>Ga0157297_10000028_pt1 | contig 20686 bp, 5 predicted proteins | sample NitcycUS028104C2_FD_108380 | JGI IMG/M metagenome (GOLD analysis project Ga0157297, IMG submission 108380) | Soil microbial communities from Arlington Agricultural Research Station in Wisconsin, USA - Nitrogen cycling UWRJ-S028-104C-2 | ecosystem: Environmental > Terrestrial > Soil >...
TCTTTAGAACAAGCGATTACATAGGAGATACTATTGATATAGCTACATGTGATCCTGGATGGCAATTGGATACTTCAGGAGGTTCCGGAGCATATGTATGTCGTAGAACTCTTACTGATCCACCAGAACCGGGAGAAGAAGTCAATACAGGCTATATAGAATATGATACCAGATGCAGAGCTATAAATAACTATCCTGACGGATATTGTGAAGATAATACTGAGGTAGGAGGTATTGGAACATATATTGAACCAGTATTGAATGAAGATATATGTTTAACAGAACCACCTCCTACAGGACCAATAGAAATTACTGGTACTGTAAGAGTATTATGTTCAGATGAAAACTGTACCGCAACTGGTAGCGCCTCTCTATCTTTCACATTTATAAATCCTGTACCAGCTAATCTTGAAATATGGATAGCTGAAAGACATGATATATATGGTGGTAGGGAGATAAGGGGATATGAAATAGTAGATCCTATACCATCCGGATCTTCAACTAATATTTATTGGGAAAAAGCATTCCTGGTAACTATACCTGCAGGAGTTAGTAGTATCACTATTCCGGAAGTTATATATGGACATGAAGAAAATACCAGTGAAGACTTTGCTCCGTGGAGATGTAATACCTGTGATAGACCCATCACAGATCTATGGTTCAAACTTGATAGCCCTGATGGTGGTATCTATGAATTAGTGTTAACCAACCCCGATGGAATAGTAGTAAACATTGTCGTATAATCAACTAAATTTGTAACATGGCAGTTGTAGGATGTACAAACCCAGGAGCGGTTAATTATAATGGCAGTGCAGATACTGAAAATTTTAGTTGTAAATATTTATTTAAAGCTAATGATCAATGTCATCTATTTACGGATGTACAACCAGTTGATATAGTCGATAGATCATTTACACTATCTTATTCTGCAAAAGACCAGAGTTGGGTATATCATCATGATTATGCTCCTGATATGTACCTACACATCAGAGAACAATTATATACAGCACATAATAATGCTATCTATAAACATAATGACGGTCCCGCGGGAGTATACTATAGTACTACACCTAAATCATTCTTTATAGATGTGGTGTTTACCGCTGAGCAGGATATACTATTGGAATGCGTACTATGGGTAAGCGAATTTCTAAATACTAATTCTACAGATTCTCGCTTCATTACTCTTTCACATATTTCTATTTGGAATTCTACTCAACATTCAGGCAGAGTTCCAGTTAGTCAGATATGGAATAGTTTGGGATATGATAATGCCCGTCGTACAAAAGGAGAATGGGTATTTGATGATTTCCGCGATGCTTTGAAAGAGAACGCAGGTGATTTCTTAACTAATATATTCAATAACTTCTCTGTAGATCCTACAAAAATAGATCCTACAGGTACGTGGTACTCTAATGGGTTAATAGAAGATAAATGGATAACGGTAAGATTTGAATTCGATAATAGTGTGTCTGGTAAATTAGTGCTGCATGATACTGCAGCACAGGTAATAAAAACAAACCGATGAAAAAATATGTGAAAAAGAAACTTGCTCTTGGTGGTAATATGGATACAGAGAATACCTATGATGCAATTGTTGGAGTGCAAGCTCCCTATACTAATAGCAGTATAGGGGCAGGACTTATAAATAAGCCCCCTACTTCCATTGCAACAAAAGGACCATCTATGACATCTTCTGTAGCTAAAAGTGGAGGAGGAGGAGTAAGTGCAGGTGCTTACCAGGGAGCCGCAGCATTAGGTACTGGATTAATGGATGCTATTGATAGCCCGAATCAATATGGGAACCAATCGTCTGGTGTAACTATAGGAAAAGGAGCTTTAACAGGTGCGGCTACTGGTGCTACATTAGGTAGTGCTGTACCCGGTATTGGTACAGCTATCGGTGCTGCTGCCGGTGCAATAATTGGAGGAGTTACCGGAGTTATTAATGCTAAGAAAATTAAAAGAAAGGAAAGGCAATTATATGCTGATCAAAATATTGCCCGTAATAAATATGATAATGCAGTATCTAATGCCTTGTCCTCTGATAGAGGACTTGTAGACGGATATAAAGGAGCATCCTATTTTAAAAACGGCGGTAGCTTACCAAAAACAACATATGCATTAGGTGGTCCACTTGGAGATCCTGTACTAGGAAATCCTATACCAGGAGCACCTGTAAGAAATCTCCCTCCTGATAATCGTAGACTCCGTAAGATTGATAGTTTAGCTACTGCCTGGGGTGTACCTACACAGGAGATTACTACTACAGCTTTGTATAATTATGGTGCTACTAAGGCCAATGGAGGTGTTCCACGTAGAATGGATTATATGCATCCAGTAAGTGGAAAAGCTTTTTATGATTACTATGATGATATAGATCGTGGTACTACTGCTTACAATACTGGTACTAGATCAAAATTTGCTACTGGTGGTATACTGGGAGATCCTCCTACTAAAAAGAAACCTTTTAATGCGGCCTTACCTGGGCCTACCAAAGGAGATGTTATTCCTTTAGATAAGAAAGTTTTGCTGGATCAGGTAACAGCGAGTCAATACCCAAAGACACCAGAACAAATTAGTGATAAAGAAGTAAAGAACTGGACAAAAGAATATATTTCAAGTCCTAAGTATCTTGAAAGACTCGGCAACTTTTATAAGGATCCCAAGAAGGTACAGCAGCAGCGTTTAGATGGAATAGAAAATGTAACAGTTAGACATGCATCTGGAGATGAATGGTATGAACCACCTTCCAGTGGATACTACCGACCAATAATTGGTAATATTACTATACATGATAATGCAGCAGCAACTCTTGGAAAGGAAAATAGTAATAATCCTAAAGATTCCGCAGCATTTGCACAAACTATACTTGCTCATGAGTATAGTCATGCAAGTAATTCTTCTCTCTTACCTGGTAGGCACTTATCCCAAGACGAAGCTGAGTTCATTAAATCAAGAAATAAGACGGTAACTCGTCGGGAAAAAGGGACTAGTCCAGCTTTAAAGTGGTATCAACTTACACCTCATGGAGAAACTCCTAGTGAAAATAAATCAGAACTTGATGCTTTTAGATATTGGCTTAAAAAGAAAAATATCTATGATGCCGGAAAGGAAGATTTTAACTGGAATCATCTTGAAAAAGCGTATAAACAGGGAGCTGTACCTGCTGCTTATGAACTATTTCAAAACTTCGATGATGATAAAATTATAGAGCTTATGAATAAGGTAGCCTCTAATAAATCTAATACTCCTATGATTAATGCTAAGAATGGTGGATCATTAAATAGGCCAGGTGGATTATTGCAAGGCCCTTCTATTGTTTCACAACCTACTACCGGGGGAGATGCAGAACCACTTAATTCTCAAAGTACTGAAATCGTAGGAAGATCACATGCGCAAGGAGGGGTAAAATTACCAGCCATGGAGGCTGAAGTAGAAGATGGAGAGACTACTACTGGTAATTTTGTATTTTCTAAAGAATTAGGCTTTGCTAAACTACATCGTCCTATTGCAAAAGCTATAGGTAAAATAGAGAAGAAACCAATAACAACTGATAGGAGAAATGCTTTACAGTTGTTGAAAGGTCAGGAGGAAAGATTAGCTTTGAGTCAGGAACAACTTAAACTTCAAAAAGGTATACAATGAGAACCACTCCAATAAAACAATATGTAGATGGTAGTCCTGGTTTAAGTGATCGTAAGTGGGCGCTTATGACTGGATTGAAAGATCCTATACTCAATGCTGATCCATTTACTACCACTTCAGCTGATAGTAATCCACCGGGAATTGGTATGCCTGTTACAGGAGCGACAGGGGGCATTAACTGGAATGATCAATATGGAGGAGCGACAATGAATAATGGAGTTAGAGTAAGTAATGCACCTATCACCACTACAGATACTACTGGATGGCAAAAAGCATCTGCAATAGGCAAATCGTTTGCGCCATATGCATCTAATATAATTAATGCCTTTCGTAAACCTCCCATGCCAGCTTTACCTATAGCAGACAGTGCTCCTGTGTTGAGAAATGTAAACCTGGATTCTGATAGAGTACAGGTTGAACGTGAGATCAATTCTGCAAATACTGCTGCGGAAAGAGGTCTTGCTGCTAATCAGGCTACAGCTGTTCGTCAATTTAATATGGGACAGAAGTTAAATGAATTGGGCAAGATTAATGAACGTGAAAGAAATACCAATATACAGATAAACAATCAGGGATCAATTATGGCTGCTCAAACTGCAGCTTCTAATAATGCTAAGACTGAAGATTACAATCAGTCTATGGTAGAAAGAAATGTTGCTCAGCAAAGAGAAAGAGCCGCAAATGTAGCTAATGCTGCTGATAAATACGTACTCATTCAAAATGAGATGCGTAAAGCAGATACAGATACAAAGAAAGCACAAATACTTTCTGGATTGTATGCTAAGAGTGGTGTGATGGATCGTCAACGTAAATTATGGAAAGCACAAGGATTAGAAGATCCACTAGGTAAAGGTTATAAAGATCTAAAAGATTAACTATGGCAAGATACAGTTCATTGTATGATGCATACCGGCTTGAAAATAGTAGAGCCATTCCATTATACCAAGGTTCGACAGCTCCGGAAGCATTGCAAGTTGCTCAATATAATCAGGGATTATATGATCAGGCGCAAACCGGAGCTTTTGGTATCGGTAATGGTCTACAATCAGTTAGCTCATTACCACAGGATAAAGCTATGGTAGATGAATTAAGATCCAATGTCCAGGGAAAATTGAAACAATTTGCTGAAGCAGGCGATTATGAAAATATGGTTCCACAAGTACAGCAGTTAGGAGTAGAATTTTCCAATAGATATCGGGAGCTACAGGCTCCAATGCAACAGCGTGCAGAATTTCAAAAGGAACTTGATAACAAAGATTATAATCTTACTCCGGAACAGAAGGCTGGATTGCTAGGTATAAGCGATGCATCTTATACTCCTTTAAAGAAAGACGAATATGGACGCTTTGTAGGAAAGTATCAGGGAATTGGTATCAATAAGAATATTGATATCAATAAATGGGTAGACGATAGATTAGAAAAAATTGCTTATGATGAAGGTGGCAGTGAGATAGCAAACGATAATGGTATCTGGAAAGTAAAAACCGGTAATGAATGGAAACGTTTGGCTCCCGGTAAAATTGAGAGTGTACTCCGCTCAGCTATGGCTAACTCTCCTGAATACCTGGGAGTGCGTAATATGATGGGGGATATTGCAGGATTTAAAGCGCGTAGTGTTTCATTATCCAGTATCCCTGATACAATTACTGGTAGAAATGCGCAAGGTAAACCTATAGAAATGGCTAATCCTGTTAAGCAACAGATACAGGGTATGATGCAAAAGTATGGGTTAAGTGAAAAAGAAGCTATAGGGCATATCACTAAAAGAGCAACTGAACAGGATATTGAGAACAATGCTCTTAATTATGCTAAGACCAAGTATGCTGTAAATAATATGAAGACTAAATCTGAGAGAGGTATTGGAGATTTCCAACTCGAAGATTACAAACATAAACTTAAAGGTAATGATCAGAATGGTCCTGGTATATTTGGTGACCTGGTTACTGGTCAGGGAATTGATCTCTCACAGAAATATGGCAATGCCGCAGAATTGGAAAGTAAAATATCTTCTACTGTAAGCTCTGTTGGTACCGCTGAAGAATATATTAATGGACAGAAAAATCGCGTGGCTCGTGCCAGTGGTATTAAGCCTACTGGTAAGAATGGCCAATACACTAAATCAGATCTTGATCAGGTTTCAGATAGTCAGGTAAGTGCATGGTTCTCGCAGAATGATCCACAAGAACTAGGACGTTATCAAACCAGTAAAGGAATTATAGATGGTTCTCATGAACAGATTATTGAGATGAACCAGGTAAGAGATGCTGCAATGGATGCAGCTGTTAAGAGATCAACTGGAGGACAACAAACTTTTAATCAATTAAAAACAGCTGCTACCAATGAATTTAAAAAGCTTATTACCAAAGATAATCCGGTAACAGCCATTAGAAGAGCTAATCCCAATAGCACTGATATACGTGGTAATAAACTGGTAAGCATCAATGATAGTAACAAAGATGACTTTGAAGTTATATCACAGAATGAAGTAAGAAATAAAACCAATGGTCAGGTATTTGAAGTATCAGATCCTGGTAATAGATTAAGCAGTGTAGGTAATAAATTTAAAGGTATAGATTGGAAAACATCCTATAAAGAAGGTGTAGAAGGTTTGAGATCTAACATTGCCTGGATGCCTTTACTTAATAAGACTACTCCTGATGGTGAAACAACAAAGGCTGGTGCTTACGCAATGAGAGCTGAGGGATTACTTTCTACAGCTGCTGGTTCTGGCGCAGTAAGATTGACAGATAATAACGATTCTCCATTAGATAAGGATGATGAAACTAATTATAAGTCATTAATGGCCGCAGGTCAATATAAACTATTAGGTATAGGTACTGATCCTAAGACAGGCCAGAGAAGAGCTATGGTTACTATTACAGTAGACAAAGATGCTTCTGATCCAGCTGATAGGTATAAAACACTTATGGTAGGTGCTGATAGTAATTTCTGGGATAGGATGGCATCATCTGTACAGCAGACTGCAGCTAAAGATATTCAATCACCTGATCCATCTGCACGTGCAGCAGCTGTAAAAGATTTACAGTTTGGTATGGGTATGGCTACTGGCTCTGGATATTCTAGTGTAGGTTCATTAATGGCAGGACAAAGCAGGTACATTAAAAATCCACAAGGACAAACTGAAATGAGAGTAATAGCATCACCTACAGGAGATGGTAGTAACGCTCTGATGTATTATATTTACAAGACCAAACCTGATGGTACTCCAACAACTGAACCACCTATACCATTTAATAATAGTTTAGATCTGGGAGCATACCTGGATATGCAGAAGGCTGATGGTAAAATAATAACTAAATAACATGCTGAAAGATCCTAACGAGTTATACGATCCACAAGGAATTGAGCAGGGACCGGGTGATCCACCTCGTCCCTCTCCTGCTTCTAAGGGTAAATCAATGGCAGACTCTTATCTTTCACTAAGAGCAGCTACCCCGGATGCTATGTCCCGTGCAGGAGCTTCTTTCAGTACAGCTGCAGTAGAACCATCAGATATACAGAAATATCTGGGAGCAGAAGGTGTAGGAGATCCAAATATTACAGGGGAAAATATTTTATTTAATGTAGGTCAACGGCAAAGCGTATGGAATAAAGTAGGTCGAAGAATGGCCAATCTCGTTCCCAACATGGCAGCCAATCTGGTAGATATAGTAGGATATGGTGGTGCTCTGGCTTCAGAATGGGGAGATAATCGGGATTACGATAATGCACTTACTAAATTTGCTCAATCTATACGCGATCCTGCTGGCCAGAACTATGCACGTACTGATCAAAGTACTATAGGATCTACATTATCAGATCCTACCTGGTGGGTAGATAATGGATTTATGTTAGCAGAATTCGCTATTCCATACGCCGCAGCCGGGGCTGGTATAGGTTTAGCATTAGGTGAAGGTGCTACAGCCCTTGCATCTGGATTAAAGTTAGGAGCAGAAGCTACATCTGCGGTAATGACTACGGGTAAAGGGTTAGCTGCGGGTATGCTAGCATATTCAGAGGCAGCACAAGCAGGTAATCAGGTATACAAAGAAACTTATAATACTCAATTATCCAAACAATTAGCTGCAGGTTATGACCTGGAGACAGCTAAGGAGAATGCTTTGCATATCGCTGCTCAAAGTGCAGCCAGTACAGTACAATTAGCTACAATATTATCAACAGCACTCAATCTACATTCAGTTGCCCCATACTTTCAAAAAGCCGATGATATTGCTTCTGGTATACTTGGCCGTGAGTTAGCAAGAGAAGCTGGTGAATCTGCAGGGGAATGGGCTGCTCGTGTAAGGGCACTTGATCCTGCACGTTTTAATCTGGTAAGAGGCGGGTGGAAAAGTAATGCTATTTCCGCCGTCAATGAAGGTGCAGAAGAAGTAGTACAACAGTTTGCCCAGGTTACCGGTACCGAACTGGGCAAGCAAGGTAAGATCAAAGGATTTCTTGATCAGTGGAGTGAGATAGAACATTTTGTAGAGCGTACTGCCAATAAAGATGGTATACTAGCATTTGCATTAGGTGCAGTAGGCGGTCTAGGAATGGAGTATGTACAACATAGTGTATTACCTACAGCCAGGATAGAAAAATTAGCAGCTGACGGCACTCCTTTACAGGCATTTGAAAGAGATGGTAGTTTACAATTTGATGGTGCAGGCAATCCTGTATATGAAAAACAATTAGTCAGTCCTCGTAAAGCAGATATCTGGAATACTACACAGAAGTTTAATAATATGCGTGACGCTTTAGCATCTGATATTGAAAATTTCGATAAAACTCAAACTGCATATTTAGATGCAGTAAGGTCAGGTAATGCTGTAAATGTTGAACAACTCAGAGATGAGATGTTCAATGTAAATCAGATGCACGCTATTAAAGCCGGTACTGTAGAACCATGGATTCAAACTTATACTGATATTGCTAATCTTTCTCAGGAAGAAGCTATAGCTAAAGGTTATGCTACTGATGAACAGGATACTGAATATAAAACTAAAGCACAGGAAGCCATTAGTAATATTAAAGAGTATGTTGAAGAATACGATAAACTAAAAGTACGTTATGGTACTGAGTATATAGAAAATCCTGGTACTCAACAGATGGTAGACATGATGTTTGCGCGTAAAGTAGATCTACTTAGTTGGGATAAGTTACTAAGGAAACATACCAGTGAAGTAGCAAAATTAGAAGCGGAAGAAAATTCCAAATTAAATATTGCTAATCCTACAGAATTTAATGAAACTATAGGTAATTTATTTAGAAAGATTAGTTCTGCCAGTGAGGTTCGTGCTAGAATGCAGGAAGATCTTAATGCATTAAGTGCAGCTATTACAGCCAATGATGTAGCTACATTGAAGCGTTTAGTGAAAAAGTATAGAGCGCTTGGTATTAACGATGGAGATTTACCAGGAGCAATACAGGATCTTACCCGTAAGATTACTGCTCATAACGATATCTTAAATACAAATCTTAAAACATTAGAAGATAATATCTTTTCATCCCTTGAATATACTGATTGGTTAGCTAAAAATCCTACAGGTACTTTTGAAGGCTTCATGAAAGAATTACAGAAGAAAAACCAGATGTCTGCAGAGATACTGGCATATAAAGCTAATCTTGAAGAATCAAAACAGCAGTATGAAATTGCACAGCAAAATTACAACCAAATTACTAATGACAAGAGTATCGCAGGTTTTACACAGAAGGCAAATGACTGGCTTTCCAAACTCCAACAGGAACGGGCGGCTGCCGAGCAATCTCAAAACGATGAACTCTCTCGGAGAGCAAAAGATAAAGCATCCTTAACTCGTTTACAAAAAATAGAACTTAATAATTTTACTAAAAGATATAAGGATCGATTAGCTGAGAATAGGAATCTATATAATACCACTAGAATTGAATACTATAAAACACTAAGAGATTATGCCCGTCTTTCTATCTGGAAGAATCCATTCCGTAAGAATATATTACGTGATGCAATAGAAGCCTCCAGGAATAAGATGAAACAACTGGATTATGAAGCATCCAAGTTACAGGAAAAGATTAATGAGTACGCGGTAGATACTTCTAGTCCGGAAGTAGAATTGCCTGTAGAAGCAGTCACTAATGAAAATGCAGATGTAGATGAGGAAACTGCACAAATAATAGAGATGGGGGCAGCCCCGGAAGAAGTAGAAGAAGAAGCTACTCAGCAAATAATAAATGTAGTAGAGACTGAGGCTGCACGTATAGAAAGAGAATTCAATGAATTGCCAAAACCCACTGATGAGCAATTAGCTATAGTAGCAGGAGAAGATGTATCAGCATATGATGAAGAAGTTGATGCTTTCCTGGCGAGTTTGGATATGAGAGATGCAGAAGTAATTGCAGAAGATGATGCTTATAAAAGTTTCCGGGCGTTACAGATGCAGATTGAAGGAGGTATGGAATCCCATGTAGTAACTAAAGTAGCTGAATTAGAAACTCAACTTAGAGATGGTAACATTGCTTTTTCTTATGATTTGCTAAATGAGGAAATTTCTAAAGGGTATATTTCACAAGGATCTGCAGCGCAATTACTACAGTTATTAAAAGAGTATATTGGATACGAGGATGCTATAGCAACTGAAGCTGCCATGGAGGAAGAAGGTATTAATACTTCTCAAACTCCGGAACAAACAGCATCTCAGGAAATGGATAGTTCTGATATAGTACCACCTGATAGTCCTATCATTAATAATCTGGATGAAGGGGCTGCAGAACTTCTCCCAGGAGAGGACAAAGACTCTCTTCTTTCACTAAACGATGAACGTACTCATGCCGGCTTCAAAAGTCTTAGTGTATTATCTATAGGTAATTCAACCTTAGAATACACTGAATCATATAATGAAGAAAAGAAAAGATACTATAAGATACCACTCAATACTTTGAATCCCCGATTAAATCATGATATATTAAGAGGTTCAAAACTAAATGCCGGTACTGCTATTCGATATGAAGTAGATACTGAATATGATGGCGCTGCCAACATCAATGATATAATGGCCATTGATGATCAGGGTAGAAGACAGTTGGGTGCTGAAAAGTATGCTGACTTTGCTGATGCAAATGGTAAGGTAAAAAGTAATGGTATATGGAATGTACCCATTAAAATAGTAGAAGCATCCACTAGTAAAACTATTGGATACGTACGTAAGTTAGATTGGGTAACTGCAAAGTATCCTGGTACAAGTGACTATAGAAACGTAGTAGATATCATTACAGATAATGAGGGTAATGAGATAGATAATATGGCTATTCAAATGAAGGCTATAAAGGATCTTAGAGAGAGTATAGTAAATCAGTTTAATGCTAATGGTAAACCTACTGATGGAAATATAACCTCTAAAAAAGGTGGTGTACTTATACTTAATCGTGATGTAAACCTAAATACAGGTAAAAGCAAAGTTAAACTAGGCTATGCCCGTTCTGTGAAAGAAGAAAATAGTTTATTGCCAGATCCTAATTTACAGATAGCAATAGTTAATTCAGGATTACCATATACAGGTTATAATTATCAATTTCCATTACCAACTACTAACGAAAAAATAGAGTTACTTGATGGATCAATAGTTGCTATGATACCTACGGCTAATGGAAGTTATACATATGCAGCATTAGTAGGGCAACGCCTGGCCGAAGGTAAACGTAAATCAGCCGTGACTACAGTATCAAGGGCAATAGAACTATATTTATTAAACAACGGCGTAGATGCAGAGATCTCATCCGAAATAATAAAATTACAGAAGAATACTGGCTTTGATATTTCCACAGAATCAGGGCTAAGGAATTTCATCAATCAATATTTCACATATACCAGATCCTTTAAACTAACAGATACAGCAGCCAATGCTCCTTCAGCACTTGGTACGGAAAGAGTATCCAGCTTTGAATTTCAAATATGGGATAGAACAGCTAATCAAACCAAAGGAAATATAAAATTAGGTTGGCTATACTCCGGCCGGCCGGTAATCGAAGCTGTTATAAAGAATGGACAGATCAACCAGGAATTTGTACAAGCCCTGGAAGAAGGTTTTGCTACTCGCTCCCGTGCAGTAGTATATACTGACACCAACCGTGGATTAAAAGGTATCAACTCTCGTGGTGCCTTTAACGATATTATCTATACTAATGATGGTAAATGGAAAACTATATCATATCCTTCCTACAATGAATACGTGAAATCTTTCTCTAAAACTGCGGTATACGGCAGAAACCAATTAGATGATGGAAGCTATACATATGTAGCTAATCCTTCTATTAGTATATCAGTAACCACTGGAGCACCAGTTATAGAAACTGCTCCCAATAAATCAGGTACAGAAGTACAAGCACCAATAATAGATGAAGGTCTGGGATTTGATGAAGGAGCTGCAGATTTATTTGATGATATTGTTCAATTCAGTTATACAAGTACTCCCAGAACTATTGAAGCTCAGGAAATAGGAACAGCTCCAGAAAATGCTGTACCACTCTCCATACAAACATTAGAGGAATTGTATACCTTTACTCCTGAAGGTCAGCGCAACGGAAAGACAGTTCAGGAAGTCTACGAACAAATGTCCCGGAATGGACAGACTTTCCTAGCTGATGGTCATAATCCGTTTTCCCGCTGCTTCTAAAGTAGTATGGCAATATGTTCTCATAAAGCACCCAACGGGGAGAAGTCAAATCTATTTCAAACTTTACAAGATAAATACGGTGAAGAGAAAGCATCCCAGATTTGGGATGCTATTCGCACGCAACAGTTTCTGAATAAGTATGGAGACTGGATGACTACTGATATGGGTAGACAACCATCATCTTTTACTAATCATTCTGGTGGTGCTATCGGATCAGATACAGCTTGGGAAACTATAGGAAGAGGATTTGGTGTTATGCACCATAACCAATACTGGCATGGTAAAAAAACTCCTACTGGTAATTTTGAAATCACAGATGAGCAGATAGAAGAAGGCTGGCAAGCTGTGAAAAAAGCCAATGAAACCCTTAAACGTAAACCAGATAATTATAAATCTCTTCTTTCCCGCAATTGGTTTCAAGTAAAAAATGCAGATGCAATTTACGCTATAGGAAAACTTGCATCTCCATCTAAAGTAGATGGTGGAACTGGATGGGCTGTACAAATGGCTATTGACAACAATAAACCTGTATATGTATTTGATCAGGATGCCAAAGATTGGATGGTTTATGATTATGCAAAAAATCATTTTGTAAATAGTAGAACTCCATCACTTACTGAGAACTTTGCAGGTATTGGTACACGTCAACTTACTCCTGCCGGTAGACAGGCTATTACTGATGTCTATAAGAAAACATTTTCAGGAGCAGAACGTACTATTATACCCATAGATGAGAATGGAGAACCTACTTTTGATTGGGTTAAATCTACTCTTTCACTTCCTGAAGCTACACCATTAGTAGAAAGGAAAGTTATACTTTTTGAGGATAACCCAAATAAATCTCAGATACGTGAAAGCGAAGAAGCTATTGATAATCGTATAAAAGAATTATATGAACAAGCAAATACTAACCCGGATAACATCTACCAAGTCAATTACAGAAATCTTGGAGACAAAAAAACGCACAACTCAGGATACACCTCTCGTGAACTTGCCAACATATTTGACCGGTATCCAATACCTTCAAATGTGCAATTCGATTCCTCCTTCTACACACTTATTCAGAACTCTGCAAGAAGAATTGTACAAGAACTTGGGAATACCATCCCATCTGATTTGATGAATCGTGGAGATGAGACTCTCAATGAACATATGCTTAAGATCCTTACTGCTCGTACAGCAGCTGATGGTCGTACCGTAGGATACTTTACTCCTGGAGAACAACAGGAAGTTATTGATTCCATCATCCATTTCACTCAGGCGATCATGCTGAATGATCCCAATGCTAAAGCTAATGCTCTGATTAAGGCAATGTATGCAATGTATCAGAAGGCTAAGCAAATTGAAATGAAAGGAGGTGATCAGAAGCTAATGGAGAATCTCATGTTTGTTTACCGGCAGAGAGTGAAGTTTGCTGATAATGCTATACGACAGATGGAAGGTCTGGGGTTATCTACTGATGCAAAGACTAAAGCCCGTATACTCCGTGCTATTGATGCATTGAAACCATTGGGAGAAAGTGAAAAGAAAGCATTGGAGGATAGTAAACCTCAACTCCTGGCAGATATGTACGATGAATCTACTGGTGAATTCATAGAAGCTGCTGGCCGTGGCCTAAATGATTGGGGTGATATTTCTTTTGAATTGGATCCAAAGGATACCGCATCTGCCAGGATGAAGATGTTTATAGCAACTCTTCCGGATATGGATAAAGGAGTTTATAGAAGTGCTGCTTCAGAAGAAAATGCTGATGTAGTAGTAGATCCAGCCACAGTAAAAGGCTCTTTTGAAGAATGGAGTAAATCTGACCCATTAGAATTTCAGAAGCTGGTACGTAACGTTAATAGAAGAACTATATGGTTAAAGGATGAGAAGACCACTGCTTCCCTTACTACTTTTCTTTCACAACAATTCCCGCTTGTAGCTAAAGAGAATTTCTTAGGTATGCGCAAGTTAGTAGATTATGAAGCTACATTCCAGGATATACTGGAAACACTTGCAGATACTAAACAGGATTTAAATACTTATATGGATACACTTACCAATAGTGGTAAGCCTAATCTACAATATATGGTACAGGAATTACGTAAAGCAGATGCCTCTGTACAGAAGGAATTTGCTAAAGTAATGTCCAAGCAGTACCAGCAGTTCACTATGATTCTTTTCAATCCGGTTACTGATAAGAATGGAGAGAAGAGTATGAGCCTAAAAGCTATAAATGCTAATAGGTATAATCAGAAAAATACTATCATTAAGAACTGGCAGCAATTGCAGAAACTATCTGAAATAATGATAGTGAATAGTAATGGTGATCGTGTGATGGATGTAGAAAGAATTAAATCTGAGTGGTTACCATTGTTACATCAATTAAGAGAAGTTAATGACTGGAATACAGGACGTATCAAGTACGCGGTTAGAAATATCCATAAAATACTGAATGCTAGTGGTGTAGAAATGACCGAAGAGATGGTACAATATCTCTTTGATAATATGGAAAAGATTACCAAGGGACAAAAATTCCCTGGCGGTATCTCCCGGCAATTCTCTATTACCAAGGACGGTAAGCCCAATGGTATGTTCTCAGCTTTTATTATGAAAGCTGCAGGTATTACTGCTATTGAGGAAGGAGAGGAAGTATCTACTGAACAAAGTTTAAATAGAGCTGAATTGCATAATCCTCTTTATACAGAGAGAAGCAGTATGCAAATGTTAGCTAGTGTAGCTGCAAAATTTACTCCGGTATTACACTCAACTAATCATCGTAGTAGTGAAGGAAAGAATATATGGGACTATGGACTTAATACTAAGTTATCACACAAGGTAAGAGAGTTTACTACTAATTACGCTGCTTTCAGAGAGACTATCAATAAGATAGATTTTGCAAAAGATAATTGGTTAACTGCAGCCATTGATAATAATCCTGCTTTAATTGCCAATATTAAATTGAGTTACCTGGATGGTATGAAACCAGTATGGGGCAAGAGAGGGATAACAAGACAGTCTATGTCTGACAGAGAACAAATGCTCATGTCTGTGGCTTTATTCCAGAATCAGGGACTTGGATTCAATAAGGTACCACGTGTAAATTATCTTTCACTGACTCACTCAGATAAAACAACTACTCCTCTTTTCACAGGAATGCCAAAGTTAAATACAGGCAAAGCAGAATTAATGGATCAAAGTATTATTGGAACCATGGATTCTGCAATGTATGGTATATTTAAATCTGAATATGATCGTATACAAAATCAGAAGGATTACGATTTTAATAATGGTAGGTATAATAAAGGCAAGGGATTATTTTATATGATACCTGACTTTAACTATGATGCCATGAAAGATATGGTGACAGACGGCATGTTAAGCGAAAAAGAATTCAAGCTTATCTGGGTAAATGGTTCTCGTAAACTTACTGAACAAATTAATAATGATAAAGAATTACCTGTAATTAATAAAGTACTTACTCAGTTTGCTTATAAATTAATAAGTGATACACAAGAAGAATGGAAAAAGAATGGTATTATAGATCCAGAGAAGAATACTACATTATTTGATCGTAAGTATTTACAGAAAGTATTATACCAAAATGGCATCAGTGCAATCAATTCTGCAGAGAGTGTACTTTATCGCGATAATAATGGTAAAATATTAGAGGCATCACAGGTATATGATACTATTACTTTAGCTGCAGCTAAGGATTATGCTGTAAATCATTTTCTATTTAATACCGCGATGTCGCAAATCTTCTATGGAGATCCAGCACAAACTTATAAAGGTAAGGCAGGAACTCATGATCTGGAACAGGTATCTGCAACTATGAAGGAATATGCAAAACGTCTTGCTAAGGATATTGCACCAGGTCAGGATCTTTATTGGGAACCACATCAAAGAAAGTATACTACTATATCTGTAGCTGATGTAAAAACATCTGAAGAATATCTTCGTGAATTTAAAAATCTCCGTAAGGCATATGCTTCACAGAATGCTGAGGATCATGAAGGTCCGGTAGAAGGTACTGATGCCCAGGAAATGACTACTGTACAGGAACATCTGGACACATTATATGCCGGAGGTTTGGTGCATTCTAAAATATACAATGAGATGAGTGAGATTATTCGTAAAGCCAATAAAGGCTATTATGAATTTACTTCTCCTGAGCACCTGGCTATAATCATGCAACCACAGAAACCAGTATATTCAGGCAGTCGTGAAGTAATTAATGGTGCTCAACTTGAAGATTATATTAAATCATCATCCTATCCACTCTATCCTCCTTTCACAGCCAACACTGAAATGGAGAATCTACGTGTACTGATGGAAACACGAGGTATACAGAGAGCAAACTTTGAAAGTGCCAAGAAGATTGGATTACCAAATACATCGGTTACTATTTTCGATAAGAATGGTAAATTCATTTCTCCTGATGAAACTATTTTACAAGGGGCTACTCAGGTACTTGATCGTTCTGGATTCCGTATACAGCAAGAAATACCATATGATGAGGATAAAAATGGTATTAAGACAGTATCCCAGGAGAATAAATTGATTACTGAAGGTATCACTGATATGATGACTCAATTTAGGGTCGGTGATAATATGATGAATGGCAATGAAGTACGTGCTTACAAGGAAGCTGTTCGTACTGAAATGATCAAACACAATGTAGAGACATTCCTAACTGAATTTAGTATAGCACCTAATGCTCAATCTACATACAATTGGAATATAGTCAATAAAGGAAGAGTATATGATATCCTTGCAGAGGAAGCTCGTAAGAAAGGATATACCATGAATGAATTACAAAGCTTACTTATTCGTGATGAAAACAATGAATTAGAAATACCATTACTGTTTAACACTGCAGCTGATAAGCTTGAGACTATGCTTATGAGTATGGTAAGAAAGATTGCAGAAGTAAAGATGCCTGGTAAATCATTTGTACAAGCTGCATCTGTGGGATATACATTTACTAATGAAGATAGAATAGATAAAAGCAAAGTAGTATGGCTCAGTGATTACGATGGTACTGCATTGAAAACTCTACGTAAAGAGGATGGATTAGTAAAGCCTGCTCAAGTACTATTACCATTTAACTATTTCAATGCTGAAGGTGAAAGACTGAATCTGGAAGACTACATGATAGTGTATGAAAAGACTGGTCGCCGTATTATTAATGAGGAAAAACTCCCAAGAGAATTACTGCAATTGGTAGGAGCACGTATCCCTAATCAGGGACATAACTCTATGTTACCAATTGAGGTTGTAGGATTTATCCCTACAATCATGGGTGATCTTATTATAGTACCATCTGCTATTACTAAGCAAATGGGAGCTGACTTTGATGTAGATAAACTCTATACTTATAGAAGAAACTATAATCATGATCCTGAAACAGGTAGTCTATCATTAGTTGATACTAATTCGGAGATAAGTAATATGGAAAAAGCCCAACTACAGGAAGCCTACTTCAATGTACATTGGGGAGTATTGACTAATCCGGATATGATTGAGAAAGTTTTACGTCCATTGGACAAACCAGATCTTGAAGAAGAGAATAAAAAATTAGCACAGTCTTCTGGTATTGCTTCCTATTATCATGTAATGAATCAATTAAAGGATTTTCAATCAGGTAAGGAAGCTAAAATGCTGGTGGGATCTACCTCACTTTCTGTAACATTCAATGCGGTAATACAGAATAAAGATCTTCATCTGTTTAAAAGAGAAATGAGTTTCAATAATGAAACTGGTGAAATGGAATTCAAAGATACCCGTGATTTTATTGAAGTGATAGATGAGCATACAGGAGAAGTACTAGCACTAGGTAACTTATCTGGTAACGGAATATCAAACTATACCGCAAAAGATGGTGGCCCTATAGATGAAACTACTCAGCGTACTAAGCATGATAACCATACTACTATGCAATCCGCTGCTGTGGATAATGCTAAGAATCGTACATTAGATAACCTGAATTTAACTCGTAACACTTACAGAGCTGCAGCAGCATTTACACAATTAGAAACAGCGAATGGTAAAGCAGTGAATCTTAAATATATTACCAGGTTACTTACTCAGCCTATCATAAAGGAATTTGATCGTAGGATGAAAACTGGTAATGATAGTTTAAGTGAAGAATTTACTACTAAGCTACGTGAAAAAGTAATAGGAGATTTACGTAATGAGTACTTAAGTAATATATCAAAAGAATATTCAGGAGAAAAAGATATTAAATTCAATCCTCAATTACTCTTAAAAATGCAGAGTATGGAATTGGGGGATCAATATTATTTACACCAAACATTAGCTCTTGATTTATTTGAGAAATTAGATAATGTGGGTAAACGCCTATCTGAGTTACAGGCATTATCTAATCAGGATACGAATGGCGCTGGCCCTAATATTCTTTCTTCATTACAGAAAGATGATAGGATGCAGAATATTGATCAGGCACCTATTGCAAATGCCGCCTCTATCTTTTCACAAAACGGAGCACGTACTGAACAGGGTTCTATCTACGATGCTACTATTCGTGTAGCAAATAATGTATTAACTCAATTACTTCCCTATGATACTATGACTCAAATATTTGAGGATATACGTATTGCTGGTGTGAAAGAAAATATTACTATTGACCAACAACGGAGTGTAATCCGTGCGTTCAGATCTTATGTATACACTAGTGGAGAATCATGGTGGAGTAATCCTGTAGCCGAAAGGATTAGGTTAATGTATGGAGAAGAATCATTAGCTAAAAGAATAATTGAAGCAAAGAGAACCTGGGGTAAAGACAATTATTTTCTTCAGAGACTAGATGGTGCAATTGGTAATAGTAAAGAATCCCCTGACTATGTAGAATACCAGGCAGTATCAACCGGACGTATAGATGAAGAACAAAATAACCGTGGTTGGTTATCTATGTTGGTATCAGATGTAGAAAGTGAAAGAAGGTTAGGGGAAGATTTAATTAGATATGCATTCCTTACTGGAGGTATACAGGATGCTAATTCATTTGTAAAATATGCACCAGTATCTTATATAGCTAAGACTGACTTTGGTAGAATGTTAAAGGATAGAATGGAGGAAATGAAAAGTGAAGAAAATGGTGATGCATTCTCTGCTATGAATCCAGGTTTTGTTAAACAATATTTTCAACATAATCCAGAGATGGCTGCTAATATATCTAAAGAATCATTAGATATATTAGTAGAGAATCCTACAACAGACTATCCTGAAGTATTTAAAGTACCAAATACTGAAAGCACCGCTTACGCAGAAGCAGGAATAGATCGTTACATACAAGATAACCCAGATAATCCAAATGAATTAGCACCATTCATATCTTACCGCTCTAAAGCAGAAGGTAAATGGATACTATACACTAAACAACTAATGAATGGTAGTGAATACTATATACGTATAGATACTCTTGGTAATCAATACACAGATGAATATAATGGAAAGAGCGATACAGGAGAAAGATCAATTTTTACTGAAAATAGATCGTTAGCCGTAAAAGTAACTAATGATAGTTCTTTTGATGTACGAAACTTGGAGAGTAAATTACATCAGAAAGAAATGATTACTAATCCTACATCTACAATTAATTTACAGGAAGGAGGAATTGAATCTATTCATAAAGCACTTGATAGTATTATACAAAATGAATCACTGCCAGAATACTTACGCACAACTGCAAATATATTAAAATGGAATAAAGCAAAAGAAAGTGCATTTAATCAGGCATTATCATTCTTTGACTCAGAGCACTTCAGTCCTAAAATAGTACTTGATAATGAACTAAATGCTCGTGGTAATTCTGCATTAGATGGTACTATCACTATTAATCCTAGTCTGATAACGTCAGAAGATGAAGCCGCAATAGTGTATTTGCATGAATTAGTGCATCAGAGATTACTTGGTATTACTTCTATAGGAGGATATGATCCAGGATTTAATTCTTATGTAGATAATCTTCCACCGATACCACAAAGTAGATACCGTAATGTACTAAATGCATTTGTACAAAATAATCCAGATATTATGGTACATTTAAATGCTTTAGAAACAATCAGAGCTGAAGCACTTAATGAATTAAGGAATAGTCTTGGAGCAGATGAGGTTAATAGAATATTACAACAATTTACTAATGGTACAGGAGTTATACAAGATGAGAACTATAATTTAGTATATGCTATGTCTAATTTACATGAATTAACTGCACATGTAATGACTGATGAAAGTGTAATTAGTTTTCTTAATAAAATAGATAGTTCAAGAGGTAATCTATTAGAGCGTATTTGGAAAGCATTTACTGATATGCTTACAAGTATTGCTACACATTTAGGTATAGAAGTAAGAGAAAATAGCCTATTAAGGGAAGCACTTTATCA
>Ga0157297_10000029_pt1 | contig 20653 bp, 17 predicted proteins | sample NitcycUS028104C2_FD_108380 | JGI IMG/M metagenome (GOLD analysis project Ga0157297, IMG submission 108380) | Soil microbial communities from Arlington Agricultural Research Station in Wisconsin, USA - Nitrogen cycling UWRJ-S028-104C-2 | ecosystem: Environmental > Terrestrial > Soil >...
CAGCTGGCTCATCTGGTACCGGATGTACGCGGTGATCTTGTGATAGATGTCGCGGCCGAGCGCGACGGCATTCACCAGCGTGGCGAAGTTGTCGTCGGTGAGGACCATCGTCGAGGCCTCGCGGGCTACGTCGGTTCCCGAGCGGCCCATCGCGACGCCGATGTCGGCGCTGCGCAGGGCCGGTGCGTCGTTGACGCCGTCGCCGGTCATCGCGACGACGTGCTGCTCGGCTCGCAGGGCGTCGGCGATCCGCAGCTTTGCCTCCGGCGTCGAGCGGGCGAAGATCAGCTCGTTTTCCTCGCGCAGCGTCGCGTCGAGCTGCGCGTCGCTCATCGCCTCCAGCTCCTCCTCGGTGATCGCTCGTGGCTGCTCGCGAGCGATGCCGATCCGCTGGGCGATCGCGGCGGCGGTGCGAGGGTGATCGCCGGTGACGACGATGATTCGAATCCCCGCTTCGTGACAGCGTGCCACCGCCTCGGTCACCTCGGCGCGAGGGGGGTCGATCATCGCCACCAGGCCCAGGAGCGTCAGGTCGGTTTCCGCCTCCTCCCGGGTCGAGGGCGTGGTGGGGACCGAGCGCCTCGCGACCGCAAGCACGCGCAGGCCCTGATCGGCGTAGCGGCCGATGGCCGACTCGATCTCGGCCAGGTGCTCGGCGTCCAGTCGAACCGTGCCGTTCGAGGTGACGGTGTCCCTGCAGCAAGCGAGGATCGCCTCTGGAGCCCCCTTTGCGTTGACCCAGAGCCGGCCCCGTTCAACGTCCACGGTCGACATCCGCTTCAGGACCGGGTCGAAGTGAAACTCGGCACGACGATGAGCCTGTGCGTCCTCGCCTGCGCCCAAAGAGCGGGCGGTGGCGAGCATCGCAACCTCGGTCGGATCGCCGACCGCCTCGCCGCCCTCCTCGAACCGGGCGTTGTTGGCGGCGGCCATCGCGGTTGCGAGCTCAAGCGAGGGGAAGCCGTGATTGCCGCCCGATCGGTGCTCGAGGTCGATCTCCTCCCCCGCGGCCCAGATCCGCGTCACCCGCATGCGGTTCTCCGTCAGGGTCCCCGTCTTGTCGGTGCAGATGACGTCGGTGGAGCCGAGGGTCTCCACAGCGCTCAGCCGCTTGACGACGGCTCCCTGGCGGACCAGGCCGCGCACGCCGACGGCGAGCGCGAGAGTGATCACCGGCAAGAGGCCCTCGGGAACGTTGCCGACGATCAGGCCGATCGCGAAGACCATCGAGTCCGACACCGAGAGGCCGGCGACGAGCGTGGCCAGCGGCATGAAGGCGATGCCCATGACGACGGCGATCCCGGCGATCAACCAGGCGACGCGCCTGACCTGGCGCTCCAGCGGGCTCTCTTCGCGCTCGACTCGCTGGGAGAGGGCAGCGATCCTGCCCAGCTCGGTCGCCATCCCCGTCGCGAAGATCAAGGCCCGGGCCTCGCCGCCGGTGCAATTGGTGCCGCTGAAGACGAGCTCCTCGGCCTGCAGCAGGGACGCGGTGGAGCCGACGCCCTCGGCCGAGCGCGATACCGGCACCGACTCCCCGGTCAGGGTCGAGAGGTCGACCTCGATCGTGCCCTCGACGATGTGGGCATCGGCGGAGATCCTGTCCCCCTCCTCGATCAGCAGCAGGTCGCCGGGAACGAGCGCAACGGCGTCGATTCGCACCGGGGCCCCGTCGCGCATCACCTTCGCCTGGGGCGGCAGGTAGCTCTGCAGGGCCTCGACCGCGCGCTCTGCCTGCAGCTCCTGGGCGAAGGCGAAGCCCGCGTTCAGGGCGATCACGATCACCACGGCGATCGCCACCGGCGTTATCCCTGCGAGTGCGGCAAGGGCGGCCGCGCCCCAAAGCAGCAGAGCCAGCGGATGGGTCACCTGCCGGGCCAGCTCCCCCGGCCAGCTTCGCCCCTTGCGCCGTTCGAGCTGGTTAGGCCCGTGGCTCAGCAGGCGGCGCTCGGCCTCGCGAGCGGAGAGGCCCTTGAGCGAGGTGCGCAGGTCGCGGGCCAGCAGATCGATCCGCTCGACGGGATCGATCGAACCGCCGGGGGACATCCAGGCTAAGCGGCCGGGGTTATCAGGGTCGGGCAGGGCGCTACGCGCATTACGCGCGCGGCGACGCTGCCGAGCAAGAGCCTGCGGGCGATTCCGTATTGGCCGCGCGAGCCGATGATGAGGAGATCGGCGTCCTGTGCGACTTCGGGAATAACGTGGCTCGGAGCGCCGTAGCGGACCTGACTCGTGGCCTCGACCGTGCGGCGAGCGCGCTGCAGGGCGTGCTCAAGCTGGCGCTCGAGGCGTGCCTCCTCCCGCTTGTTTGGGGGGCCGTCTTCGAGGCCGAGTGCGACGTCGGTCTCGACGACGCCGATGATCAGCAGCGAGGAGCCAGTGCGCTCGGCCAAGTCGATCGCGGTGGTGAGGGCGACCCGTGCCTGCTCGCTGCCGTCATATCCGACCGCGATTTTCCCGAAGCGAACCTGTTTCTCGGCGAGCCCGCGAGGGGCGACCGCGACGGTGCAAGGTGCCTCGCTCAGCACGCGCTCGCCGACGCTGCCCGGGCAGACGCGCCCGATCCGGCCGCGATGGGTCGAGCCGACGACGATCATGTCGCTTTCGTCGGCCTCGGCAAGTTCCCTCAAGCCCTCGGATTCGTGGCCGCCGGCAAGCACCTTGACCGAGAAGGGGATGGCTCCCAGCACCTCGGTGGCTCCACGGCTGATCCAGCGCTCGTCCTCTTTGACCACGAGCTCGAAGCTGTCGCCGAGCAGTTCGGGCCAGTAGCCGCGCACCGAGGCCACGGTCAGCTAGGCCCCGGTCGCCTCGCAGATCGCCTTGGCGAAGGCGAGCGCGTCTCGCGATGCCGGGCGCCCGTCGTAGCCGACCAGCAGCCGCAACGACCGGGACGTATCTGCAGCGGCCTCACCTGGCGGAGCCTTCAGGGCAGTGGCGCCGGCCGCATTGGCCGCGGGGCTGAGCGATTCCATGCTGACAAGCTAGGCACGCGCCGGCTTCCCGCCATCCGGGTATCGCCACACATGGCGTGCGCTTAAGCCGCGTTACCCTGGCCCGCGATGAGCAATTCCGAGCAGGAAGGCACCTCGATCGTTCTCGCCGACGACCATGCGGTCGTGCGTGGCGCCCTGAAGGCGTTGCTCGAGGGCCAGGCCGACTTTGCGGTGGTCGGGGAGGCAGCCGATATCGCCTCGGCGCGCGCGACGGTCCTCGACCTGTCGCCCCGTGTGCTGATCCTCGACGTCAACCTGCCCGACGGCCTCGCCGTCGATGCCGTCGCCGGGCTCAGGGAGGAGGCGCCCGAGACCGAGATCGTTCTCTTGACGATGGAGCGCGACATGACTCTTGCCCGCCGCGCGATCGATTCAGGCGCGCGCGGCTACCTCTTCAAGGACGCTGCCCACCTAGAGCTGATCGATGCCGTTCGCCACGCTGCCGAAGGACGCGACTACCTGCCGGCTGCCGTCGCGGCCGGCCTCAAGCAGGAGGGCGCGGCCGAGCGAGCGGTTCTCTCTCCCCGCGAGACCGAGGTGCTGCGGCTGATGGCGCTCGGATACACGAACCGCGAAATCGCCGAGCAGCTCGGACTCAGCGTGCGCACTGTCGAGACGCACCGAGCGCACGTCCAGCAGAAGCTGGGTCTCGACAGTCGCCCCGAGCTGACCCGCTACGCGCTTGAGAAGGGCTTGATCGAGTGACGAAGTGGACGCCTTCAGCTCCCTCGAGCGAGAAGCTGTCAGAGGCACCGGGGGCGACGTCGATGACGAAATCGGGCTGACCCCAGCGCTCGTGCTGGTCGCGGTCGATCAGAAAGGGAACCCCGGCGATTTTGCCCAGCTCTATGTCGTTCGGCCCCGGCGGTAGCTCGGACTCGGTCAGGCACATCGCGCAGCTGCCTTCGCAGCAGCCGCCTGACTGGTGGAAGACGATCGGGCCGTGCCTACCGCGAAGCCGCTCGATCGTCTCCACCGCCGCCGCGGTCGCGTTGACCGCGGGCATCTAGAAGAAGCCCATCGCTTTGCGGTCGTAGCTGACCAGCAGGCACTTGGTCTGGGAGTAATGGTCGAGCATCATCCGGTGGTTCTCGCGGCCGACGCCGGAGATCTTGTAGCCGCCGAAGGCGGCGTGGGCGGGGTACTGGTGGTAGCAGTTGGTCCACACGCGGCCGGCCTTGATCGCGCGGCCCATGCGGAATGCGCGCGAGCCGTCGCGGGTCCAGACCCCGGCGCCGAGACCGTAGAGGGTGTCATTAGCGATCGCCAAGGCCTCGGCCTCGTCCTTGAAGGTCGTGACCGAGACGACCGGGCCGAAGATCTCCTCCTGGAAGACCCTCATCTCGTTCGTCCCCTTGAGCACGGTCGGCTCGAAGTAGTAGCCGCCGCTGAGCTCATCCGGCAGGTCGGGACGGTGGCCGCCCGCGAGTAGCTCGGCGCCCTCCTCGAGGCCGATCTGCACGTAGCTCTCGACCTTGTCGAGCTGCGCGGCGGAGACCTGCGGACCCATCATCGTCGCCGGGTCGAGCGGGTGGCCTTGTCGGATCGCCGCGACCCGCTCCAGCACGCGCTCCATGAACGGGTCGTAGATCGACTCCTCGATCAGCGCCCGCGAGGGGCAGGTGCAGACCTCGCCCTTGTTGAAGGCGTAGAGGACAAAGCCCTCGATCGCCTTGTCGAGGAACTCGTCGTCGGCCGCCATCACGTCGGCGAAGAAGAGGTTGGGCGACTTGCCTCCCAGCTCGGTGGTCGAGGGGATGATGTTCTGCGCCGCGTACTGCATGATCAGCCGCCCGGTCACGGTCTCGCCGGTGAAGGCGATCTTGGCGATCCGCTTGTTCGAGGCCAGCGCCCGGCCGATCTCCGCACCCGGGCCGTTGACGACGTTGATCACGCCCGGAGGCACGACGTCCGCGAGCACCTCCATCAGCTTCAGGATCGACCACGGCGTCGGGCTGGCGGGCTTGAGAACCGTGCAGTTGCCAGCCGCGAGCGCCGGGGCGATCTTCCAGGCCGCCATCAGTAGCGGGAAGTTGAAGGGGATGATCTGGCCGACCACGCCGAGTGGCTCGTGGAAGTGGTAGGCGTAGGTGTCCTTGTCGATCTCGGAGATCCGCCCCTCCTCGGAGCGCACCGCGCCGGCGAAGTAGCGCAGGTGATCGATCACCAGGGGGATGTCGGCGGCGAGGGTCTCGCGCACCGGCTTGCCGTTGTCCCAGCTCTCGGCGACCGCGAGCATCTTCAGGTTGTCCTCGATCGCATCGGCCATCGCGTTCAACACCGCGGCGCGTTCGGCGGGCGACGCCGCTCCCCACTCGTCCTTGGCGGCGTGGGCGGCGTCGAGGGCGAGCTCGATGTCCTCCGGAGTCGAGTCGGCGACCGTGCTGAAGGACTCGCCGGTGGCGGGGGTGAGGTTCTCGCGGTAGGCGCCCGAAGTGGGGCCCACCCAGCCGCCGCCGATGAAGTTCTCGTAGCGCTCTTTCAGCTCAACCGGACTGTCTGGCTGTCCCGGCGCCGGGATCGTGTCGCCCTTCTCGATCGTGGTCATGGCGTATCTGGCTCCTGGGTCGCGGATCGGTATCTCCCATCCCACCACCGGCCGGCCCAGCCACCATCGGGGAGGGGCCACAAACCGGGGTGGGGGTCTACCGAAGCCTTCAGGCCCAGGTTCGCGGCCACGACCGTTGCGGCTGTGGCGCGGCGATCCTGATTCGGGCATCGAGCGCGGTCGCACCATCTGCGCGGGCAAGGACGGGATTGAGATCGAGCTCAACGATCTCCCGGTGAGCCTCGGCCAAGGCGCCCACCCGCGCCACCAGGGCCTGTAGTGCCTCCCGATCGACTGGCGGCAGGCCGCGGAAGCCGTCGAGCATCGGAGCGATCGCCAGTGAGGCGACCATCTCGGCGGCGTCCTCGCCTAGAAGTGGGCAGACACGAACCGACACGTCACCGAGCAGCTCGACCGCGGTGCCTCCGGCCCCGCAGGCGACCACGGGGCCGAAGACCGGGTCGGTCGCGACCCCGACCAGCAGCTCGACGCCGCCCTCGATCATTCGCTGCACGAGGAAGCTCGCCCGCTCCAGTCCCTTTGCCGCGAGGGCTTCGTCCATCTGCATCGCCGCACCCTCGACCTGCTCCGTCCCCGAGAGCCCGATTCTCACCGCGCCCAGCTCGCTCTTGTGCAGGATCCGCGGGCCGTGTGCCTTCAGGGCGACGGGGCCACCGAGCTCCGCCGCAGCGCGGCCCGCGGCGACGGGGTCGGCGGCGGAGATCGCCTCGGGCATCGCGATCCCGTAGCAGTCGAGGAGCCTGGCGCATTCCTCGGCCCCGAGCCACTCTGTCTCGGCAGCGAGCGCTTCGGCGAGGATCGCCGCTCCCTCGTCGGGGCGCAAGTCGGGAAAGCTCGGCGGCGGTGAATCGGGGTGCTCGCGCCAGCGCGCGTGGCGGGCGGCCTTGCCGAGCGCTCGCGCGGCGTCCTCGGGCTGCTGATAGGCGGGAATCCCCAGCGATCCGGTGACCTTGGCGCTGTCTGCCGAAGACATGAAGACCGCCTGCACCGGAATCTCTCTCGGCAGCTCATTTGCGGCCTCGCGCACCGCTGCCGCCACGTCCTCGGCCTCGGTCAGCAACGGCCGGATGAAGATCGCGATCAGCGCGTCGATCCCCTCCCAGGCGGCGAGCGCGGCGATCGCCCCGCGGTATTGCTCGGCGCTCGCAGTCGCGATCATGTCGACGGGGTTGCCCAGCGAGGCCTCGGCGGGGAGGAAGGCCGCAAGCTCAGCTTGCACGCTCTCTGGAAGCGGGGGGACCTCGAGGCCGGCCGCCTCGCAGGCATCGGCGCACATGATCCCCGGCCCGCCCGCGTTGGTGAGGATGGCGACTCGCGGGCCGGTGGGAAGCGGCTGGCTGGAGAGCAGCGAAGCGACGTCGAGCAGCTCGGCCAGCGTCTCGGCGCGGATCACCCCCGACTGCTCGAAGAGGGCGTCGGTGGTGCGGTCAGAGGCGGCCAGCAGCGCCCCGGTGTGCGAGCTTGCGGCGCGGGCGCCCGACACCGAGCGTCCGCTCTTGACGACGATGACCGGCTTGCGTTTGCCCACCCGCCTCGCCACCCGGGCGAAGCGGCGGGAGTCGCTGAAGGACTCGATGTAGAGGAGGGCGAGTCGCGTGCGCTCGTCGGTCTCCCAGAACTCGAGCAGGTCATTGGCGGTGATGTCGGCTCGATTGCCGAGCGAGGCGAAGGAGGAGACGCCGAGTGACCTTGCCTGCGCGAAGTCGATCAGGGCCAGGCCGAGGGCGCCGCTCTGGGTGGCGAAGCCGACGTTACCCGCCGGGGGCGTGGTGGGGGCGAAGGTCACATTCAGCCCTGACTGGGGCCTCGTGTCGAGAACGCCGAGGCAGTTGGGGCCGATCAGCCTCATCCCCGCTTCGCGGCAGACCGCGAGCAGCTCCCGCTCGCGCCGCGCCCCCTCGGGCCCGTGCTCGGCGAAGCCGGCGGAGAGGACGATCAGCCCGCGAGCGCCCTTGGCGGCACATTCGCGCGCGACCTCGATCGTCGCCTCCGCGTCGACCGCGAGCACGGCGAGGTCGATCGCGGCCGGTATCTCGGCTACGCTCGCGAAGGCGGCGAGGGACTGCACGCTCTCCGCCGCCCGGTTGACGGCGAAGACCGAGCCCGCGAAGGGCGAGGCGATCAGGTTGTGCAAGACCTCTCCTCCCACCGTGCCCCGGTGACGGGAGGCGCCGATGACGGCGATCGAGGCCGGTTCCACAAAGCGGGCCACCGCCGCCTGCGCGGCGAGGCGGTCGCGGTCCTCGAAACGGGCGATCGCCTCCGGTGAGAGCGAGGTGGGGAATTCGACTCGCAGCCCCTCGGCGCTCGAGGCGATCTCGACCGGGAAGCCGCTCTCGCGGAACATCTCGATCATCCGCTGGTTTTGCGGCAGCACCTCGGCGAGGAAGGTGGCGAAGCCGTTGTCGCTGGCCGCCTCTGCCAGGTGGGCGAGCAGGATCGTCCCCAGGCCGTGGCCCTGCAGCTCATCGGCGACCGCGAAGGCGACTTCTGCCTTGCCTTCGCCGATCTCGATGTACGTGCCGTGGCCGATCGGGCGGTGATCCGCGCCGCGCGAGGCGATCAGCCCGTAGTGCCCGCGGTAGTCGACGCTGGCCATCAGCTGCGCGGCCCGTTCGGTGTCGATCGCCCCGGAGAAGAAGCGAAACGCCTGCGAGGCCGGGTCGAGGCCGTCGAAGAACTCGCGCAGCGCCTGCACGTCGTCGGGTCGCACCGGGCGCAACTGCGCCGTGGAGCCATCGCGCAGGACGACATCGGCCTCGCGGTGGGCTGGGTAGCTCTCGCTCACCGCCCTCCCGGGGGGTCGAGTTCGCCGAGCAGGTCGCAGTATTCGGCCAGCCGAGTCGGTGCCAGGAAGTGCTCGAAGACGCGCCGACGCGCGCGCTCGCCGAGCTCGGCGGCGTGCTTTGGATCCTCGGCCAGGGAGGCAATCGCCTCTGCCAGTGCTCCCAGGTCGCGGGGATCGTCGATCAGCAGGCCGCTGTCGCCGTTAACGATCTGATCCTGAATCCCGCCGACGCGGGTGCCGATCACCGGACGACGCTTCCACATCGCCTCGGCAACGGTCAGCCCGAAGCCCTCGGCGAGACTCTTCTGCACGACGATGGTGGCCCGTCGCTGCAGTGCGTTCACCATCGCTGCGTTTTCGTCGAGATCGTCCATCGGCAGGTTGACCAGATGAATCCGGCTCCGCACCTCAGTGGGTAGGCCGCGCCAGGCCCTACCGACCTCCCGCCAGACCGACGCGCCTTCGGGATCGTCGGCAACGGCTGCGGTGGACGGGCCGGCGAGGACGAGGTGGAGGTCGCGGTCGGCCAGGTGTCGCTGAAAGCAGATGAGCAGCCCGAGGTGATCCTTCAGCCGGTCCCAGCGCGAGACCTGGGTCACGACCGGCGCTCCGTCAGGAAGCTGCGCCTCCTGCACTACCTCGGCGTGGCGCTCCACCCGGGCCGGAGTGCCATCGGCCCGGGTGAAGACGGGCACGGGTGCGGATAGGCGGTGGCCGAGGCCGATCGCGCCGACGATCTGCTCGGCCGTGGCGGGGTCGAGGTCCTGGTTCTTCGGCGAGAACGGGTCGATCGACGGCGCCATCATCCACGCCCGCTCGGGATCGAGGACGTCCCAGAGGTAGGGGCGTCGGGAGAACACGTAGGCGTCGGCGGCGCGGACGTCGGCAGCGAGGAAGTCCCAGGCGCGGCGGGAGAACTCGTCGGGTTGATCGGCTCCGATGTGGCAGCGCCAGATCGCCCGGGCGCCGGCCGCCTTGACCGCCGGTATGAGTCCCGCAGTCTGGGGGTCGTGAAGGAAGACGATGTCCTCCTTCTGCAGGAGCGGAGAGAGGTGGCGGGCGCTTGCGGCGAGGGTGCGCTCATACAGCTCGCGCTGCTCGGGGCCGAGCGCTCCACCGTCGCCGTGATCGCCGTGGAGGTTGTTGTGCAGGCGCTTGGTCAGCTCGAAGAACTCGGCGCGCTCGCGCAGGACGACCCAGCGAGTGTCCACCCCGGCGCCGCGCACGTAGGGAAGCTGGGAACGCAGCATCTCGGCGACGCCGCCGCCGCGCAGGGTCGAGCTGACGTGCCAGATCGCCCGGCCCTCGAAGCGATCGCGCGCGCGCTGGGCCGCGGCCTCGATCCGTGGGTAGTCCTCCCCCATCAGTGGCCTGAAGCGATCGAGCCGGTGGGGCGGGATCTGGACGAACTTCGGGCGGGCCATCTCGCCTCAGAGCGTCCAGTAGCGGGCGACCCCGGCCGCGGCGCGTGAGGTGAGAAGGGCCTCCGGCGCCGCGCTTACAGACTCGCCCCCACCGCCAAAGGCGGCAAGCGTCTCGGCAACCGACTCGGCGAGCGCCGCCGGTTCGTAGCCACCCTCCAGCACCGCGCCGAGCGGCGCCCCGACCTGGGCGGCCATGTCGCGCACCTGGCAGGCCATCTGGGCGAACGAGGACGCCTCCAGGTTGCAGTCGGACAGCGGGTCGTCGCGGTGGGCGTCGAAGCCGGCTGAGACGAGGACGAGGTCGGGGGCAAACTCGGTTGCGATCGGCACGACGATGTGCTCCAGCAGCGAGAGCCACAGTTCCTCCTCTGCTCCGGCCGGCACCGGCAGGTTGACCGTGTAGCCCTCGCCCGCGCCGGAGCCGAAGTCGCCCGAAGGCCCGCTGCCGGGGAAGATTCCGGCCTGGTGGATGCTGATGAAGAGCACGTCGGCGCGGCGACGGAACGCCTCCGCGGTGCCGTTGCCGTGGTGGACGTCCCAGTCGAAGACGAGGACCCGCTTAGCGCCGAGCTCGCGAATCGCAAGCTCGGCCGCGATCGCGACATTGTTGAAGAGGCAAAAGCCCATCGCCCGCTGCGGTTCGGCGTGGTGGCCGGAGGGGCGCAGGGCGCTGAAGCCGACATGGTCCTCACCGCTCATCAGCGCCCGCGTCATCGCGCAGGCGCCACCCGCTGCATGCAGCGCCGCGCGGTAGGAGGCCTCTCCGACGAAGGTATCGGCGTCGATCGCGCCGCCACCGGCGAGGCAGAGGTCGCGGATCGACTCGATGTGGCGGGGGCTGTGGATCAGCTCCAGCTCTCCCTCCTCGGCCGGCGGAGCCTCACGGCGCTGCCAGCCCAGCCAGTCGCGGTCGCCGAGGGTCCGCTCGATCGCCAGCAGCCGCTCGGGAATGTCGGGATGCGCGGGCATGTGCGCCCGCGGGTCGTGCTCGAGGCTGGAGGAATGGCTGAAATAGAGCATCGAGTCGACCCTAAGCGCGGCAGGCGCTCTCGGTCCAGGAGAAATCAGCCGTTGGGGCAGATCACCGCTCGGCCCTCGAGCGTGCCCTCTCGCATGCGGGCATATGCGTCCTCGACGCGGTCGAGCTCGAAGCGCTCGACGTGGCCGTGGATCTTTCCGGCACGGGCGAGGTCGAGGACCTCGCCGAGCTCGACCGCCGTCCCCCAGTAGGGGATCGTCAGCTGCGACTCGAACGGCAGCGCGCCGAAGGCGAACTGCAGCTTGCCGCCGGCCAGGCCGACCACGGTCAGATGGCCCTCGAAGCGGCTGATCTCGCTGGCCAGGGCGAGCGTCTCGTCGGCGCCGACGTCATCGAGGATCAGCTCGGCGCCGCGCCCTCCCGTCAGCTCGCGAATCTGGGCAGCCGCGTCCTCGCCGGGTTCGACGGTCGCGTCGGCGCCGACCTCGCGCGCCAGGGCGAGCTTCTCTGCCGAGGTGTCGACGGCGATCACCTGGGCGGGGCTGAGTGCGCGGAGGATCTGGACGGCCATGTGCCCGAGGCCGCCGATCCCGATCACGACAGCAGTCGATCCGGGCACCAGCAGATGCAGCGAGCGCTTGATCGCGTGGTAGGGGGTGAGGGCGGCGTCGGAGAGGGGAGCGGCCTCGCGCGGGTCGAGGTCGCCGAGCGGCAGCAGCAGCCGCGAGTGGGGGACGAGCATGTACTCGGCCATGCCGCCGTTGAGGCCGAGGCCGCCGCCGAAGGCGCCGATCTCGGCCTGGCGCTCGCAGTAGTTCTCGGCCGAGAGGCGACAGGCGCGGCAGCGCCCGCAGCCCCAGGGGCCGTAGACGGAGACCGCCTCGCCCTGGTCCAGTCCTTCGACCCCGGCGCCGAGCGCCTCGACCCAGCCGGCGTTCTCGTGGCCGAGGGTGAAGGGAAGGGCGAAGTCCATCGTTCCCTCGGGCCACTCCATCAGGTGCAGATCGGAGTGACAGGCGCCTGCTCCGCCGACCTTGATCAGAACCTCGCCCGGGCCGGGTTCGGGAACGGCGACCTCGCGCATCTCCGGGGGCGACTGCCAGGCGGTCAGCTGGTATGCCTTCATTTGCTTTCTCCTTGGTCGGGGGCCAGCTCGGGTGGGTGCTTTGCCTCTGCCGCCGCGATCAGGCCGCGGGCCTTCTCGACTGCATCGAGGTTGACGGAGATCGCGTCGATGCCGCAGCCGACCAGCAGCTCCGCGTACTCGGGGTAGACCGATGGCGCCTGGCCGCAGATCGAGGTCTTCAGGCCGAGCTCGCGGGCTCGTCTCAGCAGGCGCTCGATGTATTCGGTGACGGCCGGGTCGCGCTCGTCGAAGACCTCGGCCACCAGCTCGGAGTCCCGGTCGGCGCCGAGGACGAGCTGGGTGAGGTCGTTGGAGCCGATCGAGATACCGGCGATGCCGAGCTGCGCGTAGCGGGGAAGGTGGAAGAGGACGGAGGGGACCTCGGCCATCACCCACAGCTCGAACCCCGGTCGCCCGAGCAGGCCGGCTCGCTCGATCAGCCCGCGGCAGAATTCCACTTCGCTCGGCGTGCGCACGAAGGGCAGCATCAGGTGGACGTTCGAGTAGCCGGCGGCCCAGACACACTCGACCGCGGCCAACTCCAGCTCGAGTAGGTCGGGCTCGTGGGTGTAGCGCAGGGCGCCGCGGTAGCCGATCATCGGGTTGGCCTCCTCGGGCTCGAAGCGCTCGCCGCCGCGCAGCCCCCGGAACTCGTTGCTGCGGAAGTCGATCGTCCGGTAGGTGATCGGCCGGGGTGAGAAGGCGGCCGCGAACTGGGTGAGCGAGGCGGCCATCCGCTCGGTGAAGCGCTCGCCCTCGCCGCGCTCCAGCAGCGTGCGGGGATGCTCGCCGTCGAGTGCCTCGACCACCATCAGCTCCGCCCGCAGCAGGCCCACCCCGTCCACGTCGAGGTCGCTCGCGCGACCCAGCTGGGAGGACTCGGAGAGGTTGATCAGGAGCTTCGTGCGCAGTGGCGGCAGGGGGGCAGAGGGGGCACGCTCCTCAACGGCCGGCTCGGCCACCGCCGTCGCGCCCTCCGTCACAACCCCGCTGCCGGCGTCGACGGTCACGATCTCGCCGTCGTGCAGGGCGGTGGTCGCATCGGCGGTGCCGACCACGCAGGGAATGCCGAGCTCGCGGGAGACGATCGCGGCGTGGCAGGTCATCCCGCCGGAGTCGGTAACGATCGCCGCCGCCCGGCGCATCAGCGGCACCCAGTCCGGCGCGGTCATGTGGGTTACCAGGATCTCGCCGTCGCTCAGACTCGCGGCGTCCTCGCGCGAGGCGACCACCCGCACCGCTCCTGCGGCGCTCCCCGGCGCGGCGCCCAACCCCCTGACCAGCTCTTTGCCGACGGGGCCTGCGACGAGCTGATCCATCTTCCCGGTGCTGGTCACCGGTCGCGACTGCAGCATCCAGACTTTGCCGGAGGGGTCGATCGCCCACTCGGTGTCCTGCGGCGATCCGTAGTGGGCCTCGATCTGGATCCCGAGTTTGGCGATTCGCCTCGCCTCCTCGTCGCTCAGCGCCGCCTGCTCGGCCCGGTCGGGCGCCATCGCACGAGTCAGCGTGCCGGCGTTGGCAGCGGCGATCACCTCGATCTCCTTGCGGCGAATCTCGCGCTTCTCGATGCCGAGACTGTCCTTGCCGATGACGTAGCGATCGGGAGAGACCGCTCCGGAGACCACCGACTCGCCGAGGCCGAAGGCAGCCTCGATTACAAGCCGGTCGCTTGCTCCGGTGGCGGGGTCGATGGTGAACATCACTCCCGCCCGAGTCGCCTCGATCTGGCGCTGGACGACGACCGCGATGTCCATGTCGGCCTGGGCAAAGCCCTTCTGCGCGCGGTAGTAGATGGTGCGGGCTCCAAAGAGGGAGGACCAGCACTGCCGAACCGCGTCCAGTAGGAAGATGGTGTCGCGCACGTTGAGCACGGTCTCGTTCATCCCGGCGAAGGAAGCCGATGCGGTGTCCTCGGCGGTCGCCGAGGAACGGACCGCTACGGCCGGGTGCGGGTCGCTGCCCCCGAGGCTGCGATAGGCCGCGCAGATCGCGTCTTCGAGCCACTCGGGCATGGCCTCGGTCTCGATCATCGAACGGATCTCGCCGGCCGCGCGGTCGAGCTGTGCGGTGTCCTCGACATCGACGTCGGCCAGTCGCTTCGCGATCCGCGAGCGCAGTCCACTGCCGTCGCAAAACGCCGCATAGGCGGAGGCGCCGATGACGAACCCGGGGGGAACCGGGAGGCCGGCGGCGGTCAGCTCGCCGAGGTTCGCGCCCTTGCCGCCGACGCGGCCCACGTCATTGCGGCGCAGCCGGTCGAAGCCAATCACCGCCTCCTCTGGCGTGACCCGTTCGCTCGTCATCGGGTTCATGCCCGTCGCGCGACCAGGACGGGGCACGGAGCGTCCTGGATGACCTTCCTCGAGACCGAGCCGAGGAGGACGCGGGCCAGCGGCCCATAGCCGCGCGAGCCGACGACCAGCAGGTCGACTCCCTCAGCGCATTCGCGGGCCAGCTCGCGCGCCGGGTCGCCGTCGAGGCGAACCGGTTCGACCGCGAGTGAGCCGTCAACCGCCTGCACGCCCTCCTCGAGCACCCTCTCCGGATCAGGTGGGTACTCGGGGGAGTAGGCGCCCGGCACCATCACGGGCGTCGCGATCGGGGGCTTGACCACGGTGAGGAGCCTGAGTCTCGCGCTCGAGAGTCTCGCCAACGCTTCGGCGCGTCGTAGGGCCACCTTTGCTTCGGGTCCGCCGTCGTAGCCGACCGTGATGTCCCTGAAGGTTTCGTGATCGGCTTGGGCGTAGCCTTTCGGCGCCACCGCGACGTCTGACGGGGCGCCGTTGAGGAGGCTCATCGCAACGCTTCCGAGAACCACGCGACCCACCGCCCCTCGGTGAGGAGAGCCGACGACGATCGCGTCGAAGCTTTCCCGTTCGGCGAGCGTGGTGAGGATGGCTGCGGGAGACCCGCCGCCGTAGGCATGAGTCTCAACGGCGACGCCCGGGAGCATCTCCCTCGCCTCTTTGAACAATGGCTCGGCCTCAGCCGATTCCTCTGAGCTCAGTAGGGCGTACTCCATCGGAAGTGGCGCGGCGGATAGGACGTTGACCACGAGCGCGCTCGCATCCTGGTCCGACGCTGCAAGGCCTCGCGCGAGCGCCAAGGCGTCACGGCCGCCGTCGCGGCCGTCGTGTGCGATTAGCAAGCGCATGGCTCTAGGCCGCCTTCGGCTTCGTTTCGATTTTGACTGGCCTCATTGGAGCCTCCTCCTCGTGGTTTCGCTGAACCGAATCTAGGCTCGGCCGCGCGCTCCGCCATCCGGGGAATGCCACAGCGAAGTGATGGCGAGACCCCGATGCGCCAGGCGGGGAAGCGGCGGAGGATTGCCGCATGGCCACGTTGCTACAGAGCAGCAGGACGGCCGGATCGGCGCCCGAGTCCTCATACGACGGGCCGGCAATTCGACTCGGATGGAGGCTTCCCACGATGACGGTCCGCGAGGTAATCGAGAGGCATGGGCACTTTGCCCACGGTGGAAATCCCGACGATGCCACTGAGACCTGGACCGAATCCGGCTTCGAGGCCGATGAGGTCGAGGAGTGGCTGAACGCCCGCTGCTTCGATCCCAGCGTCGCCCGAGACCTCGCTGACGCGGGAGTGGTGCCGGCTGACGCGCGAATGAAGACCGACGCGGGTGCCGGCGACTACACCGACACCGTCGGCTTCAAGGTCTCCGCCGGGGACATCGAGGTCGAGGAGGCCCGCGACCTGCTCGGGGTCACCTGAAGGCCCGATGAATCTGCGCAGCATTCGCATCGGTCGCCTCAGCGGCATCCCGATCGGCATTCAGCCGCTGTGGCTGGTGATCGTCGCCTTGATCACCATCTCGCTCGGCAGCGCCTACTACCCAGACCAGGCTCCCGGCCTGGCGCCGGCAATCGCCTATGGGCTCGGCCTGCTGAGCGCCCTGCTGCTTTTCGCCAGCATCCTCCTGCACGAGCTCGGCCACGCCGTCGTCGCCCGCCGGCACGGGGTTGAAATAGAGGAGATAGACCTGTGGCTGCTCGGCGGTGTCGCCCGGATGGCCAGCTACCCGAAGACGGCGGGCGACGAGTTGCGATTTGCCCTCGCTGGCCCGGCAGTGACGCTGGCGATCGCTCTTGCCTTCGGCTTGGTCGCCCTGGCGTTGCCCTCTTCAACCCCCCAGGCGATGACGGCGGTGGTCTCCTACCAGCTCTTCATCAATGTGGCGATCCTCGCCTTCAACCTCCTGCCGGCCTTTCCCTTGGATGGCGGACGTGTGGCCAGGGCGCTGATCTGGCGACACACCGATGACCTCTCCCGGGCGACCACGACGGCCGCCGCTATCGGCCGCGGCCTTGGCTACGGGATGGTCGGCCTCGGGGTCTTCGCTGCCCTCGCCGGTGGGATCGGGGGTCTCTGGCTGGCACTGATCGGCGTCTTCGTGATCGTGGCGGCAAAGGCAGAGGCCGAGGGACTGCGAGTCCGCATCGCCTTCACCGGACGCGAGGCTCGCAACCTGATGACCTTCCCGGCGGTGAGCGTGCCCGCCGCGATCAGCGTCGCCGACGCGGTGCAGGACTACTTCATCGCGCGCCGCTTCTCGGCTTTTCCGGTCCTGGATGGCGAGCAGCTCATTGGCCTGATCGACAGGGCCACGGTCGAGCGGGTGTCGGCTGAGCGACGCGCCGGCACCACTGTCGGCGAGGTCTGCCTTCGTGAGCCGAGCCTGGTCGTCGATGAATCCCAGGACGTCGCCGAGCTACTCGAGCTACCCGCCTTTCAGCGGGTGGGGCGCGCGATCGTGACCACCGGGAACGGAGGCCTCGGCATCCTCTCGATCACCGATGTGAATCAGGTGCTGCGGGCCTTGGAGTTGGCGGGAGAGCCGGCGATGAGGGCCCGCTCGGTCTGATTCCTCCCGCCAGCAGCGCCAGTCCGATCAGCATCGCGATCTGCAGCGCCATCCCAAGCGGGGAGGTCAACGCGTCGAGGGCAAGCGAGCCGAGGTTTTGCTCAGCGACGGTGGCGGCCCCGACGTAGATCGAATAGGAGACCAACCGCCCGGCGAAAAATGCGGCGGTCAGGGGTAGCAGCGGCACGGTCATCAAACCGGCTCCGACGAAGAGCTGCCCAGAGGGGACGGGCGAAAGGGCGAACAGGCCGAGGCCTGCCGCCGCGCGAGCACGGTTTGCGCTGATCTCGGCCTGGGCGCGGCTCAGATGCGCGAGCCGGGCCGCCGACAGCCGCGGTCGCAGGCGGCGGGCGCCCGAGGCGAGCAGGAATCGGCCCGAGGCCGCCGCGAGGGCGCCAAAGAGAACCAATGGCACGGCTGGCAGGTCGAACTGGAGGCTGAAGAAGACAAGGACAGCCCAGGTCGGCGGGCCGAAGGCGGGCAGCAGATTGACGGCGAACACGACTCCAACCGCGACCGCCAATTGGGCGAGAGCAGACATCGCCGCTTCAGCTGACGATGACTTTCAGATCGTCTGGGAGGATCGCGCGAACGTCGTCGATCTCGCCCGAGGAGACGTGCCGTTGGAGGATCTTCGCCGCCGCGCTGACGGCGTAGGAGGCCTCGGTCTCACCATCCAGGTTGGCCTCGGCGGCGACGCGGTCGAGGAAGTCCGCAAGCCCGCGATACCTCACCGGCGTCTTGCTGGGATTCCAGCCCTCGTAGTAGATGCCCCGGATCAGCTCGGGTAGCTGGGCGGCGAGTTGTGCGGCCTCGTTGACCGGAAGGCGATCCCGGAGGGCATGCAGGTAGGCCCGCAGAATTCGATAGGCCTCCTGGCGATCGTCGGTTCCCAGCTCGTCCGCCATCTCGTTCAGCCAGATGTGGGCCTTCTCGACGCTCTGCTTGACGATCGCGATCTCGGCCATGTTCCCAAGCTATGGCGAGCGCGAGCGGGCGCCATCGGTGAAAGACCGCACGCCAAGAGAGGGGACTTCCCGGATGGCTGCGCTCCCTGCGCCGTGAAGACTCTGGTGCGTGGCGAGGAGCGACAGAAATCTTCAGAAATCGATGGGAGTGACGATGAAGGCTCTACGTAAGACCCGAGCCAGCTCGGGCCAAAGCACCGCTACCCCGTCGGATCGAGCGACGCTCGAGGCGAACGTGCGTCGCCACCTCTACGGAGGCCGGCGATGAGCGCGCGAGTGCTGATCGCCGGGGGTGGGGTTGCTGCGCTCGAGGCCGCCATCGCCCTGCACGAGCTTGCCGGCGACCGCGCCGAGGTGGCGATGTACTCGCCCCGCGAGGACTTCATCTACCGCCCCTTCGCCGTGGCGGCGCCCTACGGGGCCTCGCGCCCGATGCGCTACGACCTGGCAGAGCTGGCGGAGCGCTGTGGTGCCAGCTTCCACCGCGCAACGATCGGCTCGGTCGATGGCGAGGCGCAGCGGGCTCATACGCATGACGGCGATGAGATTGCCTACGACTACCTGATTGTCGCCTGCGGATCTCGGCTTCTGGCGAGCGTCCCGGGCTCCGTCATCTTCTGGGGCGTCGCCGATGACGGCCGGGTTCAAGACGTGGTCCGCGACCTGCGCGAGGGCAAGCTGCGACGGGTCGCGTTCACGATGCCCGGCGGCGGCACCTGGGCGCTGCCGATGTACGAGCTGGCCTTGCTCGCCGAGAGCGAGCTTTCCAAGGAGGGCGTCGAGGGCACGAGCCTCGTCATCGTCACCCCCGAGGACGCGCCGCTGCATCTCTTCGGCCGCGCCGCGAGCGAACGAGTGGCCGCACTGCTGGCCGAACGCGGCATCGAGGTCGTGACCGGCGCCACGCCGATCCACTTCGAGGAGGGGACGCTTGCGACCTCACCGCGGGCAGCCATCGAGGCCGACGCGGTTCTCAGCCTGCCCCGGATGGAAGGTCGCAGGATCGGCGGTGTTCCTTTCGACCTTGCCGGGTTCATACCCATCGACGACCACGGTCGCGTGCGCGGGATGCAGCACGCTTACGCCGCCGGGGACGCGACCACCTTCCCCGTCAAGCAGGGCGGTGTCTCCACCCAGCAGGCAGACGTCGTCGCCGAAGCGATCGCGGCCGAGCTCGGCTGCAACGTCGAGACAGAGCCCCTCGATCCAGTTCTGCGAGGTGTGCTCTGGACCGGCGCGAAGCCGCTGTACCTCTCGGGCTATCTCTCCGGCGGGCACGGCGAAACCTCCACGGCGAGTGCCGAGCCACCTTGGGAGGGCGCGGCGGAGGGGAAGATCGTCAGTCGCTATCTGACCCCCTTCCTCGCAGAGGCCAGTCACTCAGCCGCATGAGCGAGATCAGCTTCGCGCGCACGATCTGCGGCATCGACTCTTCGCCCCAGAGCATGGAGGCGATCAGCCAGGCGTTCAAGGTATGCCCCGAGGACGGAGAGGTCTGGGGAGCGTCGGCCTGGGATCCCCGGCTGGCGATGCACGCCAGCATCCATGCTTCGACCGTCAGGGTGGACCTGCGAAATGAAAGCATCGCGGCTCTCACCAAGGCCCACGAGGCGTTTCCAGAGTTGAAGCTGATGCTGCTCCGGGGCGCCTCGGTGTCGTCGCTCCTCAGCGCCGCGGCCGAAGAGGACGCCGACCTGATCTCGGTCGGCTCGCACGGCGGCCCCCGTCTCACCGGGATCGCCTTCGGCAGCGTCGCGACCGCGATGGTTCATCACGCCCCCTGCTCAGTGCTCGTGGCGCGCCCGCCTGCTGGCGATGAGTTTCCCGGCTTGATCGTCCACGCGAGCGATGGCTCGGCTGACTCTCTTGACGCGGCCAGGGTCGCCGGGGAGATCGCCTCTCGCCACGGGTCGAGTGTGATTGCCCTGAACGTCAGTGACGATCCCAGCCGTGGCAAGGCCCTGGCCGATGAAGCGGCATCGCTGATCGAGCAGGCCGGCGCATCCGTGGTTGCGGAGGCCCAGCAGGGCTCACCACACCGAGGCATAGAGGACTTCGCCTCATCCGCCGGGGCATCGCTTGTCGTGATCGGCAGCCGAGGCATGACCGGGGTGCGGGCGCTTGGGAGCGTCAGCGAGCGGGTTGCACATAGGAGCCCCTGCTCGGTGCTGGTCGTGAGGCACACCAGCCATCCAGCTCAGGAAACCGAGGATCGCAGCGCGCTGCCCTCCTGATCGCGAAATCTCGCGGGTAGGGTGAGTCCCGTGAAGACGAAGGTCCTGACTCGCGCTGAGTACGGGCAGGAGCTGAAGCGCCTGCAGGTCGAGATGGTGCGCCTGCAGGAGTGGATCGTGCAGGAGGGCTTGAAGATCGTCGTCCTCTTCGAGGGTCGCGACACGGCGGGCAAGGGCGGCGTGATCAACCGGATCACCGCCCGCACCAACCCCCGGGTCATCCGCACCGTCGCGCTCACCAAGCCGAGCGACCGCGAGCGCACGCAGTGGTACTTCCAGCGCTACGTGGCGCACCTGCCAGCGGCCGGAGAGATGGTCCTCTTCGACCGCAGTTGGTACAACCGCGCTGGCGTCGAGCGGGTGATGGGCTTCTGCACCGACGAGGAGTACGAGGAGTTCATGCGCTCCTGCCCGCGCTTCGAGCAGATCATCCAGCGCGCGGGCATCGTCCTGCTGAAGTACTGGCTGTCGGTGAGCGACGAGGAGCAGGAGCGCCGCTTCCATGCTCGCCTCAAGGACCCCGCCAAGCGCTGGAAGCTCAGCCCGATCGACCTCGAGGCGCGTGCCCGCTGGGTCGACTACGCCGAGGCGAAGGACGAAATGTTCGCCCACACCGACACCAAGGAGTCGCCGTGGTTCGTGGTCGAGGGGGACGACAAGCGCACGGCTCGGCTGAACCTGATCGCG
>Ga0157297_10000031_pt1 | contig 20370 bp, 13 predicted proteins | sample NitcycUS028104C2_FD_108380 | JGI IMG/M metagenome (GOLD analysis project Ga0157297, IMG submission 108380) | Soil microbial communities from Arlington Agricultural Research Station in Wisconsin, USA - Nitrogen cycling UWRJ-S028-104C-2 | ecosystem: Environmental > Terrestrial > Soil >...
TATATTTATATATATTTAATAATTATTTTAATTTATTTAATTTAGCTAAATTAAATTAGCTAAGGTACTAGGCATTGTTCGAATCTGCGAATGTAGCAGTGAAAATGCTATGTCTTACCACTTGACGACTAATTCTTAAATAGTCAATACCACTTGACGACTAATTATTAAAAAGTCCAATGTAAGTATCGCACTTACTTCTATTGATTACAAAACAATTGCATTTCTTTTATGCTAATCAGACAACTTTAGATTAACCTAAAATAAAAGAATTAACTTAAACTTAACCTAAAGCAACACAAGATATAGATAATAATTAGGTTTTTATAAAATTAGTACTTAGTTCCTTAAAATATTTAGATTATTACAAACTAAGCCTATCAATGTAATATTATATTACGTATATTTAAGAAATATCTTAAGGTAAGTTTCATGCCTATATGCTTTCAGCACTTATCTTTAACTAACTTAGCTTTCCTGCCATGCCTATACTATACTATTTACTTAAGTGAAAATAACATCCCCTGGACCTATCCATATATATTAATCAAAGGGGCGCATAAACAACAGGTAAACCAGAGGTTAATAAAATTGCTATACAACTAAGGTATAACAACAGTACCCCATGTTCCTTTCGTACAAGGTTAATCCTTATTATATTCTAACTCCCTCTAGAAGATAGAAACCATACTGTCTCACGACGTATTTAACCCAGCTCATGTAACTTTTTAATCGACGAACAGTCGCACCCTACATAGTTTCTGCATCCATGAGGATAAGTTAAGCCGACATCGAGGTGCCAAACCGCGCACTCATTTTGTACACTCTTGCGCAAATTAGCCTGTTCAACTTGTTATCATATTAATATATTTCCATCTTTCACAAAATGGTTCAGACTATTTCTTCATTTAATTTTTTTTTTGTATTTATAGTATAATGAAAAAAAATAAGTTTTTTTATTTACTAGCTTGCTAATGAAATTCATCCTTTCACTGCAAAAGCACCAATCCTTAAGAACCTCTTCCCTTGTTAATTCCTGCTTTAATTTTTAAAATTTTATCTAAACCTTCGGCTTCGGATGTTAAATGTTCCTTATCTTCCATTAAATTAACTACCTTACACCAATCATTAAAGTCTTGTAACTTTACTCCTAAGATTTCATGTTAATTGAACTACAATTGGCTAATGTAGAATAAGATTTACCAGATATTCAACCTTTTACCGCAAAAGCCCCGATCCGACGTTTAGATGTAAACATTGAATATTGTATATTAGGTTGAACATAGCCTCTCATATTTACAGAAGATAATCCTTGATATGATGAGTCAATATTTTTTAACCCTCCTTTTATTTTTACTTTAAATAAAGACCTATCTGCTCTATTTCGTTTAGTTAATCTACCTTTAACTTCTAATTTTATACCTCATAGATTTTTATAATTTATAGAATTAAATATAATATCATATATTTTAGCATAATTTTTTTTTAAATTAAAATTAAAATAAAGAGGTTTAGCTTTAGCTTTAGCAGCAGCAGCCTTAAATTCACTACTAGTACTAGTTCTAGTTATAGTTCTAGAAAGAACATTATAATATATATTATTTAATAATTCAGATAAATTATTATCTATCAATATGGAAGTTAAGTTAAAAGATTTAAATTTATTTTCCAGCAAGTTAAAATCTACACTTTTTATCTTAGGACTTTTTTTAATTTTCCAGTTTCTTTTAGGTAAAGCTGCCTTCTTTAAAATAACACCCATCATTTCTACAACATTACTATTTCTATCTTTTAAATGTTGTGCTAAAATTTTAGTAAATAAATCACTGTTAAATATTATAGATTTCAAATTTACAATATTAAATTCTACTTTTTTTTTATAAAATTTAAGAATTAAATTATTTAACTTAAATAAAAGTTTTTCTTCAAATTTATATTTATTAAGATTTAATCTTAATTTATATTTTCTAAGAAGCACTAGATTTTTATAAAAAAGATTTAATTTTGATTGAAAATCAAAAAATTTTTGAGGAGTAGGAGTTAAAGGTATATAAAAAAATATATAAAGTTCCTTTCAAATTTCTTTTAAGAAATCCTCATAAAATGAATTTTTAATTCATTTTATTCTAGTTAGTATAGATATTTTCTCTCTATTATATACATATACAGTTAAAAGAGCTTTATTGTTAGTGTGCTTGATTTCTGCTTTACTTACGTATATTTTATTAAAAGATAATTTTCTAAAACTACGAGGTCTATATTTACTAAAAAGAAACTTATTATTAAAATATAAATTAAAATAATTTTTTATTAAAGAATTAACATTTAAATCATAAAGAGGTAAATTTTTTAACTTATTAGAATTAAAAGCATAAAAACTATTTTTTCATTCTTTTGAAGCAGGAGGTAAATATTTTGTTTTTCCTACATAATTAAAAGAATCTTTTAGATTTAAAGTTAATAAATTTTTGTTATTCTTTAAGTATTTAGTAAAAAGAGTTAAATTTTTGTTCATATTGCTATTGCTATTGCTATTGCTATTGCTATTGCTATTGCTATTGCTATTGCTCATATAAATTTTATTTTTCTATTTTATATTTTTATATACAAAAAAAAAAGAAAAGTTGGGTATTAGCAAAGGATTATTGTTAGCATACTCACCTTATAGTCGTTGAACGATTTTATCTTTTTTTTTTTGCTAAGATAAATTTCGCTTCAAATTTACTTAAATAATTAAAGTAATTTTTGAAATTAACCCAATATATTCTCAATAATTTTTATTAAATATTGAAGGACAAACATCCCTAGCGTAGCTTTTCCAAAAATCCAAGATCTTTCCTTTTTGCATCTTGTGATCCTATGCCCCGCTTACGCGACTGTAAGATTTGTTGTTAATCAAACAGTAAGGCAAGATTAAGCCATTGAGCTTGAGAAGTAACAAACATTATTATTATTAAAATTAAATTAATAATAATTACAAAAAATCTTAGAAAAATATTCATAATCTTTTTTATTATCACATCTAATTTCTCTATAAATTAAATCTTACCTAATTTCCTGTATATTATATGCAAAATACATATAACCTTTTTAATACTGCACCCAAGTAGTATAATATATTATATTATGCTATACTCTATGGATTACGTAAACAAGATAAACATAGAATTTCTATAATTAAATTACAAACATAAATCTTTACTTTTTAGACACACCCATCTACTCTTTATGGGGTCTGTGCCCCGCATAAACTGTCTCCTAGCAATTGTTCCTTAAATTAAAGTATAATAATATGGTAGACCAATAAAGGTGTTTCATTTCTATCTGATCAATTACCTTTTACCCTAATAATGTTCCCGGTCATATTCTATTATTAGTAACAGTAAAGCTGCATAGGGTCTTCTCGTCTAACTAGAGGTAAACTGTATCTGCACAGTTATTCCAATTTCACTGAGTCAATCATAGAGACAGCTGTTGTATCGTTACATCATTCATGCAAGACCGCATTTAACGGCCAAGGCATTTCGCTACCTTAGGACCCTCACGCTAAGGCCGCCATTAACCGGGGGTTCCTCTAAAACCAAACCTTAGACAATTTAGTTAATTCGTTAACCAGCCGGCATCGGGCAGAGATCACACTCAATACTTAGATTTATCATCTTTTTGCAAAGTGCTTTGTTTTAATTAAACAGTCGTACAACAATATTTCATGCTTCTTCACTTTTACTCGTATTAATCGAGATTCATGAGCCCTCCTTCAACTTGTTATCATATTAATATATTTCCATCTTTCACAAAATGGTTCAGACTATTTCTTCAATATCCCTTGTGTGTGTGGTATTAAGCTAAAAAACTCCGATTTGCTTTATCAAATTTATATAAACTAAAGAGTCTTATTATTCTAAAGTCTCTTCAACTCTACTTATATTAATCTTATCATATAATGTATTATCTCTAAGTTTATTTGTAGATAATCTTGCTCCATTCATACCCTTTGAAAGCTTTAATAATAAATCTTTTACTTCTTCATTATTAATGTGTGCTTTATTATATAATTTATCACATATAAAACAAAAGGTTTTAAAATCTTCCTTCTTTCTAGAATAGAATTCTAATTTACTTAAATACGCATTAAAAAAATGATGTAAAAAGGAAATACCCGTAATTTCAAGTCTTACTGAAGGTTTACTATTACCTTTAGCTTTACAATCACGTAATTTAATTCCACCTTTAGTATACACGGTTGTTACATGTAGCATCAAATGTTCATAAATATCCATTAAAAGAGGTTTTTGGGTAGAAGTTAATTCCAACTCAAACTTAGGTGTTAATCCATGCGTTTGCACGAAGAAACTACCTTCTCCTTCTATAAGACCTAATAATTTATAATCCGTAATTGTACGTTTATAATTTAAAGGTAAGACAGTAGTCACACGTTTTGTATTATGATTAGCACGTAGTTCTTCAATCTTAGTCTTCAAGGTTTCAGTTACTAAATCTGAACGCTCAAAGTATAAAAAGAAAGCTTCCCTGAAATTAAGATAATCTAAATATTTATCTCCCATTAATTGGTGCTCATCTAATATCTTGATAAGAATTCGTAATTCCTTTTCAGAACCTACTTCAAATGAACATGTATTATAATTAGGTCTTAATACTACTCGTCCTATATCTAATTTAAGACAAATAGTTCTTAAAACATTTTCATCGTCTATGTGCAATTTAATTGTAAATTCAAAAGAATAACGTATTTTACCATTAGACATTATTCTACGTTTTATATGAAAACATCCTTCACCATCTATAAACCCTGCAACTCACTCATAAAAATTTATATTTATTTGATTATTCATTTATTTAATTTTATTACATTTAGTTTTATATTTTCATTACACACAACACTACAGAGATATGTTGGGTATTAGCAGGTGATTATTGCTGTGTTGCTCACACCATAGTCGTTGAACGGTTTTATTGTTTTTTATAGTATTGATTTATTTAATATTAAATAATACATATACACACAATTAAACTTCGCTTCAAATTTACTTAAGGGTAAGTAATTCTTGAAATTAACCCAATATATTCCCAATAATTATAAGTATTAATACTTAAAATATTGGAGGACAAACATCCCTAAGTTACGGTAGTTAGTTTGCCGAGTTCCTTTATGATTGTTATCTCATTTACGCCTTCGTATTCTCTACTAGCTTACTTGTTTCAGACTCTAGGCACGGTTTTTTTTATTAAATTGTATTGATTTAATAAATCCAATAGGATTCTTTTTTTAGGAAGGAAAAATTTACTTTACATATTAATCCCCTATGCAAGATATTTATCCCTATATAAGATATTTGTGTATCTTACATATTTTATTAATAATAAATACGACTATTAATACACATAAATATGTAATAATTACATGTTTTATTAATAATAAATACATCTATTAATATACATTAATACATGTATTTTTTTTTTTAATAAAAACACAATAAATGTGTTTTATTAAAAAAAAACACATTTATGTATAGAAATGCCTAAAAATATATTTGATGTACTTAAGCTAGTGTCAATTTCTTAAGCAATAATATACTCTAAGCACTATATACTTATAAATTTTTACATCCTAAATACTCAAATCCCTTTTTAAGTTTTCCAGCACACTCTGCACTTTTAAATGTTTTCCTTAAAAAATCAGAAGAGATATTCTCATTATTCTCATCGCAATAACCTTAAGATTATTAACTTAGAGGCCGTTACTTAACATGTCCATAAGCTTTAGGCGAGAAGTTTTAAACCTTCTTTTTTGTTACTCATGTCACCATTCTCACTTGAATTCTTATATATTTTTTTTGAAAAGTCAAAATTCATTCAACGTTCTACTACCCCATAATATAACATTAAATAATAATTAATATTTTATATGGACAAGGTTTCGGTATATTATTTAGATCCGTTAAATTTTAGATGCTTTTAAGGTTTAACAAGTGACTCTGTTACGAGATCTTTAAATTATGGCTGCTTCCAAGCCTATCTTCTTGTCGACTTATATAAAAACTTTCTTTATTTCACTTAATAATAATTTTGGAACCTTAACTCTTGTTCTGGGCTGTTTCCCTTTTGACATACACGCGATTTATGCTTATGTGCTTAAACATAAATTTTCTCCCTAAATAGTTTTAAACTATCCATTTAGACAACAGATTTTTAATCTGCCTTCAATAATTTGCTATTACCGAAATTAAAGTAATTTTATTCTTTTTTTTTATGAAACACTATGTGTATGCTGCCTACTAATTTTTTTCTGAAACACGATAAAGACCTTTTACAAGGCTCTCTCTTTTTATTGCGTTTCGTATAGCTTGTCTTTTAACTTCTAAATACTCACCTGCTTTTGTTAAAGTAGGAAATTCAATTACTTCATTTGTTTGAGTATTTAAAACTAAAACAGGAACCCCTTCACGTTCTGTAGTTTTAGCTGTAATATTAGCTAAAGCTTCAGGAGTAAGAGGGTTATTTTTTTTAAAGTTAAGAGTAGCTTTAGATAATTTATCTCTAGTTTCCTCACTAACTTCTTTATTTGAATGCACTAAAGACAATATATTTTTATGTTCTAAGGAAATTTTTTTTAATTTAAATTTAGCTAAGTTTTCCTCACTATGCTTAAACCCTAATAAAGAGTAAGCATGTTTTAATATATTATATTCCGGATCCAATAAATCTAAATAAAACTGCTCTCTAACAATAAGCTCATCTGCTCTACAATATTCTAAAATTTCTAATTGAAAATTCTCGTACCCATACTTTAGTAATGCAGCATGAATTGGTCTAGGATTTCTTATTAATTCACTTTTATTATAATAATCCCCTAGTCTTTTAAATAAATTCAGACCACTACCCACATAAGTATTATTGTTTAATTTGTTAACTCAACGATAAATTCCTGATTTATTCTTATTTTCAATCAGAATACTTTGTTTATTTAATAATGCATTATCATAGCATTTTACAGGATAGCTTACGCACCCTGTATTATTATTTAATGTTGTTGTAAATTTTGTGACTTGATTTTAATGTTATTTGTTTTAAGCCGATGGTTTAGTGTTTGTCTCATTACCAAACATGGGTCATGAATTAATATTCAAGCTCATCTCTCAGATTGCTAGTGTCGCCACTAGGTCCGGCTGAATTAATAAAACTCAGCAAACGTTATAACATTATCGCTTACAGTACCTTAACCTATTAACACTAAGAGTCGAGGGTGTCAGCCCCACATCTTCAGTTTACCTTCCGAGAGGTAGTCGCCTGTCGTATTAAGTCTTTTGTAAGAGTCGGCTGTGATAAAAAAAAAGAATAAAATTATTTTAATGCCATTGCATTCTTTCGAATGAGGCCTGACTATATCTTAAGCATTATTTATATAACACCAATCACCATTTAGTCGATGAACTGCACATCTGTTTATTAATAATTATTAACAGACGCTTGGCTGCGGATTACCCATTAATATCAACCATGATTTTACCATACCACGAGTCATTACCTGTGCCACAAGATGTGTTACCACTCTTGCTTGGTTATGATTGCTTTAGGGTGTTCCCGCAATTTGACGATTTGTAGCAGAAGGTTCACTTCCACAAAAAGGCTGTACATACAACCTTATCATTCTATGTCTGATAATTCAAGATTCATCTTTGCCATTCCGAGTCTACATACTCACCGATAAAATCTTCACGATCCCCCGATATATACAAAATAAAATGTATTTTATTAAAAAAAATATACACCTTGCCTGAGATTAAGTTCTGTACCTACTAAGATGTTACTTAAATTGCCTACTATTATAGGTTTCGCAGAAACAGATCTACCTCTTTAGTCTTTAATTAAGACAAAGCTGAGGTCCTTCTCCCTAAATAGCTATAAACTATCCATTTAACGGGCATTAAATTACTTATTCTTATTTTTTTTATCCTATTTTAGAAGATTAGTTAAAACTCACGTTTTTGCATCTCTTTGTTTAGGTATATGCAGCACGTCTATAGCCCACAATATTAAGGCCATGATAACTTGTCGGCTATTATTTCAATCTAAATAAGATATCACAGGTAGGGTATACCCCTACCACTCTGGATTCTAAATTTATTCTTAAATAATGAAGTATGAATATAACACATTAAGTGTTTATTTCGAGAGGACATGCCAAAATTTAATAAGTATTTTAATGCCCTGTATCCTTTCGGATAAGGCTTGACTATATCTTAAGCTTACGCTAACCAACATCTAGTCGATGAACAGCACACCCTGTATTAATAAATATAAGGTGCTTGGCTGCGGATTACCCATTACACTCGCGTGTATCAATTTCGATTTTACCTTACCACGAGTCATTACCTGTGCCACAAACTATGTTGCCATGTCTGTTTGGTTGAAATTGCTTTAGGGCGTTCCCGCAATTTGATGGTTTAAGCAGAAGGTTCACTTCTACGCACTGGCCTAATTAGGTGCTTATTCTAATTTTCTTACCAGCTATCCTAGTCAGAATTGTCTTTCACTTGCTTACCATAGTTCTTCGGATATCTTTGCAACGATACAGATTATCTCTTTACCCTTTATTGGGGTTGAGCTGAGATTTTTCTCCCTAAATAGTTTGCATTACTATCCATTTAACGGATAATAAAATTATATGTGTGTTTTAACTAATTCTTCTTTGTGTGCGCAAGCTGTACGCAAGCTAAAGATATGTTTTTTTCAAAAGACTCCTAATTTTTACTGCTTGACTTACTGCATTTCTATGTACTCCGTAGTACTTTACCTACCTCTGTCATACTACCATATTCTGTTTTTTCTTTAGTTTTTATATTTTCAACTATAACAGAAATCTTACGAGCTTCAGCTGCATTCTTAGTTGAAAGAGCCTTTCTTTTTAAGACTTCTTCACTTAATATAAATCCCTCATTTTAGCTAGAGATTCAGGAGTATGTTTATACCCTAAAGTAGAACCAGCTGTTTGAACGATATTATACTCAGCCTTCAGAAGATCTATAAAATATTGTTCTCTTTTTAAAACATTATCTTCATTACAGTATTCTAAAATTTCTAAGGAAAAATTAGAAAACCCGTATTTTAATAATGCCCTATCTATAGGTCTATTACTTTTAGCTAAAGATCTTAAACTAAAATATGTGTACATTCTTACACTTATGTTAATAGAACTACCAACATAAGTATTCCCATTAATTTTATTAATCCAACGATATACACCGACTTTACCTCTATTATCTGCAAATAAATTTAATTTATCTGTATCTGCGTTAATATATAGTATAATTGGTTTAACCATATTATTAGCATTATCTGATGAATAAAACCTATAAGATAAAAATCCTTTAAGTTTTAGTGTTTGTAGAAAGAATTTTTTGTTTCTAGCTTTAATTATTATAATATTTTTTATATTAGTACTTCAGAGGTTATCCTTTCAATTCTATCATTGGGTTAGGGGGGCTAGCCTTCCAATGACCCGAGTACCTTTCTACGTGTACCTTGCTTGTAGCTGCTACGGGTATTTACTCAAGATAACTACTCGTCTATTTATAATTAAAAAGATTAATTAAAGTGATGAAGTATAAATACGTTGTGGTACTTATTGACCGCGATGGATGCATCTGTTCTGGCACATCACACATATAATTATATTATCCTGCAATGTTTCCATTGAGGCTTGACTATATTTTAAGCATTATTTATATAACACCAATCACCTTGTAGTCGATGAACCTTTTTCCATAAGTGATTTTATGGAACTTGGATGCGGATTACCTATTGATTTACATCGATCAATATTGATTTTACCATACCGCGAGTCATTACCTGCGCCCCTAAATATATTACTATCTTAGGTTGGTTAATATTGCTTTAAGGACTTCCCGTCAATTTGATGATTTATTGCGAAAGGTTCACTTTCACATGGGCTATTTACAAAGGCTCAATTTTGTTTTAACCCGTTCGGACCTTTATAGTCCTGACTATGGTAAGATCACTAGGCTTCGGGTCTAACTTTAGACACTGTTCATTATTTTAACGACTGGTTTAACTGTGCAAATTTCTTTATTTTCAATTAATATCTTAATAATAAATGAATATAAAAATTTTTTAGCTCGCATCTAATGTTAACTTGGTGACCCATTATGCAAAAGGTACGCTCTTGCTTTTATTTGCTCGAGCTGCTTATAAAACTACTACTTCAAAACGTTCCCTCACGGTACTATTCACTATAGCTTATGTATTATATTTAGCCTTAGAGGAAGGTTCCCCGTACTTTTAAACACTATCTTTTCAAACAGTTTTTAAACCATTTTACTTATTTATGTAGGCTACTCTATTTTCGTTCACACTAATAATAGAATCTCGTTTGATTTGTTTTCCTGAAGTTAATAAGATATTTCAATTTACTTCGTTTATATACTAATTTCTCTAAGAGTTGATATGACATTAATTTCATAAACCTTGTAATCTTTAATACATAGCAAGCTATCCACAGTAGTCTCTTTATATACTTATATATATAAATATATATATAAATAGATATCTATATCTGTTATATTTCTATAGAGTTTTTACCTTAATTAAATAAAGCATTAAACTATAAGTATCGGATTACTGTGATTCGAACACAGAGATTCTCCAACCCAAATGGAGTGTCGTAACCAATCTGACTCTAATCCGTACTTCGTACTTCGTACTTCGTACACCATAAATACAAAAAGTACATTTAACTAAATTATAATTTAATTTAAATCTAATATAATTGTGCAAGCTAGCAAGCTACTAAAAAAAAAAGAGAAATTTATTCTTTATTTAATGTTTAGTAAAATCCTTAGCGTAGGCAGCGTAGCAGCGTAGCAGTTCTTTTAAAAGATATTTTTCTTTGAAATATTAATGAAATAGAATATATAGGATTCGAACCTATGATGGCAATACCCATAACTAGTCTCAAGCTAGCCACCTTAAACCACTCGGTCAATATTCTTTAATTCTAAATTGTAATTAACGTACAACCAAGATACATATTAAGTGTCGCTATATCACTATTAAGCGCTTAACACCCATAATTCCTCAGCGACTTGAACGCTGATATCATTCTTATCAAAAATGCACTTTAACCTGTTAAGTTAAGGAATCTGATTAATATCACGCCCACCCACTTTGCCTCCGAAGGAGCGAGGAATGATTCCGTGATATTTATATTAATTGTTTGAATAAACAGTTATAAGATATAAATCAAACATAACTGTCTTTTTTTCGATATGGCGTTTTTTTTTTCTTGAATATCATTCTTATCAAAAATGCACTTTACCTGTTAAGTTAAAAAATTTTGTTAAGAAATAAGAGAATCGAACTCATAACCTTCCGTGTGTAAAACGGTTGCTCTACCATTGAGCTAATTTCCTTTAAATTTAGTTTTTTTGTTTTATAGTTATAACTATTGCCCCTACCATAGCTAATAATAAGATAAAGCTAGCTATTAATAATCATATATTATAGTTAGTGTACATCAAGTTACCTATACTTGTAATATGGTTATTTTCAGCTAAATTCCCATCTCAGATTTTACTAGTTACAAATAATAAAACATTTTCTTTATTAGTATTAACTATATAATTAAAAATATTTTCTGGTTCTGGTTTATTTATAGAAATATTATATAAATTAGAAATTAATTTACTCTTAAAATTACTTAAAATAGCTATATCATAAGGTAATAACTGAAATAAAGAATAACTAATAGATATTCCAATAATTATTGTTAAAGGTATACTATTACTAGTGTTACTTTGAAGTTCACTTATTCTAATATTTATCAACATTAAAATAAATAAAAATAATATGGACACAGCCCCTATGTATACTATTAAATAAGATAAACCTATAAAATTTAACCCTAATATAATTAAGTAAGAAGAAATACTAGCAAATAATCCTATTAAAAATAAAACTGAGATAATAGGATTTTTATTTACAATAACGGATATAGCACAAAAAATTGCTAGTACAGTCATTATATCTAATATGTTAGATATATAACCATTTGTATATGTTTCATTTATTAAAACTAAATTATTATTCATTATAAGATGATAATTATTGTACCTTAATATAAAGGAGATCGCTATTAATTCATTTGATACGAAGTACGAAGTACGAAGTACGAAGTACGAAGTACGAAGTACGAAGTACGAAGTACGAAGTACGAAGTACGAAGTACGAAGTACGAAGTACTGAAAAAAAAAAGAAAAAAAAAAAGTTTTTTTATTAAAAACAAAAACCAAAACCTTATTAAGTAACGATTATTTTATAATTAATCATTACATATAATTTTTATTTGGAATTGAGGTGAATCGAACACCTAAGTGAATAACACAATATTTAGCAAATATCTCGCCTTACCGGTAGCAACAATTCCTTAAAATTTCAAACCAATATCTAGTATTATTTATAACAAGAACCTTATTTAATGAATTTAAAGGCTAAACCCTATAAAACGAAAACGAACTAAGCCGGTCTCGAACCAGCATCTCCTTCCGTGACAAGGAAGTCCTTTACCAATTAAGTTACTAATTCTTATTTTTTTACGCCTAGTGAGACTCGAACTCACACGAACCGATTGGAAGTCGGAAATTCTACCATTAAATTATAGACGCTTTTTAAGTTAAGAGGATATTTGGGACTTGTCGGATTCGAACCGACATCTACGAGATTAAAAGCCTCTTGTAATAACCATTATACTAAAATCCCTATTATTCATGATAATTAAATATTCATTCATTCATTCTAGTATTATATTAATACAATATAAAGTAATATACACAAGAGTACTTAGATTCGAACTAAGATTAAAAAGGTTGAAGCTTTCTGTTTTACCATTAAACAATACTCTTTTAAATTATTATATATTAATATATAATAATTTATTATACAAACTTATTATATTATGATCCTCAATAATATATAGATACATATAAAAATAATCAAACTACATCTACAAAATGTCAATACAATATACCACCTTCAAATCCCAAATGATGATTATCTGTTAAGTGATACGCAAATATTCTTCATAATGCTACACCTAAGAAAATAGTACCAATTATAACATGAAAACCATGGAAGCCAGTACTAAAAAAGAAACATGTACCAAAAGCACCGTCACTTATAGTAAAAGAAGATACACTATATTCAATCCCCTGGAAGCCAGTAAAGACAATTGCTAATAATATAGTAGCAATAGATCCATATAAAGCTCCTTTTCTTTCTCCATGAATTAAAGCATGATGAGCATAAGTCACTGTAGCCTAATCTCAAAATAATAGGTTATTTATGCTATTATCTATGTAGTTCATATTAGTTTAAACATTTACCCTTAAATATAACTATAACTATTTAATTGTAAATTTAATATGAATCCTTGTATCTCATTTTTTTTGCTTATGAGAAGAGATTCCGACTGTACATTAAGCAGCATTTCAGCCACCCACGATGAACCAGTCTGTAGCGATCTCTATAAAGACCGACGGTCTGGACTTGTAACATTAATCTTTAACCGTTAACATCGTCTCCTGTAAATTAATATCTCTATATTAATTTACAAAATATTATAAAATATTTTATTGTTTTAAATAGTATTTTTTTTATAGAATTACATACTATAATACAATAGGTTTATAAAAAAAGATTTAATAAATAGAACCTTTTAACCAAATAGTGCATCTTATATTTCTTTTTTATCTAAATAATTTAATTTATATCTAAAAAAAGGGTGCATAAAAGGTGAAACAATAGGTACCAAAATATGTAAATTAGATTTAGGTATATATATACCATATTGGTTTAAAATCCCTGTTTTATGTATTGATACCTTTAACCCATATTTAGTTGTTAAAATATCTACTAGTTTTTTAACATCAGATAGAGTAAAATTATCCGTACATAATCTAATTCCCTTGTCTTTAATTCAAGTACCATCATCCATGATTCATATTGCTAAAGCAATAGGAGATAAATATTCCTCTATTCAACAAGGAAGAGCTTTTTTACCTTTACTATAAAACCCTTCGTATATTCAGTCAAAAGAACTAAAAGTAAAAGTACGGAATCTACAATAATAAGCTAGATTACCATTACTACCTAATCTACTTTGAATTTGAGGTATATTTTCTTTACAATAACCATGTTTAAATACTTGTGCATGAAGTCATACTAAATATTCAATATGATCCCCTTTTTGATAAAAAACAAATCTATACCCATCTTTACTTTTTTCCATAGAACCATCACCCAGTAAAGATCCTATTAAAATACTTAATATTTCATAATTATGAGGACCTATACGTTTGAGAGAAGAAATTCTACTGGTACTAAAAGGTAAAACAGGAAAAATAGATGAATAAAGCATTTTCTGGTTTAAAGATCCTATTTTTGAATTTTTATCTGTAATCTTTTTTCATTTTGGGCGCGCAAGCATTAAAGCACCACTAGATAATAGTATTACTGTATTAAGTAATGGTAATTCAAACGGATTTACAGGTTCTATACCTAAAGGTGGTCATTGAGCACCTAATTCTACAGTTGGTGTTAAAGCACTCGATTTGTTTTTTTTTTGTTTTAATTTTATTCATCCTTATGTTAATATTATTTTCTCTTTTTATTCATTCCTCCTTTTATTTCTTTTATTTTATCTAGACCCTCTCGTGTTAAATGGGCCTTATTTTTTATTAAAATAGCCGCCTGTTTAAAATCTTCATAATTTTTTGACTTTATACCTTGTAATTTATATTCCTCAAAAATTGGGATTATTTTACTTCAGATGTCCGAAAATTTTTCAACCACAAATTCCCCATAACCTGGTTTAGACACATACCGGCCACAATTTAATTCAGACATTAAACTTTCTAAAAGTTCTTTATCCTTAGTATGTTGAGTCAAAATAAATTTTAATCATACTGTTTCCCCTAACTTAGATTCAGGGGATTTTCTTAAAGGTATAAAAAAACAACCCTCCGCATCAGTAAATCCTGCTAATCAGTGAAGATCTTGTATTTTACTATTTAAAGCCGCGGGTCTTAAAGCAGGCTCTATATTAGAGAAAGCTGATCTTAAAGTATCAGAGAGTTCTACACCATTTAGCGAAGCTTTAATAGATACTATTCTATTTAAACCTTCTAATGTCAGATGTTTTCCTTCTTTCATTAAATTTAGAACTTCTTTAAAAAGCAAATAATCGGATTGTTTACGTGTTAATAAAGGGTAAGCATCAAATTGTTTTACAATGATAATTAAATCTTCTAAGCTAGTTGCTCTAAATTGGACAGATTCTGCCCCCAGTTTTGTTATTTTCCCTACACCGAAATAAGATTGAATTTGTTCTAATAAAGGAAGATCTTTTACATGTAGACCTATCTGGAAGCTAGCCTTTACTCGGTATCCCATTTTACAATTAGAATCCGCATAAAGACCTATAAAAAAGCACCCTTCCCCGTCTGTAAAACCTGTAACATAATAAGGATTTAGTGCTAAAGCTGAAGAACCTTGTACGACAGCTTTACTAGAAAAATAAGATTTATGGGAGCTAATTAAACATATATTGTTTAAAGGAGAGGTGAACATGGAAGTATTAACTTTTCTCTTAGAATGAATAAACACCAAGTTTCCTTGGCACTTAGAGCACACCTTACAATATTTTTTTAATATCGAGTAACCGTCTGCTCGTTGCTCTTTTACAGATATGAGACTATCTGATTTAGATCCGCGATAACCCATTCCTTGGTTTAAATCAAGAATCTCTAATGATATTACTATACCCTCAATCATTAAGGAGGCCACCATATACTTTTCAACATATAGCTTAGTTATTAGAGCTTTAGGGTGTCCCCGGAGTTTGGTTCCTAATCACAATGCTTGTTTATGAAAGAAAGCTCAAAATATAGCTAAAAAAAATAATGCTTCAGAAACTATAAAAAGTATAATACCTAAATTTAATCCTCTTTGGACAGCCATGGTGTGATCACCTAAAAAAGTCAATTATGAGACTGTTGACATTAGCCTATGTATCGCCTGTCTCTTATATATTGTCTTGTATTTAATTATAAATACCCGGCTTTGCGTATACTACTCTAATAGTAGCCGCTTCGCGCTTCGTACGCACATAAGGAAAAACAGATTAGATACATAAAGCTAAAAAGAACCAACCTAAAAATTTAAACACTGACAGTTAAATATTGCTAACTATAAAAATCGGTCAAATGATCTCAATTGTAATATGTACGATTTTTGTTCATAGAACTTTTTATAGATCTTATTTCAAGTATCTCATCCTTAGTTAAACGTTTACCTAAATAAGATAAACCGTTGAAAAAAGCTAAATAGTTGAGACGTTTACTAGACATTAAAGGGAACATCTTTAAATAGGTAGTTATAATATAATGTTTACGATCAGATTGAGCAAAAAAATTAATTGTATTAGCTGACCCTCTTGATACCGAAGCTTTCTCTACTTTGTGTAATAAATTAACCTGAAAAATTTCGGCTACCTTTGACATAAAAGGTACATTAGATTCCTTCGTTACTCTATTAAGCTCACTTTGGTTAATGGAGAATACACATTGTACTCTTCCCCGAGTTTTATTTTCATCCGATCCGTAACTACCCGTTAATTTTATAGAGAAATGGCCATCTGTATCGATGAATCCTGCTAATCATGCATTAGAATCTAAACTACTTGAATCTAACGGCAATTTAATAATATTAGCATTACGCCACTTATTAAGATTGTCTATTGCTTTATACAGAGCTTGAATCTTTGGAGTACGAAATTTACCATTAACAAGATTAATCAAACTTATAACTGCATCGGCATTAGTTATACTATATCTACCTACAACTCCTTTTTCCTTTTTATCTATACTGATAGACCCTGTATTAAGAATTTGTTGCAATCTTTCATACATAGGTACTTCTCTTTCAGAAAAAGTAAAAACTATTTTCGGAGAAATCTTTTCCCTTTCCCCTTTTCTCAAAATTATTGACCCGTCACCTTCTATTAAACCAGCTAGGTAGTATCCTAATTGATTAGAAGCACTAGTGTGAAGTTTTCTAGTTGGTGTAAACAAATTCACCCTCAAGGTGTGTGAATAATTTCCTGTCACTCTTGTGAATAGTGATTTATTAGAAAGCCGGTCGTTTTGTAAAGGTAAACTAAGATTAAAATAAGTTAGCATTAAATATGGTTTATTTTTTGTGTGATCTCCTAAAAAAGTCATTAGTTGTGACTTGGTTACACTAATATGAATAAAAAGGGGTAAGATTTCACCCTTCGTATATTAGGGGGGACCTAATCTAGAAAATAAAAGACAGGTATATATTATAATTAGGTTCATTTTTACAGTAAACAGTAAATGCATAAAAAAAAGGCCTTACCAACAAAGGGAGAATAATACTAATAATAAAAATCATTAAGATGATCTCAATTATAATAAGTACGGCTATTGTTCATAGAACTTTTAATAGCCCTTATTTCAAGTACCTCTTCCTTTGTTAACCTTTTACCTAAAAAGGATAATCCTTTAAAAAAAGATAAATAATTAAGATACTTGCTAGACATTAAGGGAAATTTAGTTAAATAAGAAGTTATAATGTAATGTTTTTTGTCCGATTGAGCGAAAAACAGAACTTTTTTAGCTGGTTCTTTAAAAAGAGCATAATTTTCCACTTTATAGTTTATATTAACTTGGAAAAATTTGGCTAACTCTGTCATAAAGGGAACATTGGACTCACCAGTCACTCTATTTAATTCACTTTGATTTAAAGAGAATACACACTGTACTCTCCCTCGAGCTACAGAAGCATCCGATCCATAACTACCTGTTAATTTTATAGAGAAATGACCATCAGTATCAATGAAACCAGCTAACCAAGCATTAGAATCTAAGCTACTAGAATCTAAAGGCAATTTAACTATATTAGCATTTCGCCACATATTAAGATTGTCTATAGCTTTATGTAAAGCTTGGATTTTAGGAGTACGGAATTTACCATTAACCATGTTAATAAGATTAATAACCGCGTCGGCATTAGTAATACTATATCTACATACTCCTCTTTTTTCTTTGTAGATAACTCCTGTATTTAAAATTTTAACTAGTCTTTCAAACATAGGTAATTCATTTTTACCAAAAGTAAAAACTATTTTTGGAGATATTTTTTCTCTTTCTCCTTTTCTAAGTATGATCGACCCGTCTCCCTCAATTAATCCAGCAATATAGTAACCTAATTGATTATCCGTACCTGTGTGAAAATTTCTAACCATTGATTTAACTAGGCTCTTATTTAAAGGTAATCTTTTAGAAAAAAAAGTACCCTTTAAAGGAGCTTTATTATTATAATTAGTTAGTTTTAATCCTCACTTAATTTTCGTATGGTCCCCTAAAAAAGTCAAAAAAATAAAATATATTACTATATTTATTGGACTATACCTTAATTAATAGGTTGTTTATCACAAACAACGTATTAACTTTCCACATTTAGTCTCTGAAGGTAACAGAAGATATTTATCCGTCTCCTGGTCCCCTGCTGATTATCCTAATACGATAAATAGATAAGATTTTCCAGCAATTGGTGGAATTTAATGAGGGCACTTATTTTTTTTTATCATTTATTAAATTTATTACTTTTAATCTTCCTTCAACAGAAAGATGTTCTTTTGATTTGATTATATTATATACAGTTTCTCACTTTTTAAAATCATTAAGCTTATTACCCATTAATGGATATTTGTTAAAATAATCTACAATTAACTTAAGATTATCTATAGCTGATACATACAAAGATAAAACTTCCTTATTTTGAGCAGTAGTATAAATGTTTACATTACAAGATAAAAATGAAGCAAGATCATCCATAAATGGTCTCATACTAGTAAATGTAGATTCATCATAAGCACGTTGATCTAATCTGAATACAAGTGAAATGCTTTCACTTCTAGATCTTTTACGTGTCTCTGATTTCTCTAATCTTTCCAAATATTTAATACCAAAATGTCCGTCTGCCTCTGTAAATCCCGTAAATCAACTGTTACCTATAAAACTAGATTTATCTAACAAACTTTGAGATATATTTAAAGAATATTTAGCATTAAGGAATTCTATTAGATCATTCAATCTTTTATTCTTAGGTGTTCTTAATTTCCCATGTATTAAATCTATAAAATATAAAATACCTTTAATATCTCCTATAATATAACGAATTGTATTACCTGAGATTTGAAAACGCCCTATATTTCCGAACTCTGACTGTAAAAAGGTATACATACCTAAATTATCAACATGAGAAGTAAAAACGATCCTAGGGTTAAGTACTCTATTAAGAGTAGTCTTACCTAAAGAAGGAAGAGACAAATGTCCATCTCCCTCTAAAAGACCGGCTAAATAATAACCTAAATTATCTTTGTTTGCATATGCTGTGATATTATTTGTATTTTTATAATCAATCAAGGCTTTATTTAATACCTCGCCGGAAATTGCTTTTGTAATATTTAAACGATAATAAGATTTGGCTATACCCTCAGAAATTATATCTCTAAATCAAAAAGACATAGATGAAATAACTAAAATTAAAGAAATATAAAATATATAATAACTATTATTAAAGTTATGCATTGATAAGGCAGCACTTGTGGTTAAATTTAATAAGCAAATACTTGTGTATAGAGGTCAAGGAGAAGGCGATACTAAATGAAAAGGATGATCTTGAAAATTACTTCGAATTAAGTTAGTCATTTTTATCTTTTTTTTTTATTGTTGTAATTACCAGCTATTTTTCCATATTTCATAGCATATATATAGCGCATTCATAGCTTACGCTATGAAATATAGCGCACTCATATTGATATAAATATAGAAAAAAAAATATTCAATTATTTTTAGCTTCTAAAATGAATCGAACATTTATCATAATATTAACAGTATTATGCTCTACCGTTGAGCTATAGAAACTTATTACATATATTTATATAAAATATCCTTTTTGTGTGCGCTGCGCAGCTGCGCAGCTGCGCACACTATACTATAATAGGGCCCCATCCCGCCCGTACTAGTAATATACAACCATATAATAATACCTCCGTGTATACATCGCTTGCAGTGTAGGCTGGCAAGCTAGCACACATAGATTATAATTATAATATAAAAAAACTACGATAGCATGTATACAGCGCTATTTTATAAAAATATAAAAAAAAAAAAAAAAAAAAAAAAAAAGCTTTTGAAATAAAATTAATTTTTTTTTTTTTTTTTTTTTTTTTTTTTTTTTTTTTTATAA
>Ga0157297_10000035_pt1 | contig 19408 bp, 21 predicted proteins | sample NitcycUS028104C2_FD_108380 | JGI IMG/M metagenome (GOLD analysis project Ga0157297, IMG submission 108380) | Soil microbial communities from Arlington Agricultural Research Station in Wisconsin, USA - Nitrogen cycling UWRJ-S028-104C-2 | ecosystem: Environmental > Terrestrial > Soil >...
TGACGGATGGAGCCAGTTCCCAGAGGGTGTTAGCCGTACCGTCTGGCGCAAGCTAAGCACCCTCCCCAAGACTTGTCAAGAGAGAGTTCCTAAAAGGAAAAGCTCGTTCCTAGATGCGTTCCCGACTAGGACGCACAGGTACCGAGAGTCACAGCACCGTGCAGGCGGCGGCTAGACTTTCGGCATGGCAGAGAAGACGCCCGCACAAGAGGACATCGGTGACTTGGAGCGCGCCCGGACGACGCGACTCGAAGCGACTCGAAGCGACTCGATGAGCGAACGGCTGGCCCGGCTGCATGCGCTCTGCAAGCAGATGAGCGCCATCAAAGGCGCGGCGGCCCGTTGACCGATTTCGATCTCCGAGCTCTACTCGACTTACTGCACGAAAGAGACGTTCGCTTTATCGTGATCGGAGGGGTGGCCGTCGCGGCTCATGGTTTCGTCCGGGGGACCGAGGACCTCGATCTGGTCCCCGATCCCGACCCCGAGAACCTGAAACGCCTCAGCTCGACCCTGGCTGAGCTGGACTCCACCCTGCCGACCGCAAGGGGGAGGCCGTTCGAACCAGAGCGCGACGCGGGCGTGATTAGGCGCGGCGGTAATGTCACCGCCGATACGAACTTCGGTGGGCTGGACGTGGTCCAGCGAGCACGAGGAGTACCGAGCTACTCGCAGCTCGATGCCGATGCCGTCGAGACCGAGCTGCTCGGGATTCCGGTCCGAATTTGCTCGCTGTCGCGACTGCGAGAGATGAAGCAGGCCCAGGGGAGAGCCCTAGACAAAGCCGACCTGGAGAACCTGCCCGAGAACTGATGCCTCACCGGTCTCTCGGGCGAGGCGGGCGGCCTCGTCGGGGCCCGGGTACGCCCTTCAGGGCCCAAGCGCGGTGATCGGGATCACCTGAACGCCGTCTTCTCGCACGTAGCCATATCCGCCGGCAACGATCACGCCGAGCGCCGCGGGCTTCCCGCTGCGCCTGGTGTCGACTTCGCCGGCGAACTTGAGCAGGTTGGACGCCGCCTCCTCGATCGGGTCCCCCCCGCCGAGCTTTATCTCGAAGGCCCCCCACCTTCCCTCGGATTCGACGATCGCATCGATCTCCAAGCCTTTGTTGTCCAAGAACTGCCTGACCTCGCCTCTTCCGGTCTGCGAGTAGATGCGCAGGTCGCGCACGACCAGAGACTCGAAGAGGAAGCCGAGCAGGTTCAGGTCGCGCAAAAGCGCCGGCGGGTCCGCCCCCAGGGCCGCAACGGCAAGTGAGGGGTCGGCGAAGTGACGCTTGGGCGACTTACGGAGGACCGAGCGCGAGCGCAGGTGCGGCTCCCAGGGAGGCTGGTCCTCGACGACGAAGAGCCGCTGAAGCGCCGAGAGATACTCGCCGACGGTGTGTTTCTTCAGCGGGTTGTCGCCACTGTCGGCTGAGTCGGTCGCGAGAGTCGTCATCGCCACGTGGGTCGCGACGTTACGGGCGAGGCTGCGCAGGAGGCGCCGCACGCGGATCGGGTCTCGACGCACGCCGTCCACTTGGTTGATGTCGGTGCGGCAGATCTCTTCGAGGTAGTCGGCGACGCTCTCCCTCGCAGCCTCGGCCGGCAGCCCCTGCAGCGCCGGCCAGCCGCCGCGAGCGATCGCCTCGGTGAGGTCCACCAGCGCGACACCCTTGTCGCCTGACTCCGCCCTGCCGCCCTCGAGCAAGGCGCGGAGAGAGATCGAGCCGTCGCTCAATCCCGACTCGAACAGCGACATCGGTCGCATGCGCAAGCGACCGATGCGGCCGGCGCCGGAATGCCGGGTCGCGTCGTCGGCGGGAACCGCGGAGCCGGCGAGAATGAACTGCCCGGGCTGCCTGCGCTCGTCGACCGCCCGGCGCACGTGGTTCCAGATTCTCGGTTCCACCTGCCACTCGTCGATCAGACGCGGGGTGTCGCCGGCGAGGATCAGGTTCGGATCGACCGTGGCCGCCGCGCGAGCCCCCTCGTCCACATCCAGAAGGGCCTCGCTCGCGGCCATCTGCCGGGCGGTCTCGGTCTTGCCGCAGGCCTTCGGACCCTCGATCAAGACAGCCCCACTGGTCTTCAGCCTTTGGCCCAGCTCCTCGTCAACTACCCGCGCTCGATAGGACCAGTTTGCCATAGGCACGATTGTAAGGATCTGAGAGGTACAATTGCAAGGCTTTGAAGGGCATGATTGTAAGGCCTGAGAGGGATCTAGGCGGCTTCGCGGGCGAGGCGGGCGGCCTCGTCGGGGCCGAGGTAAGGCGAGAGGACGAACTCGGTGCAGTCGGGGAGGAGGCTCTCCAGCTGCTCGGCCTCTCCGGCTGCGACCTTGCGGTAAGTGAGGGAGACCAGCGAGCCGATCGTCGAGTCCTCGGTCGAGTCGGGGAGGGGGCGGTCCCCTTCGGCGCGCTCTCCCCTGCCCTGTTCGAGCAACGGCGCCATCCCCCCCACCGCCGCGGCGAAGCGCGCGGTCACCGCCGGGCCGGCGCCGCGCGACTCGACCAGGCAGAGGCGGGCGAGGTCGGGCTCGGAGGCGAGGAAGGCGAGCACGGCACGGGTGCCGCCGATCGCCCGCTGGGGCCAATCGGGGACCCCCTCCACCGCCTCGGCGACCAGCTCACGCAGGTGGTCCACCACCACCTCGAAGGCGGCGAGGAAGCACTGCTCCTTGCTCTCGAAGTTGGCGTAGAAGACGCGGCGGGAGACCTTCGCCTCCTTGGTTATGTCGGTGAGCGTGACCGCGGCGTAGCCCTTCGCGGCGACCGCTGCGGCGAGGCCGGCGATCAACCGCTCGCGCTGGTGGTGGGCAACCTGCTCACGGCTGTAGCCGTGGCGGCCGGCCGGCAGGGGGCCGAGCTCTTCGGCGGGCATCGGCGGTCGCGGAGCGGGCTAGGCGGAGATCGCGTCGGCGACCTCGCCGGCCTCCCGCGCCGCCTCTTCCTCGCCGACGTAGGGACGGAGGACGAACTCGAGGGTCTCCGGCAAAAGCCCGCGCAGCTTGGCCGCTTCGCCGCCGATCAAGCGTTGGCCGAGCACCCAGACGACGCCGCCGGCGAGCGTCTCCTCGAGGCTTGCCGGCAACTCGGCCTGGCGCGGGTTGAGCTCGCGACCCGGCTGCAGCAACGGCGCCAGCCGCTTCAGCGCCGCCTCGTGCTTGGCGGCCGCCTCGGGGCCGGCGGTGAGCGCCTCGACCAAGACGGCGCGGGCGGCGTTGGGGTGGGCGGCGACGTCCTCGAAGAGGGCGCCGAGCCAGCGCCGACCCGGTCGGCCCACGGTCCCTCTTCGCGCCGGTAGGCGTCCTCCACCCGGCCGGCGGTGCGCTCGATCGCGGCGTCGAGCAGAGCGAGGAAGGCGGCTTCCTTGTCGGCGAAATGCTTGTAGAAGGTCGCGTAGCCGACTTTGGCCCGGCGCACGATCGTCTCCATCGTCGTCTCCTGGTAGCCATGCTCGGCGACGACGTCGGCGGTCGCCTCGAGGATGCGGCGGCGCTGGTCGGCGGCGGCGGCGTCACGGCTCACCGGCTCGGGGCCAGGAGGCTGGCGGGAGGCCTTTCCGGGCAGAGCTCGCACAGGCCCAGGATAGCGCTAGTTCCCATTGGTACGAAACAGGTACATGGAGTTGGGAAAGTTCCCAAACATAAGCTATGGTGTCCCGAATGGAAGGTCCGGAACCACTGCGCGCGGTTCGCTCATGGGAAGAGGCCATGCCGGACCGCAGCTCGGACGAGGCCGTGCTGGAGGCGATGCTGCTGACAGCGGGCGAGCTGGGCTACGCGAAGGCGACTGTGCGCGAGGTCGCCGCTCGTGCGCGCATCACCCAGGATCGCTTCCACCGCCGCTTCGGCAGCAAGGAGGCGTGCTTCGCCCGGGCCTACGAGGAGGCCACGGAGCGGATCGGCTCCGAGCTGCTCGAAGCGTGCCGAAACGCGGCCAGCTGGCGCGATGGCTTTCGCGCCGGCCTGGCCGCGTTGCTGGGCACCGTCGCCGAGCAGCCGCTGCTGGCGAGGGCGCTGCTGCTCGAGGTAAGGGTTGCTCGCGGCGGCGCCTGGGTGAGGCACCAGCGGATCGTCGAGCGCCTCACCGCCGCCCTCGACACCGCCCGCGAGGAGCCCGGTGCCCGTGGCGGCGCCAGCCCGATGACCGCCGGCTTCGTCGTCGGCGCGATCGAGGAAGCGCTCTGCATCGAGATCGCCGCCGGCCGCACCGGCGAGGTCGAGCATCTGCTCCCCGACCTGACCCGGCTCGCCTTCCTGCAGCTCTTCGGCGAGGAGAAGGGGAAGAAAGGGCGGGATATACGCTCCCGCCATGGATCGTCCTGACTCCTGCGCCGAGCTGCTGGCGGCGCATTGCGAGGAGGGCCGGCACCTCGTCGTCGGCCTGGACACCGACCCGCAGCGAATCCCGGCGACGCTCAGCCCGGGCGCGGCGCCCGCCGACCGCGTAATCGAGTTCAACCGCCGGATCGTCGAGCGCACCGCCGACCTGGCCTGTGCCTACAAGCCCAACGCCGCCTTCTTCGAGGCGCTGGGGGCGGACGGCTTCCGCGCCCTGCGCGAGACGATCGCCGCGATCCGGGACGGCGCCCCCGGCGCCGCGGTGATCCTCGACGCGAAGCGCGCCGACATCGGCTCGACCAACGCCGGCTACGTCGCCGCTGCCTTCGAGCAGCTCGGCGCCGACGCGATCACGGTCCACCCATATCTGGGCGGGGAGGCGCTGGAGCCGTTCCTGCGGCGGGAGGAGAAGCTCGTCTTCGTCCTCGCCCGCACCTCCAACCCGGGGGCGGGAGAGCTCCAGGACCTGGTCGCCGACGGGGCGCCGCTCTACCGTCACGTCGCCCGCGCCGTCGCCAACGACTGGAACGCGGCGGGCAACTGCGGCTTGGTCGTCGGCGCCACCTACCCAGACGAGCTGCGCGCGATCCGCGAGGACGTCCCGGCGACGATGCCGATCCTGATCCCCGGAGTCGGCGCCCAGGGCGGCGACGTCGCGGCAACCGTCGCCGCCAACATCGAGGCGGACAGCAATGCCTTCCTGATCGCCGCCTCCCGCTCGATCATCTACGCCTCCCCGGGCGAGGACTTTGCCGAGGCAGCTCGCTCGGCCGCCGAATCGCTCGACGCTGAGATCCGCTCCGCTTCAGGCCCATCCCGGTAGGGGATGGGCTGCTAGTCGCTCTTGGCGATCTCCGCCGCCTCGGCGCTGCCGAGGTACGGCGTCAAGGTGAACTCGACCAGGTCTGGGAGCAGCTCTTCGAGCTCCTCGGTGCGGCCGGCGATGATGCGGCGGGAGATCAGCGAGACCATGCCGCCGACCAGCGCTTCCTCGGTAGTCGGCGAGAGGCGCGAGAGGACCTCCGGCGAGCGTCCCTCGCGGCCCTCCTGGAAGTAGGGGACGAAGCTCTGGATCGCCGAGTCGTAGCGCTCGACGACGGCCGGGCCGGCGACCAACGCCTCGACCATGCAGAGGCGGGCCAGGTTTGGCTCGGCGGCGAGGAACTCCAGCATCGCATCGATTCCGGCCTTGATCGCACGGGGCCACTCCTCCGTCTCGTCAAACGCTTGCGAGACGCGCTCGCGCAGCTCGCTCATCACCGTGTCGTAGGCGGCGACGAAGCACTCGTCCTTGCTGGAGAAGTGCTCGTAGAAGGTGCGGCGGGAGACCGCTGCGGCGCGGGTGATGTGGGCGATCGTCGTCCCCGAGTAGCCATTCTCGGCGATTGCCTCGGCGATTCCGGCGATCAGCCGCTCCCGCTGGTTATGAGTAACGAACTCGCGTGGCAGGCCATGTCGGCCAGGGGGCAGGCGGGCCAACTCAGGCGGGTAATCCTCCGCTCCGCCAGATGGCTCTTTCTGCGATTTGTCGGAGCGTTTCCGTGCCACACCGCGAGCATATCCCTCCGGCGGCGCAGACTCCCGGCTGAGCTCGGCCATCGCAGCCTCGACACCTAAATACGGCATTACAGCCGCCGACATCAGCTGCGGAACCAGCTCCGGTAGCTCGTCGACCGCGCCGCGCACGACCCTGGAGTAGATCTGGCCGTAGGCGGAGCCGGCCAGTGCCTCTGCCGTGGTGTGGGGAACCGCTTCGGGATCCTCCATCTCCTGGCGCCCGGCGTCGATCAGCGAGGCGATCACCCGCATCGTCATGTCGCGACGGGCGCGGGCAGCGTCGCCGGCGGCCAGGACCTCGACCCCGAAGGAGGCGCGGCTGGGATCTTCGCTCAGCCCCTCGATCACCTGGTAGGCGACGGCGCGGAGTCGGTCCGGCCACTCCTCGCGGCTCTCATAGGCCTTCACCATCGTCGCCAGGCACTCCTCGTTGACGTCCTGCCAGGCAGAGAGGAAACAGTCGTACTTGCCGCGGAAGTGGCGGTCAAAAGCGGGACGATCAAGGCCGGCGCGCTCGACGATCGACTCGATCGTCGTTTCGCCGTAACCTCGCTCGGCGGCGATCTCGATCAGCGCTTCGAGGATCTGGGCGCGCTCGGAGCTGCCGGTCCGGTCACGGGTCTCGGTGCCGAGCACTAGAGCATGGGGCCTCCAGTCCCAGCCTTGGTGGGCTCATCCATCCGAGCTCCCTGACTCGGGCGTCGCACGACCGCTCCCTGGCTCAGCCGGCGGTGGCGGACGGAGATTCGGCTGCCGTCCGCTTCGCGGCCTCGGCGCCGACGTACGGGGTGAGCGAAAACTCGACCAGCTCGGGGAGGAGCTGCTCGATCTCCTCCACCTGCCCCATCACGATGCGCTGGTAGATGATCCAGAAGATTCCGCCGACGATCGTCTCCTCCAGTGTCCCCGGCAGATCCTCGCCCTTCGGCGCGACCTTGCGGCCCATGCGGAAGAGCGGCACGAAGGCCTGGATCGAGCGTTCGTAGCGCTCGACCGCGGCGGGACCAGCCGATAGGGCCTCGACGATGCAGGTGCGCGCCAAGGCCGGCTCGGTGGCGACGTAGTGGAGGAAGGCGCCGAGCCCAGTGTTGACCCGGGCGGGCCAGCTGTCGACCTTGCTGGCGGCGTCGACGACGCGCTGCAGGGCCTCTTTGACCGCGAACTCCGAAGCGGCGAGGAAGCAGTCCTCCTTGGAGGAAAAATTCTCGTAGAAGGTGTTGCGCGCAATGCCGGCGCGGCGGACGATGTCGGCCACCGTGACCGCGCGGTAGCCCTTCTCGACCGTCTCCTCAGCGAGCGCGGCAATGATGCGCGAGCGCTGGTGCTGGGTGATGAACTCGCGGGGAAGAGGGTGCCGACCGGGGGCCATTCGGATCGCCTGAGGAGCGCGTTCAGCCACGGATTCCAGGCTACTCACCGACGCCCCAAATTCAAGCTGGACGGATTGGCGATATACCGCTACAGTACCGGAGTCCAGACAACCTGTTCCCTAGATCATTAGGAAGGGGTAGCTATGGGGAAGCAGGCCGTAACCAAGGTCCAGGCAGGGGCTGAGGGGACCGGCAGGATCAGGGCGGTGGAAGCACGCCCTGATGCTCCCAAGCTCGAGCTTGTGAATTCTCCCAAGCGCGAAAAGATTCTGGAGGGAATGCTCGAAGCCGTTGGGGCGGAGGGCTACGACGGCACCTCGGTACGCACGGTTCTCGCCCGAACCGGGCTCTATCGGCAGGCCTTCTATGACAATTTCGCCGACAAGGATGCCTGCTACCTGGTGGCGCTGAAGATGGGGATCGCGCGGCTCGAAGCGATCGTGGCGCGGGCCGCGGCGAGCGAGGAGAGCTGGCGCGGCAAGCTGCGCGCCGGCGTCGGCGCCCTGCTCGACTATCTCGATGCCGAGCCTGACATCGGCCGAGGGATCATCGTCGAGGTCCATGCAGCGGGTCCGGAGGCGCTGGCAATACGTGCCGAAGCGATGAAAAGAGTCGCCGATTTCATCGATCTGGCGCGGCTAGAGGTGGGCGAGTCGGAGTCACCGCCGCAGATCGCGCCGGAGGGGATCGTCGCCGGGATCCACGCGATCGTCCATTCACGGCTCTCTACTGGGGCTACTGACGGCTTCCGTGCCCTCCTACCCGAGTTCATGTACTTCGCGGTACTGCCCTACTTCGGCGCCGATGCGGCGAGCGCCGAGATGCAGGCTGCAAAGACCTAAATCGGGACCGCGGCGCAAGGGTTGGACAGGTCGCGAATCCTGCCCTACATTGGGTGCGATGGATTCGCCATCCACTTCGAATCCTCAATCAGCATCGAACGGCCGCCACGGGTTGTCCCGCGCGTATGCGGTTCGCTCTCAACGCGAGCGGCTGTTGGAGGCGGTGGTCAAAGTGTCGGCGGCCAAAGGCTACGAGGCAACGACGGTGGCCGACGTGGTCGAGTACGCCGGCGTCTCGGAAGACACCTTCTACGAGATGTTCGAGGGCAAGTCCGCCTGCTTCCTAGAGGCTTACGAAGCGGTCTTCGACGTGCTGGTCGCGCACGTCACGGCCGCCTTCGAGGCGGCGGCAGACGAGCCCTGGCCCGAGCAGATCGCGGCTGGCCTCAGGGCCCTGGTCGAACTGCTCTCGATGGAGGCCGACATCGCGCGGATGGCGATGGTCGAGGTGACGGCGGCTGGCGACGACGCGCGCGAGCGCTACCGGGCGGCGCTGGCCCGCTTCACGCCCTTCCTCGAGGAGGGACGCACCTACTCCGGTCAGGGTGAGCAGCTGCCGGCCGACACTGCCCGCTTCGCGGTCGGCGGCGCCACCTCGATGATCTTCGACGAGGTACGCGCCGGGCGCGGACCGGAGCTGAAGCGGATCCTGCCCGACCTCGTCTTCGCGGTGCTGATGCCTTACCTGGGGCCTGAGGCGGCCGAAGACGAGATGCGGCGGGTCACGCGGGAGAGCTGAGCGGGTCAGTCGGGGAACTCTCCGTGGCGGCCCTCACCGGAGGCGAAGCGCGCGGCACCCTGGACAGCGATCTCGAGGACTTGGTTTCCCAGCCGTGCCTCGAGCTTGAGTCCGTCGGCCAGTGGTTGGCCGAAGCCTTCTATCGTGGCTTGGCGGTCGGCGAGCATGGTGGCCTGGGGGAAGCTGGCGATCCTCTCGGCGAGCTCGAGGGCGCGGTCCAGATGCTTGCCCGGCTCGACGATCTCGTTAACGAGCCCGATCTCCTTCGCCTCCTCCGCTTTCACGGGCCTGCCGGTGAGGATCAGCTCCAGCGCCCTGCCCATGCCGACGATGCGGGGCAGCCGCTGCGTGCCGCCGTCGAGTAGCGGCACGCCCCAACGGCGCTCGAAGAGGCCGAAGGTCGATTGCGGCGTGGCGATCCGCATGTCGCACCAAAGCGACAGCTCGACCCCGCCGGCAAGGCACCAGCCGTCGACCGCGGCGATCGCCGGCTTGGCCGGGGTAAGGCGAGTGGGTCCCATCGGCCCATCCGGGTGGCTGACGTCGAGGTTCATCGCCTTCAGGTCGGCGCCGGCGCAGAAGGCCTCACCGCCGGCGCCGGTGAGGACGAGGACGCGGGCGCCCTCGTCGGCCTCGAAGTCCACCAGTCCCTGCCGGAACGCCTCAGCTGCGGCGGCGTCGATCGCGTTGCGCCGAGCCGGCCGGTCAATCGTCAGCACCGCTGCCGCGCCGACCCGCTCGTAGCGAAGTTCATCGACCATCGCAAAGGAGGGTATGGGAGCGGCGGGCTATGTTGCTGGCGACTCACGGGATAGCCAACAACGCCGACTCCCAGGTGCGCCCCGGTGCGCGGGTCGACGAGGGCAGGCACCCGAAGACCAGTTCGGAACCTAGGCACGCAACCGGACGACAAATCTGGGGGTTGCCCAACAAAAAGCGACCGGGGACGGCGCCCAAAGCCTGCCCGCGCGTAGCCTTCGCGCTAGAAGCTCTTTGCGCCACCTTCAAGACGGTGTCCCGCTGGCTTCCGCGGGGCCTGCCTTTCCCAGTCGCAAGAGCAACTTAGCGCGGCCGAATTCACCGCGCCAGGGGTGGCGGCTGGACGTTCCCGCAAAGTCCGGGAATTGCCTGCAGACGTCCGTCCGATCAGGCCGTTTGGCGGGCGCTATACGGTCGCGGCGGTCTTTCAGGCGCGCGTGGACGGCCATAAGCAATCTGCATAGTTACTCTGCGCAAATGCGCATCGACCAGATCCTCGCCGCCAAGCGGCCGCTCTTCTCGGTTGAGCTCTTCCCGCCGAAGAGCGAGGAGGCGACCGAGCAGCTGTACGCGACCGCGCGCTCGCTGCGCGAGCTGGAGCCCGACTTCGTCTCGGTCACCTACGGCGCAGGGGGGTCGACCCGCGAGGGCACGGTCGAGATTACGCGGGCGCTGAAGGACGACCTGGGCCTGGAGACGATGGCCCACCTGAGCTGCGTCGGAGAGAGCGCCGAGGGGCTCGGCGCCACCCTCGACCGGATCGCGGCTGCCGGGATCGAGAACGTCTTCGCCCTGCGCGGTGACCCCCCACGCGGACAGCCGGACTTCGTCCAGCCGGAGGGGGGGTTGGGCAGCGCTGCGGAGCTCGCCGCCTTCATCGGCGCGGGCTGGGACTTCACCATCGGCGGCGCCTGCTTCCCGGAGGTCCACCCCGAGGCGCCCGACCTCGACACCGACCTCGACTATCTGAAAACGAAGGTGGAGGCCGGCGCGTCCTTCCTGATCACCCAGCTCTTCTTCGACAACCAGGTCTACTTCGATTTCGTCGCAGCGGCGCGAGCAAAGGGGATCGACGTGCCGATTCTGGCCGGGGTGATCCCGGTCGCCAGCTTCGCCCAGACGAAGCGGATCTGCGAGCTCTGCGACGCCTCGATCCCACCGCGCCTTGAAGCGGCGTTCGCGGCCGCGGACGGCGATGAGCGCGCCGAGTTTGAGCTGGGAGTCGCGTATGCGGCGCAGCAGTGTGCGGAGCTGCTCATAGCCGGGGCGCCTGGCATCCACTTTTACGCGCTGAACCGGGCGCCGGCGACGCGAGCAGTGCTCGGGGCGCTACGCGCCTCGCGGCCCTGGGAGCGCACCCGCGGTGCGGCGGCCGACCCTGTCGGTGAGACTGGGCTTTAGCGGCAGGCCTCTAGACTGGTTGACCGCGATGGCCGAGCTGAACTACCAGGGCTACCGGATCGGCTTCGACGAGTACGGCGAGGGAGACCGGCCGCTCGTTCTGATTCACGGGCTGCTGATGAACCGCCGCATGTTCGAGCGGCTGGGGCCGGCGCTGGCCAAGCGCGGCAACCGGGTGATTTGCGTCGACCTGCTTGGCCACGGGCGCTCCGATCAACCCGGGGACCTGCGCCTTTACTCGATGCCACTCTTCGCTCAGCAGGTGGTCGCTCTGCTCGACCACCTCGGGCTGGAGCGGGCAGTGGTGGGGGGTACCTCGCTCGGCGCCAACGTCGCGCTCGAGCTGGCGGTCCACCACTCGCGGCGAGCAGAGGGGCTGTTCATCGAGATGCCCGTGCTCGACAATGCGCTGGCGGGCGTTGCTGCGACCTTCGCCCCGATCTTGCTCGGGCTGCGGATGGCCCGGCCCGTCGTCGAGCTCAGCTCGCGCGTCGCCTCGCTCGTCCCCCGCACCAACTTCCTGCTCGACGTCGGCCTCGACTGGGCTCGGCGGCGGCCGGGCCCGTCGATCGCTGTGCTTGAGGGCCTGCTGTTGGGCGAGACGGCCCCGCCTCGCGAGCAGCGTCGCCTGATCGACCAGCCGGCGCTTGTCGTCGGCCACTCGCTCGATCCGCTGCACCCGTTCAGCGACTCGGGAATGTTGATCGAGGAGCTGCGCCGGGCACGGCTGGTGAAGGCCAGCTCGATCCTCGAGTGGCGGGTCGCCCCGAAGCGCCTTACCAAGGAGCTGGCACAGTTCCTAGACGAGGTCTGGACGCCGGCCGGGCATACGGCCGGCGCGAACGGCAACGGGCGCAGGATCGCTCCTGTGGCAGGATAGAGAGCGCACCGTGGCTAACCGCAGGGAGGAAGAGAGGGAGCGGCTCCGCCAAGCTCGGCAGGAACGCGAGTCCGGCCAGAACAAGGCGGAGCGACGACGGCTGTTTGCCGTCTACGCCGTGGCGGGCGTCATCGGCCTCCTCGTCCTTGCCGGCGTCGTCGCGCTCATCGCCTCCTCGGGTGGAGACGGAGGTGGCGGGGGCGCCGCCCACATCAACCAGGCGAGCGGTTCGACCAACGCAGTGGAGCCGGATGAACGCGAGGGGACGCCGCCGCCCGCAGCAAAGGTGACGAAACTGAAACTGGCGGCGAAGCAGGCCGGCTGTGCACTCCGATTGCAGCTCAAGGACGAGGGTCACACCCACATTGCGCCGACGGCGGCGACCCCGGACTACAAGACCAACCCGCCGACCTCCGGCAACCACGTCGAAGCGCCCTACCAGGAGGCGGACGGCGCCTACAGTGAGATGCCCGATGAAATCTTCCTGGTCCACTCGCTCGAGCACGGCCGGATGGAGATTCAGTACAGCCCGGAACTCCCCGAAGAGGACCAGCTCGCTCTCAAGGGTCTCTACGAAACCATGTACGCAGGGACGTTGCTTTTCCCCAACGACAACATGGATTACGAGGTCGCAGCGACGACCTGGACCAACCTGATCGGCTGCCCGGAGTACAAAGGCGCGATCACCCTCGACGCGATCCGCGCCTTTGGCAAAGCGACCTGGGGCCGCTACGGCGGCGAGCCGGTCAACGCCTTCAGTCTCAAAGGGCCGACCCCGCTGGAACCGGCGCCGGCCAGCTGATCCGTCAGCTGGCTCGATAGATCGGGAAAAACCCGGTTGATTCCTGCCCCGCCGAGAGGCGGTCGTAGGCCTCTCGGTCGCAAACGATCTCGGACGTCAACCAAGCCTGCTCGCGGTTGGCGAAGCCGCGCTTGAACTCCTCCAGCGGGTCGCCAGGGGTGATGCCGCCGCCCAGGTTGAGCGGCAGGCCCTGCTCGGCGGAGAACTCGACCAGCTTCGCAACAACGTTCTTCATCGGCGAGGCGCGCAGGTGGGCGTCCGCGCTGCCGCTGAGGTAGTAGTGGAGGTAGCCGTCGCTACGGACCGCGATGGATGCGGCGGCGATCTCCCTGTCCGGCGCCTGGGCTGAGGCGAGCCAGGTGCGATCCGATTCGAGGATGCGATCGAAGTAGGCGGCGTCGAAGAAGTAGCGCTCAGCGGCGCCGGCTCGGCGCATCGTCTGCTCGTATGCGACGCGGAAGCCGGCGCGACGATCGGCGCCAGCTTCCCGACCGGGAAGCAGCTCGACCTCGTAGCCGGCGCGGCGGTTCCTGTTGATCTGGTTGCGGTCGCTGGAGCGGCTCTTCTGGGCGAGCTCGGGGTCGGCGATCTGGACGACGTTACGCTCGACCGCACCGGCGAGCGGCGGCTCGCCGAGGGTATGGCGGAGGAAGAGCGAGACGAGCCCGGCCGGGCCGAAGTCCACCGAGGCGGGGTCGATCGCCGCTGGCGACTTTACCCCGCCTATAGCCCGGGTAAAGTCGCCAGCGGCGACGATGCCTGGGTAGCCGTAGGGGGAGATCGCGTCGATTGCGCCGGCCCCCGGGATCTCGCGCACGATCAGCGGCGCCAGCAGCTCCGCGTCCCCGGCGTCGATGCGCAACGTGTGGGTGACTCCCTCGGCGTCGAGAAAGGCACGGCTGCGGAAGAACTCCTCGCTCTCGGCCGCGGCTCCTCGGTCGGCGAGCAGCTCGGCGGTCACGTCGGCTTCGCTCACGGCAGCAGATCCGCGGCGGCGGCGCGGAACTCATCCGGCAGCACACCCCAGACCTCGCAGTCGGCGAGCTCGTCCCCGCGGCGCAGGTGACCGCGCATCGTCCCCTCGTGGCGCCAGCCGAGGCTGGTCACGACACGCTTGGCGGCATCGTTGTAGGCGGGGATGCGGCCGTAGACGCGGTGCGCGCCGAACTCGTCGAAAGCCTTGGCGATGGTCAGCGCCTCGGCGCGGCGGCCGACACCCTTGCCGCGCACGTCGTCACCGATCAGCGCCCCCAACTCGGGCGCCGTCTGGCGAAAGAGGCCATAGAGGGCGGTGAAGCCAACGGGCTCGTCGTAGCCGCCGACCTCGATCGCGTACTTGCGATCCTCGCCAGAGTCATCCATTGCCCGCCGTGCCCAAGCCTCCGCTTGCTCCAGCAAGAAGCTCTCGCGCTGCTCCATCAGCGTCCGCGTCGCCTCCGGATTGTTGAACCAGCGATGCACCGCGCCGGCGTCACCGGGCTCAAATGACCTCAGAGAGACCTCGGGCTGCTCGCTCATCCCGCAAACCCTAGTCCGGAGCGAGACCGTGACCGGTGACGAGGAGCCAGGCGGTCTTGGCGAGGATGCGCAGGTCAAGGCTGAAACTGCGGCGGTCGACGTACTCAATGTCGAGCTCGATTCGCTCCTCCCAGGGGATGCCGGCACGCCCCTGGACCTGGGCCCAACCGGTCAGGCCGGGGCGCACCTCGTGGCGACGGTGCTGGCGCGGCGTGTAGTCCTTGACCTGGGCGGGGATGGTGGGGCGGGGGCCGACGAGTCCCATCTCGCCGCGCAGGACGTTGATCAGGTTGGGAAGCTCGTCGAGCGAAGTGCGGCGCAGGAAGCGGCCGGCGGCAGTGACGCGGGGGTCATCGCGAGCGACGACTTTGCCGACCCCGACGGGGTCGGAGCCCTGCACCATCGTGCGCAGCTTCAGCAGCTCGAACTCGCCGCCGTCCTTGCCTACTCGCCGCTGCCGGTAGATCACCGGCCCGCGACTGCCCAGCCTGATCGCAAGCGCCGCGACAAGCAGGACCGGTGAGAGGAGGAGCAGGGCAATGGCGGCGATGAGGACGTCGAGGGCGCGCGGCATGGTCAGCGGGTCCCCTCCGGCTTGTCCCAGGCTCCCGGCGCCCCATGGCGCATCCGGTCCCAGAGTCCTGCCGCGATCGAGGTCGTGGTCTGCACGTAGTAGCGGGCGAGCCGGAAGGGAGGCAGCGGCAGCGCCCGGCCCAGCGGCGCCGCGGCGAGCAGGGTGAGCTGGGCGGCGAGGGTCGCCGTGTAGACCCACCCCCGACCGAGCAGGACGATGTTCGTGGCCAGCGCGACCAGGTGCAGGAACGGCGTCGCGTAGCGAAGTAGCCGGTGCGAAGCGATCTCGAAGGCGTAGAGGGGCGGGTAGCCGCCGGGACGGAGCATCCCTTCCCGCACCACGATGTCCCAGAGGCCGACCATCATCCGCCGCTTGCGGGCGAACTCGCCCTCCAAGGTCGGCACCATCTTCTCCTCGGCGCCGGCCCAGGGGACGTAAAGGGAACGCTTGCCGCGCTTGGCGAGCAGGAACGGCAGCGAGAGGTCGTGACTGCCGGCGGGCGGCAGGGGGATGTAGTCGTCGCGGCGCACCGCGTAGATCGCGCCGTTGCCGGCGGTGACCCCAGCCAAGCCGGACTCCAGCTCGCGCACCGCCATCTCGTAGCGCCAGTAGGACCCCTCGAGGTTGTCGCCGGCTGAGTCGAGAAAGCGAACCTGGCCGCAGGCGTAGCCGACCGCGGGGTCGGCGAAGGGCTCGATCAGGTGGCGGAGGGCATCCGGCGCCCAGATGCTGTTGGCATCCGAGAAGGCGAGGATCTCACCCGAAGCTCGCTCCGCGGCGGCATTCTGGGCGGCGACCTTGCCACCGCGCAGCAGGTCGAGAACGAGGTCGGCTCCGGCAGCACTCGCTCGCTCCGCGGTGGCATCGCCAGAGCCATCTGAGGCGACGATCAGCTCGAGCCGCTCACGCGGATAGTCCAGGGCGAGTGCATTGGCGACCTTGGCCGCGATCACCTCATCCTCGTCGAACGCCGCGACTATGAGCGAGACGCGCGGCAGCTCATCCCAGGTGCCAGGGCTGAGGGTGGGGCGGCGGCGCAGGGCAACCAGCGCCCGCAGGACAAGTGGGTAGCCGAGGTGGGTATAGAGGATCAGGCCGGCACAGATCCAGAAGATGGCGGCGAGCATCGGGGGATTATCTGCTTCCGGTGTTCCTTATGTTCCTCATGGGTGGATAGCGAACACAGGAATACCTAGCCGAGTAGTTCTCGATAGAGGTCGAGGGTCTGGCGGCCAGCGGCGTCCCACGAGTAGGCACCGGACGCTGCCGCGGCTGCTGCCTTACCAAGCTCGGCGCGTGCACCCTCATCGGCGATCAGCTCGTTGAGCACGGCGGCCAGGGCGGCGGGGTCCTCCGGCGCGACGAGGCGGGCGGCGCCCTCTTCGGCGACCTCGGGGAAGCCACCGACCGCGCTCAGCACCAGCGGCTTGCCGAAGGCGAGGGCGGCGTAGAGGACGCCCGAGTGCTCGGCGTCGCGGTAGGGCAGGACGACGAGGTCGGCGCGGCGCATCAGCGCCGGGACCTCCGCATCCTCGACGAAGCGGGTGAGAAAGCGGACGCGGCCCGGTGCCTGGTTGGCGAGTTGGCGCAGCGGTCCCAGCTCCATCCGCGGATTGCCGACGATCCAGAGCTCGGCACCCTCGACCGAGCGGAAGGCCTCGAGCAGCGTGTCGATTCCCTTGTAGGGGCGCAGCAGGCCGAAGAAGAGGATCACCGGCCCATCGGCGCCTTGCAGCTCGGACGGCAGCGGCTTCTCTTCGGGCAGTCGAGTCAGGTAATCGAAGGCGCCGTGGTGGATCACTCGGACCCGCCCCGGGTCGAGCCCGACCTCCGCCTGCAGCCGCCGCGCGCCGTGCTCGGAGTGGGCGACGATGGCGTCCATGGCAGCGAAGGTGCGGCGGACGCTGCCGAGTTGGCGGCGGCTCGGCTGAGACGGCAGGATGTAGTGCGCGGTCATCACGCGGGGTCGGGTCGGCGGTAGAAGCTTCGTGTCGAGGGCGGGGACCGTCAGCCACTGGTAGTGGAGGACATCGGCGGCGGCTTGGCGGCGGAAGCGCACCATGTCGGAGACGTGCTCGGCCAGCTTGAAGGCGCGGCGGGCGGGCGCCTTCAGGCCGCGAACGGCGCTGCGGCGGTAGAAGCGCTCGTCCACCCGGTAGCCCTCGGCTGCGGGGACGGGACCGTAGAGAAAGCGGCTGGTCGAGAGCTCGACCTCGGCCCCGGCGCGGGCCAGCGCCGCGGCGAGGGCGCGGTCGTAGGGTGGCGTGAAGGCCGAGGGGTCGACCAGCTGCACGCGGATCGGGTCCTGCATCGGGGCGATTATGGTGACCGCCGTGGCACCCGCGCTCTCCTACTGCATCGTGAACACGAATGGCCGCGAGCACTTGCTCGCCTGCCTCGACGCGATCGAGCACACCCACCCGGCCGGAGTCGAGCGTGAGATTGTCGTGCTCGACAACGCCTCAAGCGACGGCTCGGTGGAGGCGGTGCGGGAGCGAGGGGGCGACATCCGCCTGATCGCGCTGGAGCGGCGGGCCGGCAAGGCCGAGAACGACTCGACTCTGTTGCGCGAAGCGGAGGGCCGCTACTGCCTGCTGCTCAACGAGGACTCGGAGCTGCGGCCCGGCGCCGCGGAGGCGATGATCGCGGCGCTCGATGCCGACCCGTGTGCGGGTGCAGCCGGCGCACAGTTGCTCGACTCCAGGGGCGATCCGGTCCCCTGCGCCTGGCGTTTTCCGGGAGTCGGCACTGCGCTCGCCGGCGCCGTCTTCCTTCACCGTCACTTCACCGTTCAGAGCGTGGGGGCGCGAACGCGCCGGGTCGACTGGGCCCAGTCGAGCGCCTTGATGGTGCGGCGTGAGTCCGCGGCCGAGGTCGGCTACCTCGACCCCGCCTTCTTCGTCTACTACGACGAGTGCGACTTCTGCAAGCGCCTAGGTGAGGCCGGCTGGCAGACCCTCTTCGTCCCCGGTGCAGAGGCCGTCCACCACGATCAGCTCTCCACCGACCTCGCTGCCGGCCTGCCCCGCATCGTCGAATTCCACCGCAATCGAGATAAGTACATGCGGGTGCACCATGGGCGTCTCGCCGCGCTGGCGGTGCGCATCCTCACCGCTTGGTCCTACGCCCTCCGTGCCCTCGCCGCCACCGTCCTACCCAGTCAGCCGGCCCGCATCTACTGGGCCCACGCTCGCCAAGCGCTGCTCCCCAGACGTGGCCTAGGCCTACGGGAGAGGACCGAGCGGCGTTGAGGGTGAGCTTGACGTCGACATGCATGGTCAACCTCACACGCAACTTCTAGTTGCGAGCGTCCTCGTCCATCAGCTCCGCCTCGTAGGTCTCTGAGACACGTCCGTCGACCGCAGCGGGCCTTGCCTGGGCTGCACGCATCCGCACGAGCAAGGCCCTGGGGTGTCGCAGCTGGCTGAGCCAGCCACGCTCCTCAGTGGTGAAGAAACCGCTGAAAAGAAGGATGGCGGGATAGGCAATCCAGAGCGCAGATCTGCTGGCGAGGCCGAAGAAGCCCTCAGTCGGCAGCAACAGTTCGCCGAATCCGACCAGAGCGGCGGAGACGAGCAGCACTCGGGTCAGACGTCCCCATTGGTAGGGGACCGGGAAGAGGCGTTGGGTGAACACGTACATCAGCGCGACGACCACCACGTATGAGGCGACGAGAGCGAGGCCGGCACCGACGATGCCCAGCGACGGCACCAGCGCCAGGTTGAGCGCCAGGTTGGCAATGAGAGCCGCGATCGTCGCCGGGAAGTTGAACTCGGTGCGCCCCGTTCGGCCGAGGATCACGACAAGCACCATGTAGAGGGCGTAGAGGGTGACACCGGTGGCGATCAAACCGATCGCTTCGTAGGAGTCGAAGAACTGTGGCGCGGCCAACGCCCGCACGATCCAGCGCGAGAACAGCCACATGCCGGCGACGACGAAGGCGCAGCCGGCGACGAACCAGGTGACGACCGCCGCGTAGGCGCGACGCGCCTCGTCGTCGTCGCGGATCGAGTAGGCGAGCGGCGGCCAGGCAAGCTGGAAGCCGCGGACGAGGACGTTAACCGCCTGCGCGAACTTGACTGCGAGCGAGTAGAGGCCGGCCTCGGCGAGCCCTACCGTGCGAACGATCACGATTCGGTCGACGAAGTTGAGTAGGTAGAGCGAGAGCTCGGCCGGCATCGTGGGCAAACCGAAGCGCGTCATCCGGCGCAGCACGGCGACGTCAATCCAGAGCGAGAGCCGACGGCGGTGGACGACGATCAGGCCCAGCACGAAGGCTGCGCCGCTGACGTAGCTGCCGAGCAGCAGGCCGCGGGCACCCTCGTCCTGGCCGACGACGAGGATTACGGTCAGGCCGATCGCCGCCAGGACATTGGCGATCGTCACCACGAAGAAGGCGCGCGCGCGCTCCTCGAGCCGGAACAGGGTGAGCAGATACTCGTGCAGGGTCGCCACCCAGAGGCCACCGATCGCGATCCGGGCCAAATCTGGTGCAGGGCGATCGAGCAGCGCCTCGGAGATCGGGCCCGCGAACGGCAGCACGATCAGCGCCGCCACGGTCGAGAACCAGAACAGCGCCGCGAAGGAGGTGGCGACGACGCGCGCCGGGTCCTCGCCCTCCTTGTAGTAGAAGCGCA
>Ga0157297_10000037_pt1 | contig 19217 bp, 16 predicted proteins | sample NitcycUS028104C2_FD_108380 | JGI IMG/M metagenome (GOLD analysis project Ga0157297, IMG submission 108380) | Soil microbial communities from Arlington Agricultural Research Station in Wisconsin, USA - Nitrogen cycling UWRJ-S028-104C-2 | ecosystem: Environmental > Terrestrial > Soil >...
CTCCGGGTCGCAGGCCGACCGGACCAGATTCTCGAGAGTCGCACCGTAGCGGTCGCGGAAGGTCTCCCTCTGCGACTGGCCATGGTCGGAGAGGACGACCAGCCGGTAGGGGCGCGGAGCGTCGGCGCAGGCGAGGGCGATCCTGGCGATCTGGCGGTCGAGGTCGCGCAGCACAGCGAGGGCGTCGTCGCGTTCGATCCCGGAGTGGTGGGCGACCTCGTCGTAGGCGAGGAAGGTCGTGTAGACGAGCGGGCGGCCGGCGAGGACGTCGCCGACGACGCTGGCGACCTGAAGGTCGCGCTGGACGACGGTGGCCCAGGCGCGCACGGCGGCGTAGGAGCGCGGACGGGCGATCCGCGGACGGACGTCGTCGCGGAGCTGCCGCCGCACCGCCCGGCGCTCGCGGAAGATGTCGACGAGCGCCAGCACGAGCGTGCGCGCAACCGCATAGGGACGAGCGAAGTAGGCCGCGTAGTCGACCCCGATCGGCCGGCGGCGGTGCAGCACCGTGCTCATCGTCAGCATCGAGTGCGGCGCGTCGCCGGAGAGGATGTTGGCGCGGCTGGCGCCACCCGCATGCAGCAGCCCGCGTCCGTCTGAATGCCGCCGCTCCAGCTCTTCGGCGTCGCGCGGGTGGTTGGTGACAATCGCCGCGCCGCGGTCCTTCTCCCACCAGCGGAAGGCCGGCATGTCCTCGTTGGAGCCGTGCAGCAGGCCCGCCTGGCAGGCGCCGGTCTGCGAGGACCAGTCGGTCTCCCACCTGCTCAGCCGGTGAGAGCCGCCGTGCAGCCAGGCGGCGAGGTTGGGCGCGTCGCCCGCGGCCAGCGCCCGGTGCAGGACGTCGTGGGCGAGCCCGTCGATCTCCAGGAAGAGGACGCCCGGCACCTCGCTCTCCACATGCTGCCCCCGGCGCCGCATCTGCCGGCGGACGACATTGCGGTACCAGGAGTCGTCTTCGTCGATCGCCAACAGCGAGTAGAAGCCGGCGGTGAGCGCCGTCATCGCCACCGTGACGACGATCCCCTCGAGCACCCCGTCGAGGTGGGCACCGGGCAGGAGGTTGACGGCGAAGGTGACGAGAACGCCGTTGAGGAGCAGGGCCGCGCCGCCGAGGGTGAGGACCGTGAGCGGCAGGGCGATCCGCGCCAAGACCGGCCAGATCAGCGCGTTGAGCAAGCCGATCGCCGCCGCCGCGCCAAGCGCGGCGGCGGCACCGTCGAGGACGAAACCTGAGAGGAGCGCGGAGAGCAGCAGCAGGGAGAGGGCGTCCAGCAATAGGACCAGCAGGGCACGCCAAACGATCCGAATGTTCATCGTCGTTCGCCGCGGTCCAGAAGATGGCGGGCCAGCTCCGCCGCGCTGACCCCGATGAACGCACCCGCGAGCACGTCCGCGGGATAGTGGACACCGGTATGGACTCGGGAGTATCCGACCAGCGTCGCCAGAGCCTGCAGTGGCGCCGAGAGCATCGGCTGCGCGTCGGCAGCACCGGTGGCGAAGGCGAAGGCGGAGGCGGCGTGGCCGGAGGGGAAGGAACTCGAGCGCGGCATTTGGACATGGCGGCTCGCGAGCTCCTCGGCCTCCTTCCTCGTAGGGCGCCGCCGGGCGGTCAGCGGCTTGGCGACGAGGTTGGCGAAGCCGGAGGCGACGCTGAGCGAAGCGAGTCCCTTCCGAGCCGCGAACCGGCCCCTGGACCCGCCAAGGATTGCCAACGTGGCCGCGATAGCGAACCAGAGCTTGCTGTGGTCGGCGGCGCGGGAAAGACCTCGCATGGCGATGTCCAGCGAGGGGGTCTCGCTGGCAGCGATCGCCCCGTAGACGGCGCTGTCGACCGTCTTCGCCTCGCTGAGCCACTCGCTCATCGGGACGATGGTCTCGAGCGTTTCGGCGTCCCCCGTACAGCGATCCGCGCCAGCGCGAGAAGAGTCTCCCAGGCGCCCCCGGGCATCGCCGCGGACGGGGAGGCTCCGGGGTGTGCGGCGGCGATCCGCACCCGCAGCGCCGCCGGCAGGATTCTGAAGCGTAGCGGCGGGTCCAGAGTTACGGCCTCGCCGTCGATACCCGCGGCGATCGGGCCGTCCGCGTCAACCTCGAACGCGGGTGCGGACCACTCTCGCCAGGGACGCTGGAAAAGGCGCCGGCCTGCAACCGGCGCGGAAGCAATGGTTATCCCCAGCAGCTCATCATCGATCTTCGGCCGGGTGCCCGAGCCGATCGCACGCCCGAGGCGGTAGCGATTGTTGGAGACGAGGATCGCCGCACTGGAGGAATGCTCATGCCCTCCGGGGCCAGTCCAGCGCAAGTCCAGCCCTTTGCCCTCAGGCCCCAGTGCCTCGGGCAGAGTGTCGAGGATGGTCCGCAGCTTCGCCTCCCGATAACCCTCGCGCTGGACGGCCTCGGCGTAGAGGCCGATCGAGACGTTGTTGACGAAAACGCCGCCGTTGACCTCGGCAAGATCGACCAGCCTTTCGCGACCGCCGACGAAGGCGTCAAGCGCGCCGATGACATCGTCGCGGTCGACCCCAAGGTCGAGCGCGAAGTGGTTGCGGGTCCCAGCCGGAATACAGGCATAGGGCAACCCCTGCTCGGCGGCAACCATGGCGACGACGGCCTGGGAGCCGTCGCCGCCGGCCATTGCCAGCGCGTCGGCTCCATCAGCTACTGCGCCGCGAACGAGCTGCTCGAGGTCGGTACCGAGCTTCAACTCGATCGGCTCGATGCCGCGAGCGCGCGCCTCCTCGGCAAGATGAAACTTCTCGGCCTTCCCCCCACCTGACTTGGGGTTGTAGAAGAGCACGGGGTGGCGAGGGTCCGGTGCCGGGTGGAGCGGGACATGGATCTTGAAGGCCGATCGCGTCGCAAGGAGCATCAGCCCCAGGCCCACCACAATCACGAGAGCCTGCGCGAAGTGATCGCCGTCAGCGATCAACACGGCAACGATCGCCGCCACCGCCAGGATCGCTATTCCAGATCCCAGAAGCCTCGCTCCCCCGGTGCGGGTCAGGCCGTACCAAACCGCCGCGAACGCGATCACGAGGCAGGCTAGAACGATCAGGCCCCGGGGAAACTGCGAGACGACGATGTCGATGCTGAGGATTGCGAGGACCGCGGCGCTCGCGAGCGCCGCGAGCGCCGCCAGCCGGTGCGGGTCGCCCTGCTCAGCCAACATTGAAGTGCTCCTCATCCTCGTGCGATGAATCGCCGTTGACAAACGAGACAACGACCTTTGGCGACGCTTAGTCAAGCCTATCCGTGGCAACCCAGAGCGACAAGGAGGCGGATACCACCGAGGGCCCGTTCTCGCGAAACACGCTACGGGGACCGATGGTGCGCGTCCTGCGCAATTGGCCAGGACAGTGAACGAGCATCCCATTCGTTCTCCAGGGCCCAGCGGGCCCCCACAGTCCAAGCCTGCACGCGGTTGGCGATCGGGATCGCCTCCGGCCCTTCGGGGCCGACCGCGAACAGCTCCGGCGCCCCGCCGACTGCCTCGATCGCGTCCAGAATCCCGCGACGAAGCCGCTCCGCCGCTTGCGGTCGGACGGCACGCAGCCCTCCCCAGCCGAGCCAGGAGTCGAATGGCCACACCGCGCCACGATGGTAGGCCTCCGGCCCAAACTGGGGGTGCTCCGAAGACAGCGTCCGCAAGCCCCAGGGCGTGAACACGTCGGCACGACAGAGCCTCTCCACTGCCCGCTCGCGGGCGGGCGGGGACAGGGCGTCCGCCCACAGCAGCCAGCCCAGCTGGGAGCCGGCGCCGCGAACCTTTCTGCAGTCGCCGTCGAGCGCAATCGTCTCGGGGTCGAATGCCTCCTCGACCCGCGTCGCGACCCGCGCCGCCTCCGCCGCCCAGCGCTCCTCGCGGGAGAGCTCGGCAAGGGCACGGAGCGCGACGACAGCAACGGCTTGGGTATCGGCGTCGGCGAGCGGCGGCCGTGGGGCATTGCCGCCCGCTTCTAGGATGCCGCCACCGTGCTGGCTGGGATCGGCGGGGTCGATCGCATCGCGCCAACCCTGCTGAGCGAGGCCGCCGGGCCCCCGGCGCGGCCCGTGGCGGACCAAACCACCCCCCCGATCCAGCATCCTCGCGAGCCAGCCGCCCGCTGCTCTCCTGGCCTCCTTCAGCTCCGCCTCCAGCGCGCGGTCGCCGAGCGACGCGAGCAGGATAAGAAACCAAAGGGTCGAGTCCGCCGAGCCGTAGTAGCGAAGCTCGCCATCGCGAACCGGCCAGCCGGCCCGCAGAAGGTCGGCCGGGGCCCGTGGCCACCACTCGTGGACGATCTTGCCCGGTTCCTCGTCGGTCTCAGGGTCGTCACGGCGGCCCTGGAGCGCCGCGAGCCCGCGGAGCGTGGCTCGGGCGACGTCGGGACGCGCCGGCAGCACCTCGAGCGAGGTGATCGCGGCGTCGCGGCCGAACAGCGCGTTGAAGCGCCCCGGATCACCGGGCTCGACCGGCGCCGCGCTCGCGTAGGGCCAGCCCGCCGGCGAGAGCAGCTCATCGAGCCCCGGGACCCGATCGCGCGATGACGAGGCCCAGGCATTGCCAGGCAAGGATGCAGGGAGCCCGAATAGCGGCGCTATTCGGGCGACTGAGGACGCCGCATGGCGACGACCTAGGCCGGTCATCAGCCCTTCACCGCGCCTGCGGTGAGGCCGGCGACGATACGGCGCTGGAAGATCAGCACGAGGACGATCAAGGGGATCGTGACAACTACGGATGCGGCACTGATCGTCCCCAGTGGGACCTCGAACTGCTGGCTGCCGGTGAAGAAGGCAATCGCCGCGGGCACCGGGCGGCGCTCCGGGGTGCTGGTCAGCGTGATCGCGAAGAGGAACTCGTTCCAGGCAAAGATGAAGACCAGCAGGCCGGCGGTGACGACGCCGGGCGCGGCGAGCGGGACCACCACCTTGCGGAACGCCTGCAGGCGCGTCGCCCCGTCGACCAGCGCGGCGTCCTCCAGCTCCCGCGGGATGTCGTGGAAGAACGAGGCCATGATGAAGACCGTCAGCGGCAGCCCGAAGGCGAGCGAAGGCAGGATCAGGCCGAGGTAGGTGTTGTAGAGGCCGATGTCGGTCCACAGCTCGAAGATCGGCGCGGCGATCGCGATCGGGGGGAAGGTCGAGATCGAGAGGACGATTGCGAGGATCAGGAACTTGAACGGCAGGCGCAGGCGGGCGAGGGCGTAGCCGGCGAAGGAGCCGATCAGCAGCGAGAGCACGGTGACGCTGCCGGCGATGATCGCGCTGTTTCGCAGCGCATTCGTGAAGGCCGTGTCTTCGAAGATCGAGGTGTAGTTGTCGACGGTCGGACTGGGGGGCAGCAGGGCGGCGCCCGAGAGATCGGCGCCACTCTTCAGCGAGGTGTTGATCAGCCAGTAGAAAGGAAAGAGGCAGAAGACGACGATCGCCGCGACCCCCACCCAGAGCAGGATCTGCCTCCCCCTTGCCCCCTCGGCGCGATCGCTCATTGCTCGTCCTCCGTCAGGGTGCGGAGGTTGCCGCCGATAAAGCGGATGTAGAGGAACGAGACCCCCATCACGGTGAGGAAGGTGAGCACCGAGAGGGCAGAGCCCAAGCCGGTGTTGCGGTTGGTCACCAGCTCCTCCTGGGCGATCAGGGACAGCGTTTCGGTCCCGTTGGCGCCTTTGGTGAGGACGTAGGGAAGATCGAAGACCCGCATCGCATCGAGGGTGCGGAAGATCAGCGCCACGGTGATCGCCGGGACCAGCAAAGGGAGGGTGATGCTGCGGAAGCGCTGCCAGGTGCTCGCCCCGTCCACCTTGGCCGCATCGTGGAGCTCGTCGGGGATTCCCTGCAGGCCGGCGAGAATGAGCAGCGCCATGAACGGCGCCGTCTTCCAGACGTCGGCGAGGATCATCACCCCCAGCGCGTAGCCGCGCTCGCCAAGCCAGACGACGTCCCCGCCCGGCAGCGAGAGGGTCGTCAGCATCGTGTTGACGAAGCCGAGTTCGGGCTCGAAGATCGTCCGCCAAGTGATCGCGGTGACCACGGTGAGGATCGCCCAGGGGACTAGGACGACGGCGCGCAAGAGCGCCCGGCCCCGGAACGCCTGGTGCATGACCAGCGCCATGCCGAGGCCGATCGCCAGCTCCAGGCCGACCGAGGCCGCGGTGAACACCAGGGTGGTGATCATCGCGTCCCAGAACTCCGACGATCCGAGCGCCTCGCTGTAGTTGTCGAGCCCGACAAACCTCGAGAGGCCCGGGGTGATCACGCTGTACTCGTTAAGCGACAGCCAGACCGCGTAGCCGATCGGGTAGGCGGCGACGAGAGCGATGACCGCCAGCGCCGGGGTCAGCATCGCCGCCCCGAGGCGGCGCTCCTCACGGAAGACGGAACGGTGCCCGCGGCGGTGCAGGCTTGCGGCCCCCGGGGCCACTAGAACCTTTCCAATGCCTCCTCGATCTGCGAGCTCATCGTCGTTGCGGCCTCATCGGGCGAGATCCTCCCGTTGAGGATTTCGAAGACGTTGTCGTAGATCGCCTGGGATATCTGCGTGTAGACCGGCGAAACGGGGCGCGCCTCGGCCTGTTCCACCGCTTTCAGCAGTTCCGGCGCGAACGGGAGCGCTTTACGTACTTTCGGGTCCTTGTAGACCGCGGTCACCGTCGCCGGGAGGGTGGCTTCCATCGCCTGCTTCTGCACCTGTGGCGTCACCAGGAATTCGGCAAAGGCAAGCGAGCCCTCTGGGTTGTCGCTGAATGCTGAGATCCCGAGGTTGTAGCCGCCCACCACGCCCGCGCCTTCGTTCCCGGCGAAGCCCGGGAAGGTGGCGATGTCGAAGTCGTCGGCGATCGCCGATTCTTTGCCGAGCGCGTAGGCGTACGGCCAGTTGCGCATGAACGTCGCATTGCCGGCCTCGAAGGCCCGCCGCGAGCTCTCCTCTTCGTAGGTGGTGACCGCCTTCGGCACCGCCCCGTCCTTGACGCCGTTGCCCATGAACTCGAGCACTTCGCGCGCCTCGGGCGAGTCGATTTCAACGGTTTCCCCATCCTCGGAGAGCACCGATCCGCCGGCGCTGAAAAGCAGCTCGAGGAAGCCGACGGTCAGCCCCTCGTACCGTTCGCCCTGGTAGACCAGGCCATCTTGTTTCTGGGCCTCTTCGTAGACCTGCTCCCAGGTCGTCGGCGGCTGGGACACCTGATCGGTCCGGTAGTAGACGAACCCCGCGTTGGTGTTGTAGGGCAGCGCCCACTTCTTGCCTTCGTACTCGACGGTTTCGACGGTCGAGGGGATGAACTCGTCTTCGTGTTGGTCGACGACCGGGGTAATGTCGTAAAGCCACCCGGCCGCCGCGTACTCGGCAGTCCAGATCACGTCCATGCCGAGCACGTCGCACTCGCTCGATTCGGCCCGCAGGCGCTGCACCTGCTGTTCGCGCTGAAGGTCAGCCGATTCGGGAAGCTCAAGGAGATCGGCGTTCAGGTTCGGATTTTCTTTGTTGAAAGCTTCGACCGCGGCCGTGAAGGCGCCGCTGGTGTCTTTCCCGATGCACCAAGTCACACTTCCCGAGGCGTCCTGGGCTTGAGCGGGCTGCAGGGTGCTCGCCTCGGGCGCGGCGCCGTTGTCATCATCGCCACAGGCGACCAGGCCCAAGCAGGCCAGGCCCGCTATGACTATGAGAGAGATCAAATAGCTCCGCATGGCTTTCCCTTCTCCTGCCGTGCCGTCATTCGCGTCTCGCCCCAAGCCTGCGCCAGCCGAATCGGCCCGGGCCCAAAGGCAGACTGGCGTCTTCCGGCGGCAGCTCGCCTCGGCAGCTCGCCTCGCCAATTCGATCGAGTTCTTCAGCGCTCATCTCGGGCTCTGCCCTGTTAATCGGGGCACCCTTCCTTAGGTCGAAATACCCGCTCCGGGGGACCCAAAACCTGCCGTGGCCCGCCGCCCGCTCGGAAAAAGCGTGTCTTACAGGCATTGGAATAGGCTCAGAGGTCCAGGGATGGTGGAGGACCACGAGAGGCGCAGACTTGGGTTGACCGACGACATCGACGGGTACCAGGTTTGTGATCGTCTGCGTATCTCAAAAAGGAGACGAAAAGATGCGCGAATCCCCCACTCCCGCCAGCCTCTACGCCGGACTGGTCGGGGGCATTCTGCTGGTTGCCGGCATCATCGGCTTCTTCTACAGCGCCTCGTTCGGCAGCCCGGGCTCGGTCGACGCCGTGTTCGGCGTCCTCGACGTGAACGCGTGGCACAACCTCATCCACATCTTGACCGGAGGTTTGGGCGTCCTTGCCTTCATGTCAGGTCCCCGGGCAGCCCGGCTTTACGCGCTCGCATTCGGCGCCGTGTACATAGTCGTCGCCATCTGGGGCTTCATCATCGGCGGGGGTGAGTCGATTCTCGGATTCATCCCAATCAATGACGAGGACAACGTGCTCCACATCGTGCTCGGCGTGCTCGGCGTCGGCGCCGGCGCCGCCAGCCCGGATGTGGAGACGCGTCACGCGCGGCCGGAACCGGGTCGTCCAGGCGCGGCCCCCGAGTAGCGAAGGGAACCAAGCTACAGCGCCATCCGCCTCAGAGCTGGCGCCTTTGCGGTCATCCAGCGGCGCGAGCGTGCTCTAGCCCGTTCACGAGCGGCGACGGAGCAAAGGCCGCCGCCGAGATCAGCGCTCAGAACGAGGCCGGGGGCGGTCCACCGCCAGGGCTCCCGGCCAAGAAGCTGCTGATCCTCAACGACAGTGAGGGCAAAAAGGCGCTGGCGATCGCCTTCTTCGAGAGCGAGGAGGACTACCGCGAAGGGAACGAGACGCTGAACTCGATGTCGCCGCCGAGTGGAGACAACGACATGGGTGAGCGCACCGCCGTAGAGAAGTTCGAGGTGGTGTTGGAGTTGGAGCCCTAAGTCCGGGCGAATCGCTCTTTGTTGCAGAAGGCTCAGGAGCGCCGACCGCATTGCGGGGTGGCGAGCCAGCGATGGGTCCAGCCAAGAGCAGCTCACAAGCCTGGCGATAATCGCCAGGCGAGCGTCTTCGCTCGTGCAGACGCCGTGCCTGCAATTCCTCGACCAGCCGGCCTAAGCGAGCGCATAGGAACCGCTGGGTGTCTGTCGGGCTCCATTTCGTACAACGCGACTTCTTGCATTGCCTCTTTACCGCTCAAGTTGGCCTTGGAAGGCGCCGATGGTGGGAGACCGGCCGGGACATGGACTCGGCGCTACCAAGGAGACAGGCATGAAGATCCTCACCACAAGGCGGGCGATGACCGTGCTCGCCGGCTTCTGCGTGCTGGCCATCGCCGCCGGCGCTTATGCGTACTTCACGACCAGCGGCTCGGGCACGGCGACCGCAACGGTCGGCACCGCCTCGGCCGTGACCCTGAAAGGGACCGTGACCGGGAACCTCTACCCGGGCTCGTCCTCACCGGTCACGCTGACCGTCGACAACCCCTCCTCGGGCAAACAGAGAGTCGGCACGATCTCGCTGGAAAAAATCACCGCCGACGCCGGCCACGCGAGCTGCAGCGTCGTGATCACCGGCGGCAACCCGGACTTCACGATGGCCGATGTCGTCGTCAACAAAACCTACGCGCCGGGGAACGGCCAAGCGGTCACGCCGAACGGCTCGCTGGCGATGAACGACACGGAGGTTAGCCAGGACGCCTGCCAGGGCGCGACGCTGACGCTGACGCTGAAAAACAACTAGCGGTCCCAACCCGAGCGGGCCCATGTCTCCTGGGCGCATAGCGTCAAGCCGTGCACGCGCGGTCAGGGTGATCGCCGCCCTGACCGCCGTCTCGGCCTGCCTCGGGGCGGCTGCCTACGCGGCGACCCGTCCCGCAGGCCAGGCCCTGGGCCTGACTGGGAGCAAGCCAGTCAACGTTGCGCCCCAGCGCGGCGCCGACGCAGCGCCGGGCAAAGGGCAAGAAGCACTGCTGCGGCCGCGATTCATCGAATACCCGGAAGCGGTCTCGGCCCTGGCCGAGGCTCAGTTCAGGTTCCACGTCCCGCCCCGATCGCAGCCCCCACTCCAGCCCTTGCCGGGACCCTCGGGTGGGAGAGTGATGCCGGCGCGCCGCTTTCAGTGCAAGCTCGACGACGGCGAGTGGAGAGCCTGCAGCTCACCGTACCGGCTAACCGGGCTCGCCCTCGGCCCTCACTCCATCGCGGTCCGAGCCCTCAACCGCGCCGATCGCCCGGGTCCCGTCATCAGCCACTCGTGGCGGCAGGTGGAGCCCTCCCCCACTCCGCAACCAAAGGTGGACGATCCGAAGCCGTTCTCGATCGAACTGCTGGGAGAGCTCGAAGAGCTCTATCCCGGCTTTCCCCCGCAGCAGGTGCCGATTCTGGTCACCAACCCGAATCCGGGCGCGATCGAAGTCACCAGCCTGATCGTCGCGATCGCCAGCGACCCGCCGAACTGCTCGGCCCAAAACTTCGCACTGACCCCGTCGAGCGCTTCGCCGGCGGCGCCGTTGATCGTGCCCACGGGAGCTTCGGTCAGCCTGCCGACGGAGACCACCTCCGCCCCGACGATCAGCATGCTCAACCTCCCGGTCAACCAGGATGCCTGCCAGGGTGCCGAGTTGCCGCTCGTCTTCAACGGTGAGGCGCACGGATGAAGCGTGTACGCGGAACCGGACTCGCGGCAACTCTGCTGGCGGCCCTCGTCGTTGCCGTAGGCGGCAACGCCCTCGCCTACTTCTCGAGCGCAGGCAGCGGCACCGCCTCGGCGGCCGTAACGAACCTGACGGCGCCGTCGCTCAGTGCCGCGACCCCGGCCGTGGGCGGCACCGTCACCCTGTCCTGGGGCGCGGTAACGCCTCCCGGCACCGGCTCGGTCACCTACTTCGTCACCCGCGACGGCGGCAACCCAGCCGGAAACTGCCCGACCGCTGCGGCGCCGACCACGGTGATCACCTGTAAAGACGCCGGCGTCGCGGTCGGCGAACACACCTACAGGGTGACCGCACAGTGGATGACATGGACCGCCGCGGGAGGCACCAAAACGGCGAACGTGACGGTCGGGGAAACGACCAAATTCACGATTTCCGGCAGCACCGCAACCCCTGCCGTTGGGGGCTCGGTCAACCTCACTATCACCGCCAAAGACGCCAACAACAGCACCGTCACGACCTACACGGGCTCGCACTCGCTGGTCTTCTCCGGTGCCTCTGCGAGCCCGGCGAATAACGCGCCCACCGTCGCCAACGCCTCGGGCACCGCGGTCGCCTTCGGCAACGCGACGGTGCTCACCTTCAGCGCCGGCGTCGCCACGATCACCAGCTCGACCAAAAACGGTGTCCTGAAAATCTACAAAGCGGGTCCCGCCAACGTTGCGGCCAGCGAGAGCTCGGTGACGACGCCGACGCCGCTCGCGCTTACCGTCAGTCCCGCCGCTGCTTCCAAATACGTGCTTGCCGCGGCGAACGCGACCCCAGCGGCCGGGGCCACCGACAACCTCACGATCACCGCGCAGGACACCTACGGCAACACCGCGACCAGCCACGTCGGATCCCACAGCCTCGTCTTCTCCGGCGCTTCCGCTAGCCCTGGCGGCAACTTGCCGACCGTGTCCAACTCCAGCGGGGCCGAGATCGCCTTCGGCAGCGCCACCGCGATCGAGTTCAGCGCCGGCGTTGCGCTCGGCGGCGAAGGCGTCGGCGGCACGATGAGGCTCTTCAAAGGCGGCTCCACTGCGGTCAAAGCGACCGAGGGGTCGATCACGACCCCGACCGCGGTGACCGTGACCGTGTCCCCCGACCCGGCGTCGAAACTCCTGCTCACCTCGTCCACCGCGACCCCGGTGGCGGCGGCGAACTTCAACCTGACGACCACCGCGCAGGACACCTACGGCAACACCGCCACCACGTACACCGGCGCGAAAAACGTCACCTTCTCGGGCGCCTCGGCGAGTCCCAGTGGGGCGCTGCCGACGGTCGTCGACAACGCCGGCACCGTAGTCAACTTCGGCAGCGCGACCGCACTTACCTTCAGCGCTGGCGTCGCCGCCGTGGCCGGCTCGAAAAACGGCTACGCGAAACTGACCAAAGCGGGTGTGACCAGCGTCTCTGCCACCGACGGCACGCTGACGACGCCAACGCCGCTGGCGCTCACCGTCTTGGTCGGCTCCGCCTCGAAACTCGCTTTCACCGAGCTCGTCGCCAGCGCCGGTTCGATTGGCTCGCCCTGCCTCTTCACCTGCGCGATCACCGCGCTCGGCAACTCAGGCACCGTCAAAGCCGACGTCAGCATCACCGACAGCGCCGGCAACGTCGTTTCCAACATCGGCGCCGCCAAAAGCGTCGGCGTCACGGTCACCACCGGCGGCACGATAACCGGCTCGCCGCTGGCAATCCCCGCAAGCGGGCCCGCCGTCTCGGCCACCGAATTCACCTACACCGCCCCCGCCAGCGGTGCCTTCACCCACACGATCACGGCGGCGCTGAGTGGCTACTCCAGCGCCACCGCGACCGTGAGCAAATAGCCGCAGCGCGCGCAGCGGCACCCGCTCCATCGCGATCCCAGAATAGGCCGCTCCGGCTTTCGACATAGATAGAGTCGCCGCGTGGATCTCGCCCTACGCAAAGCGCTCAAAGCCGCTATTGAGGCCAATCCCGACGGCACGAAAGTCGTCCGAGAAATAGCTATGGACGAGGACGGCAGCGGCTTCGTCGAGTACGAGGCCAGCGGGCTGTCCATCCACCCCTCGGCCCCAGGGTTCACCGGGACGAGGACGGCTATCGGCGACGAGGAGCTCGTTCGCGCATATTTGCTCGTCAAGCTGGTGGGACAACTTGCCTATCCGGCTGGTGAGGACACCCTGCTTCTGGAGGAGGTCTACAAGGCGGTTGGGAGGCCGGGCAAGGGCGGCAGGGTGGACATCCTGGTGCGGAAACCTCCGAAGAAACAGTTAGGTGACGCATTCCTCTTTATCGAGTGCAAGGCCCCGTCGGAGTACGACCACGAGATCAAGTACATCGACGGGCAACTGTTCCGCCTCTCCCGTCAAGAGGTACCAAGGCCGAAGTACCTCGTCTACTTCACTGTCGAACTGAAGGAAGGATCGTTACACGAGCGATCGATCATCATCGACACCGCTCTTCATGACGACTATGGAGCTTGGGACGATGCCGGCCAGCCCCTCATCGACGTCCTCCCAACGGCCTACGGAAAAGCCCTTAAGCGACGGTTTGGGAACGTCGAGTCGCCGACCTCCAAACTGCAGCCGCTTGACAAAGCCGTAACTCCTGAGACTTTCGCCCGTCTCCGCACGGAGCTCCACGACGTCATTTGGGGCGGCGGGGGTACGAATAACAACGAGGTATTCGTATACATCACCAAGCTGATCCTGGCGAAGATATTCGACGAGCAGCTCACCGGCCCGGATAAGCCATACCGGTTTCAGCGCCTTGGCGACGCCGTGACACCGGAGAGCCCGCAGGCACTCACCAAACGTTTGAACGCCATGTACAAGGAAGCGGAGACCTCCTACCTCGCCCTGCCGGAGGCCACCGAAGGCCCCGCATTCGACACCGCGAGGATCTCCGCCGAGAAGCTTGCATTTGTCGTTGGGCGACTCGAAGGCCTGTCGATTACCGAGAACGTCCACCCCGGCGACCTTCTCGGCGAGTTCTTCGAGCAGATTGTCGCCCAGGACTTCACTCAGTCAAAGGGACAGTTCTTCACCCCGATGAAGCTCATCCGCTTCATGCTCGAGCTCAGCGAGGCGGTCGAGGGCGCCAAGCAGAGCATGCTCACGAAACTCGACGCGAACGGCAGGCCGCTGCTTCCTTTCATGATCGATCCTTCCTGCGGCGCCGGCAGCTTCCTGATCGAGTACATGCGTCAAGTCCGGGCTGGCCTCGCGGATCCGGCGGTGCGGAGTCAACTTGCTCCGAGGCTTCGGGACTACCACAATCAGTGGTTCGGCGGGTCGGGAAACCGTTGGGCTCAGACGTTCCTATTTGGCGTCGAGAACAACTATGACCTTGGTCTGGCCTCGAAGGTCAACATGGTTCTGCACAGCGACGGGAGCATGAATACCTGGATCGCCTCCGGCCTCGCGCCCTTTGACGAGTACATACTGGAGGGACGCAGCAACGTTTTGGGCAGCACCCAGAGCGCCGACCCTTCTGACGGACGATACACCGGCCCCCTCAACGAGCAATTCGACCTGGTCGTCTCTAACCCACCCTTTTCGCTTACCTTCCCGGAAGACGAACTGAAGAAAGTGCGGGAGACCTTCGTCGAGCTGCCGGTCGGGGTCAGCGAGGCATTATTTATCGAGCGCTGGTACCAGCTGCTGCGCGCGGGCGGCCGTTTTTGCTGCATCGTTCCGGAGTCCATTCTCGACACGAGCAGGAACATCAGCATCCGTCGCTTCCTGATCGAGCACTTCAAGCTCCAAGCCGTGGTCTCCCTGCCATACGACGCGTTCCGGCCCTTCACCAGTACGAAGACCGCGATAGTGCTTGCTGAGAAGCGAACGCCGGATGAAATCTCAGCCTGGAAGACCGAGTACCGGCAGGTCAAGAAAAAGGCGCCCGCAGAGGACGAGCATCAGCGGATCGCAGCTGTCCTTGATCGGCTTGGCTGGGCCGACGAGGAAGTGTTTATGGCTGAGCCACAATCAGTCGGCTACAAGCGCCGCAAAGGTCTTCCGGACCTGCCGCGACCGAATGACCTAGAGGACGAGGATGGGACTGGCGGCGACAGCGTGCTGGAGCGGTGGCAAGACCCGTCGCGGACCCCAGATCCGCGCTTCGGGTTCCGCACGACCCTGAGCAAGGTGGCCAGTCGCACGGGCCTTCGCCTTGATCCGAAGTATCGCTGGCTGTGGGACTTCCAGAACGGCCATGTGATGGGGGATCCGGACAAGGCGCGCCCCTTGCGGGATTACCTCAAGATCGTTCGTCTCGGCAAAACGGAGAAAGGTACTCTCGATCAGGAGACCTCGGTTGTCGACCTGGAGTACGTTGAGGGTCGACAGGCCTTCCTTTCCAGCGAAGTACCCACGCTGGATGAGATCGGCTCCGACAAGGTCTCGTTTCGGGGTGCTGAACTGCTGTTCTCCAAGCTCGAACCGTACCTCGGGAAGATAGTCATCGAGCCCGGGCAGGACGACCTCGGAACCACTGAGTGGATTGGCCTTAAACGGCTGGATGAGACTCCCCTCTTAGTGGTCGCCTACCTGCTGCTCCTGCCCGAGATGCGTGAGGCCTACCGGCGTCTACAGGCCGGGAAGCGTCACGCTCGACTGAATCCACCAGAGCTGCTTGACCTCAAGGTTCAGATGCCAAAAGGTCCCAGCGCCGCAAAGATTGAGAAACAGTTGGCGAAGCAACGGGCGGCAATTCTCGAGCTTCGCGCTGAGGGGCTCAGCATTCGAGAGGAGATGGACGCGGCCTTTGAGCCAATTTTGGGGGATCAAGCTGGAAGGTCGGCTCCGTCACCTCCGTTGTTGCCCTGACCACCTGCCTTCCTTTTGACACCACCCTGGCTAGGCTCAACCGATGGACTTACTCATCTCCTGAAGGCGGCCGCATCGATGTCGTCGCCGTCGACCAGGACGGGGTGATCACGCTCTGCGAGTGCAAGCTCGATCGCAATGCCGGATCACGGCGCGAGGTGCTTGGTCAGGTTCTCGAGTACGCCGGATCCCTGAAAGGCATGAAGCTCGGTGACTTCCGTCGCTTGGTGTCGGATCGGCTCGAGATTGATCTGATCGACGCGATGCGTGAACGTACCACTGAAGATTTCGACCCTTTTGCCTGGGAAGAGACCGTCGCACTAAGCCTTGAGGGCGGGCATTTCCGCCTGGTTGTGGCCGTTGATCAGCTGACTGACGTCCTCAAACAAACCGTGCTCTACCTAAACGATCGGGCCGCCTTCTCGCTGCTCGTCGCCGAGATGCGCCGGGTCCGCCACAACGGTGTCGAGATGCTCGCACCGAGTGTGTTCGGCGAGGAGGCTCAAGGAGGAGAGCGACCTGGACAAACGAGTCGCCGAGGTGATCGCCGGAGGCCTGGAGGGATCCGCGAACAGGTCCCTCGGCGAACGGCAACAGATCATCCTCTTGGATTTGGAGGCGGGCTTCTCGCTCAAGCAATCCATTCACCACGACGGACCGCACGCTTGGACGCAAGGTCAGCGATACACGACGGCGGCGGCACTGAAAAGCGGGCCCGCGAGACTGACGGGCTTGCTGCGGCTGAGGGGTAAGGCTCAGGCGCCTTGCGCCCGCTCGATCGCTTCGGCGTAGGTGCCGTGGCGAGTGCTCGACGGCGGCCGGATGTCGACCCCGTAGGCCTCCTTCATCGCCGCTGCCAGGGCTTGCTTGAAGGTTCGGCCATGCCACGCATGGGACTCGGCGGCGCGGCCCACGTGGAGGTGGACCAGCTCGTGGAGGAGCGTCTCCAGGACGTCACCGGGGCGGATTCCGGGATACGCGGTGACCTGGAGGCGGAACTCAGTGGGGACGGCGAAGCCGAGGCGGTTTGGGCGCTTGCTGGCCCGGCGCACCTTGAGCTCGGGCTTGTGGGCCGCGAGCGGACCGTCGCCGAAGACCGCCAGTGCCCGCAGCCGTTCGAGCTCCCGGTCGAGTGCTACCCCTGCAACCAGGTAATAGGAACGACTGCGCCGTGGGGCAGCTGGCGTGCGCCGCGCAGGTGCTGGCGCTCTGCGGCCACTCTTCGAGGCCCGACGAAGGAACTTGGTCACCATCGAGAGCGGGAGTCTTCAGCGAGCTACGGACAGCCCGCGTAGCCTTTCTGAATCGCGCGCCGGATCAGAAAGAGAATCGCGCTCGCTCTCGCGACCGCGGCGGCGATAACTGCTTTTGGTGCACCGGGAGCGGCGGCGCAGGCTGTGCCTTGGGGGTACAACTGCGTTCCGACCTCGACCGACGTGGTGAGGACCAGCTCGACCTGCGGGGCGACTCTCCTCGACGGCGGTGCGATCGCGCCCCCGAATGCTCCCGCGACGGTGAAGGCGGCGATCGCGGCCGCCAACCAGATTGCCCACAAGCCGTACATCTGGGGCGGCGGTCACGCGCGCTGGTGGTCCCCCGGTTATGACTGCTCGGGGGCCGTCGGCTACGCGCTGCACGGAGCCGGCCAGCTCGAGACGACGATGGTCTCGGGCCAGCTGGAGTACTGGGGGCTGGGCGGAATCGGGCGCTGGATCACCGTCTACGCCAACTACCACCACGTCTACATGGTCATCGCCGGGCTGCGCTTCGATACCCGCGGCAATCCACCGGGGGTAACCGGACCGCGCTGGCACACGGACAAAGTCGACCCGAGCAGGTTCGTCGCGCGTCACCCCGCCGGCCTCTGAGCCGGGCGCTAGAGGTCGACCGGGGTGCCGTTGGCGTTCAGCGTCACCTCGATGTTGCCCCTGGTCGCGTTCGAGTAGGGGCAGACCTTGTGGGCGGCGCGGACCAGCTCGACCGCGCTCTCGCCCCCCATCGCGGGCAGCGTCACCGCAAGCTCGACCGCGATCGTGAAGCTGCGTTCCTCGCCGGTCACCAGCATCACCTTGGAGTCGATCTCGACCTCGCCCGGCTCGAGCTTCTGCCGGCGGGCGACCGCTTCCACGGCGCTCTCGAAGCAGGACGCGTAGCCGACCGCGAAGAGCTGCTCTGGGTTGGTCCCGCCGTCCTCCCCGCCCAGCTCGGGCGGGGTGCGCAGATCGACCTCGAGCGCGCCATCGGAGGTGCGGCCGTGGCCGGCCACCCTGCCGCCGCTCACGTGCGCTTCGGCCGTGTAGAGGATCTTGCCCATGCCCCCTAAGCGTAATTGCCGCGGGGCGATGCGCCCCCGTCGTCATCCTTAGCGCCGATGCCGACGCCTCGCTCGATTCAGCGCACCTACCTGACGCTCCTGCTCGGGAACACGCTGGCCGCGTCCTTCATCTGGGGAATCAACACGATCTTCCTGCTCGACGCGGGCCTCTCGAACCTGGAAGCGTTCGCGGCCAACGCCTTCTTCACCGCCGGCATGGTGCTGTTCGAGGTCCCGACCGGGATCGTCGCCGACACGGTCGGCCGCCGCGCCTCCTATCTGCTCGGCACGGTGACGCTGACCGCGTCGACCTTCCTCTACGTGTTCCTCTGGCAGATCGAGGCTCCGCTCTGGGAGTGGGCGATCGCATCGATGCTGCTCGGCCTCGGCTTCACCTTCTTCTCCGGCGCGGTCGAGGCGTGGCTGGTCGACGCCCTAACCGCGACCGGCTTCAGCGGCCAGATGGAGGCCGTGTTCGGCCGCGGCCAGATCGTCAGCGGCGCGGCGATGCTCACCGGCTCGGTGGCGGGGGGCTTCATCGCTCGGCAGACCAGCTTGGGAGTGCCGTTCGTGCTGCGTGGCGCAATCTTGATCGTGATGCTCGGAGTCGCCTACAGACTCATGTACGACATCGGCTTCAGCCCCGAGAAGGGTGGCCGTCCGCTGGCCGAGATGCGAAAGATCGCCGCCAACTCGATCGAGTACGGCTGGCGCGTCCCCGCGGTCAAGTGGCTGATGGTCGAGTCGCTGTTCACCGGCGGCGTCGGCATCTACGCCTTTTACGCCCTGCAGCCGTACCTGCTGGAGCTGTATGGGGACCCGCAGGCCTACCAAATCGCGGGTCTGGTGGCGGCAATCGTCGCCGGTGCCCAGATCGCCGGCGGGGTAGCGGCGCCCCGCATCCGCCGCCTCTTCCAGCGCCGCACCTCAGCGCTGATCGCGACGGCGGGGCTCAGCGTCGTCACCCTCGGCCTGATCGGGGTGGTCGAGAGCTTCTGGGCGGTGATCGGGTTGATCGTCGTCTGGGGCCTGCTGTTCGCCGCGACGCTGCCGATCCGCCAGACCTACCTCAACGGCCTGATCCCCTCCCGCCAGCGGGCGACGATCCTCTCCTTCGACTCGATGATGTCCTCCACCGGCGGCGTCTGGACCCAGCCGCTGCTCGGTCGCGCCGCCGACGTTTGGGGCTACGCGCCGTCCTACGTAATGGGAGCCGGGATCTCGATTCTGGCCCTGCCCTTCCTCGCCCTGTCCCGGCGGCAGAACGCCCCCGCTGACACGCTCGAGATCGCCGACGCCCAGCCCGCGCCGCAACCCGGCTGAGCCGGGAGGGTCAGCGAGGGGACGAGCAGCGCCCGTACGACGAAGGTGTCGAGCAGGACCCCGACCGGCTCAGTCCTGCAGTTTCCCCCACCTTGGGGCGGGTAACTCGTAGCAGTGAAGGTAATCGTCACCGGCGCCACCGGAAA
>Ga0157297_10000038_pt1 | contig 19013 bp, 22 predicted proteins | sample NitcycUS028104C2_FD_108380 | JGI IMG/M metagenome (GOLD analysis project Ga0157297, IMG submission 108380) | Soil microbial communities from Arlington Agricultural Research Station in Wisconsin, USA - Nitrogen cycling UWRJ-S028-104C-2 | ecosystem: Environmental > Terrestrial > Soil >...
AAATTGGGGGAATTCGTGCCTACTCGGCATTTCACGAGTTATGAAAGTGCAAGAAAGGATACTAAATCCCGTCGTTAACTGAATTCAGAATAGAAAGATTCAGAATAAACAAAATTTAAAAGATTCAAATAAAGTAAAGGTAGGCAGTTAATAACCTTATTTATGACAAGTTTCAAATTGGTAAAGTATACCCCTAGGATAAAGAAGAAGAAGAACGGGTTAAGGAAACTCGCAAGAAAAGTTCCAACCGATCGTCTACTTAAATTCGAACGGGTTTTCAAAGCACAAAAACGCATACATATGTCTGTTTTCAAAGCACAAAGAGTTCTTGATGAGATTCGCTGGCGTTACTACGAGGAAACCGTTATGATACTGAACCTCATGCCTTATCAAGCATCTTATCCCATCTTAAAGTTGGTTTATTCGGCAGCAGCAAATGCTACTCATTATAGGGATTTCGACAAAGCGAGTTTATTCATCACTAAAGCCGAAGTCAGTAGGAGTACTATTATTAAAAAATTCAGACCTCGAGCTCGAGGACGTAGTGATTCTATAAAAAAAACCATGTGTCATATAACAATTGTACTAAATATAGTAAAGAAATCTAAATAATCTTTAGATCAATCCAAGATTTCGATTCCCAATAAAAAAAAGAAATAGAATAGAAAAATATGGGACAAAAAATAAATCCACTCGGTTTCAGACTTGGTACAACCCAAAATCACCATTCCTTTTGGTTCGCACAACCAAAAAATTATTCTGAAGGTCTACAGGAAGACAAAAAAATACGGAATTGTATCAAGAACTATATACAAAAGAATAGGAAAAAAGGCTCGAATAGAAAAATAGAATCAGACTCAAGTTCTGAAGTAATTACACATATAGAAATTCAAAAAGAAATCGATACAATCCACGTCATAATCCATATTGGATTCCCAAATTTATTAAAGAAAAAGGGAGCAATTGAAGAATTAGAGAAAGATCTCCAAAAGGAAGTTAATTCTGTAAACCAGAGACTTAATATTGCTATCGAAAAGGTTAAAGAACCCTATAGACAACCTAATATTCTTGCGGAATATATAGCTTTCCAATTAAAAAATAGAGTTTCATTCCGAAAAGCGATGAAAAAAGCCATTGAATTAACTAAAAAAGCAGACATAAAGGGAGTAAAAATCAAAATAGCGGGTCGTTTAGCAGGGAAAGAAATTGCACGTGCGGAATGCATCAAAAAGGGCAGACTGCCCCTCCAAACAATTCGCGCTAAGATTGATTATTGCTGCTATCCAATTCGAACTATCTATGGAGTATTAGGTGTAAAAATTTGGATATTCGTAGAAGAAGAATAACTAACGCAGTCTTCCTATTCTGCCCTGTGATAGAATAAAAAAGACAAGAACTTTATTTTTCCAAAAATCCCTAAAAAAAAAGAAGAAATTATACCTCTTTCTATAAGATTTAATGAAAATTGATAAATCTTTTAATATAATTGCTATGCTTAGTGTGTGACTCGTTAGTTTTTTCTTTAGGGTCAAAAATGGAGATTGAAAAAAAATTGGCTGAACCCTACTAAAAATAGAAAAAAACTTAGTAATTATAGAAAATTAACTAATAACCAACCTATTGCTTCGTATTGTCGAGATCCTAACTAAGAAACAGTCACTATGTGAATAAATACATCCATAAAAAATGAGTAGATCTATCATATAGTTGTAGCAACTGCATTTTTTTCTCTACAAAAGAAACCAGATTCTAGGCTGTGAAGCAAAACTAAAGGGATGTGGATAAAAGGAGGGATGATAGATAGAAGGAAGAAGAATAAGAAAGATATATGATTCCAATGTGTATGGTCTATGAATTACATCGTAAAAAAAGCAATGTGATAAAGCATCAATATAATAAAATAATAAAAAAAAAGAGAGAATTCGAAATCGTAACTTTTGAAACAACAAATAAAAATTTAAAGAAATAAAAAAGAGCAGCCCGCGTTAATAAAACTGAGAAAATTGACTCGGAAAGAACTTTTTTGGAAGCTCCATTGCAGGATTCAAACCTAACCATTAAAGGAGAAGCTGTGGGAACGACAAAACCTATGACGGCATCGGATTTTATTGAAACGAATCCTAACGCTTCATTGGGTGGGATGGCGGAACAAACCAAAAAATGGCTTTATTTGATAAGGTTCTAAATTAACAAATAAGACAGGAAAGAGTAAATATTCGCCCGCGAAATATTAGAATACTTTACCACGATTCAATAAGAATAAAAATAAGGAGATTCAAAAAAAAAAAAGAAAGATTTTTTTTATATAAATATAGAATTTGAATATATTCTAGATCTTCTTTCTTGACTATATATTTTTCTATTTTAAGAAAGTAAAAAAAAACCAACTTTTTCCATTATATATTGATGCGTATCTATCCATAATATTTTTGAATATTATGGAATTAGAGAAATTCGCACGCTTTCTCATTTAATTCGCGAGGAGCTGGATGAGAAGAAACTCTCATGTCCAGTTTTGCAGTAGAGATGGAACTAAGAAAGAACCATCGACTATAACCCCAAAAGAACTAGATTTCGTAAACAACATAGAGGAAGAATGAAGGGAAAATCCTGCCGAGGCAATCGTATTTGTTTTGGTAGATATGCTCTTCAAGTACTTGAACCCGCTTGGATCACCGCGAGACAGATAGAAGCAGGACGAAGAGCAATGACACGATATGCACGTCGTGGTGGAAAAATATGGGTGCGTATATTTCCCGACAAACCGGTTACAATAAGACCCACAGAAACACGTATGGGCTCGGGAAAGGGATCCCCTGAATATTGGGTAGCCGTTGTTAAACCGGGTCGAATACTTTATGAAATGAGCGGAGTATCCGAAACTGTAGCTAGAGCAGCTATCTCTATAGCTGCCAGTAAAATGCCCATACGAAGTCAATTTCTTCGATTAGAGATATAGAACCCCAAAAAGGAGTATTGAAGATAAAAAACCCCAGGTTTGTCTTTCTGGAAAGACAATATTTCTTTCATCCTTTTGCATTGAAATAACAAATTGAAATCAAAATAATATGATTCAACCTCAGACCCTTTTAAATGTAGCAGATAACAGTGGAGCTAGAAAATTGATGTGTATTCGAGTCATAGGAGCCGCTGGTAATCAGCGATATGCTCGTATTGGTGATGTTATTGTTGCTGTAATCAAAGACGCAGTGCCCCAAATGCCTCTAGAAAGATCCGAAGTAATTCGAGCTGTAATTGTACGTACATGTAAAGAATTCAAATGCGAAGATGGTATAATAATACGCTATGATGATAATGCAGCAGTTATCATTGATCAAAAAGGAAATCCAAAAGGAACTCGAGTTTTTGGCGCGATTGCCGAAGAATTGAGAGAATTGAATTTTACTAAAATAGTTTCATTAGCCCCTGAAGTATTATAAACACTAGTAGACGAGATATAGATCAAAGAAAAAATTAGTAGATTGTGTCTCACGTATATGCGTTAAAATCCAAAATGAAAAGAAAAAGGAAAACATGTTGATTATAGAAAAATTAGGAGGAACCTAGAATTAGAGTCTTATGGGCAAGGACACTATTGCTGATTTACTAACCTCTATAAGAAACGCAGACATGAATAAAAAAGGAACTGTTCGAGTAGTATCCACAAATATTACCGAAAACATTGTTAAAATACTTCTACGAGAGGGTTTTATTGAAAGTGTTCGGAAACATCAGGAAAGTAACAGATATTTCTTGGTTTCAACTTTGCGATATCAAAAGAGAAAGACTAGAAAGGGAATATATAGAACTAGAACCTTTTTAAAGCGTATCAGCCGACCTGGCTTACGAATTTATGCCAACTATCAAGGAATTCCTAAGGTTTTGGGCGGAATGGGAATTGCTATTCTTTCTACCTCTCGAGGTATAATGACAGATCGAGAAGCTCGACTAAACAGAATTGGGGGAGAAGTCTTATGTTATATATGGTAATGGCTTCCCCTATAGTACCCGAATTCTATCTCGAACTTCCTATTTTGAAAATAAAAATCGAAAAATAGGAGAAAAAAATATGACAGAAAAAAAAAATTGGAGAGAAAAAAAAAACCCGAGAGAAGCAAAAGTTACTTTCGAAGGTTTAGTTACGGAAGCCCTACCCAACGGAATGTTCCGCGTTCGCCTAGAGAATGACACCATCATCCTGGGCTATATTTCAGGAAAGATCCGGTCTAGCTCTATACGAATACTGATGGGGGATAGGGTCAAAATTGAAGTAAGTCGTTATGATTCCAGCAAGGGGCGTATAATTTATAGACTTCCCCATAAGGATTCAAAGCGTACCGAAGACTCGAAGGATACTGAAGATTTGAAGGATACCAAAGATTCAAAGGATTAGGTTTTTCTAGGGTAATAACTTCCAAGTTTCAAAATTTAAGTGAAGAGACTTATTTTTTCCAAAAGAATAGATTCATAGTTATAAGAAAGGAATACCTATATATGAAAATAAGAGCTTCCGTTCGTAAAATTTGTACAAAATGTCGACTGATTCGCAGGCGTGGGCGAATTAGAGTCATTTGTTCCAATCCGAAACATAAACAAAGACAGGGGTAATCTTTCGAAAAAGGAGCTTTTCTTTCTAAAAAGTAAAAAAAAGTACCTACGGAAATGTCTAAATTCCAAATAAAAAAATGAGAGTAAAGGATCTATTTTACCCTGAAACGGATATCTTTGTATCTTTTTTTCTTTTTGTTACTTCTAACTCATATTTATGAGATAATAAAATATGACAAAAGCTATACCAAAAATAGGTTCACGTAAGAAAGTGCGTATTGGTTTGCGTAGGAATGCCCGTTTTAGTTTACGGAAGAGTGCACGTAGAATAACAAAAGGGGTTATTCATGTTCAAGCCAGTTTCAACAATACCATTATAACCGTTACAGACCCACAAGGTCGGGTGGTTTTCTGGTCCTCCGCGGGTACTTGTGGATTCAAAAGCTCAAGAAAAGCATCACCCTATGCTGGTCAAAGAACAGCAGTAGATGCAATTCGTACAGTGGGTTTGCAACGAGCAGAAGTTATGGTAAAAGGTGCTGGTAGTGGAAGAGATGCCGCATTACGGGCCATTGCTAAAAGTGGTGTACGGTTAAGTTGTATACGCGATGTAACACCTATGCCGCATAATGGATGTCGACCTCCTAAAAAAAGACGTCTGTAAAAAAATGAAACCGCTTTCAAGAGAAATAAACGATTCAATGATCAAATAATAATACTAGTCTGTTATGGTTCGAGAGGAGGTAAGAGGATCCACCCAAACACTAGAGTGGAAGTGTGTTGAATCAAGAGTAGATAGTAAGCGTCTTTATTATGGTCGTTTCATTCTGTCCCCGCTTAGAAAAGGTCAAGCAGACACTGTCGGTATTGCCTTGCGAAGAGCTTTACTTGGAGAAATAGAAGGAACATGTATCACACGCGCCAAATTTTGGAACGTGCCACACGAATATTCTACAATAGTAGGTATTGAAGAATCCATACAAGAAATTTTACTAAATTTGAAAGAAATTGTATTGAGAAGTAATCTCTATGGAGTTAGAGACGCATCAATTTGCGTCAAAGGTCCTAGATACATAACCGCTCAAGATATAATCTTACCGCCTTCCGTAGAAATCGTTGATACGACACAACCTATAGCTAACTTGAGAGAGCCCATTGATTTCTATATTGAGTTACAGATCAAGAGAGATCGCGGATATCATACGGAACTCAGAAAGAACTCTCAAGATGGAAGTTATCCTATAGATGCTGTATCTATGCCTGTTCGAAATGTGAATTATAGTATTTTTTCTTGTGGGAATGGAAATGAAAAACACGAGATACTTTTTCTAGAAATATGGACGAATGGAAGTTTAACTCCTAAAGAAGCGCTTTATGAAGCTTCTCGTAATTTGATTGATTTATTTCTTCCTTTTCTACACGCAGAGGAAAAGGGCACTAGTTTCGAAGAAAAAAAAAACAGGTTTACTCCATCCCTTTTAACCTTTCAAAAAAGAATCACTAATCTAAAGAAAAACAAAAAAGGAATTCCATTGAATTGTATTTTTATTGATCAATTAGAATTGCCTTCTAGAACGTATAATTGTCTCAAAAGGGCCAATATACATACACTATTGGACCTTTTGAGTAAAACTGAAGAAGATCTTATGCGAATTGACAGTTTTCGTATAGAAGATGGAAAACTGATATGGGACACTCTAGAGAAGCATCTCCCAATTGATTTACCTAAGAACAAGTTCTCGCTTTAAATCCATTGCAATTTTTTCCTCTTCTTCTTTTTTCTTTTTACTCTAACTCAAAAAAAAAAAAGAAAGCAATTTTGCATTTTTGGCACAATCTATATTTTCGCGAAATGGATCATAATAAAATGGATTTTAGGTATCTAGGGAAGATTCACTTGGAAGTAACTATTTCCTAGATACCCATGCGGGGGGCTTCGCGGTTGAATGAATCAATTCGAAAAATCCCTAAAAAAGACCTAAAGTTAAGGATTTATCAATGGGTAATGTTGCTCCAATACCTAACCAAAGAGCTACTGCAGTACCGATTAAAAAAACGGTCGTAGCTACTGGGCGACGAAATGGATTTTGGAATTTATTGACATTCTCTAGAAAGGGTACTGTCAATAAGCCCGTTGGCACAGAAACCATTAAGAGAACGCCCAATAACTTATTGGGTACTGTACGGAGTATTTGAAATACGGGAAAGAAGTACCACTCGGGTAATATTTCCAGAGGAGTTGCAAACGGATCCGCCGGTTCACCAATCATTGACGGCTCGAGAACCGCTAAACCCACATTACACGCAATAGTACCTAGAATTACTACTGGAAAAATGTATAAAAGATCGTTGGGCCACGCGGGTTCCCCGTAATAATTATGTCCCATCCCTTTAGCTAATTTTGCTCTTAATACAGGATCATTTAAGTCAGGTTTCTTTGTTATTGGGATAGGTGAATTCTTTAGGATCCATCCCCCAAAGGAACCGGACATGAGAATTTTTCATCATCCGGCTCGAGCAAGAATGAAAGAAATAAGACCGTGGAAGATCCACAATAGAATAGGGTATATAATGACTCAATGACTCAAGGTAAGAAAAGCTTTATCAGATTATCTTGTCCGAAGTTGCGCCTATAACTACTAGAATCCTATTCTTATGCGTAAATGCTCAATATCCAAGTGGGCTTACAAATTTGATCATGATCAATTGCTTTGTGGATTGTCTCTTAATTAGTTGGTGTTTATCCTCTCAATATCGTAAGTTTCTTACGTCCAAACAAAGTATTTACTTGTTACTAATAAAAAATCAAAAAGTTTAGCCTACGTTCTTCCTTAGATCCCTTCTTTTACTCCGATAGTATTGCGGATCGAAATCGATGCAAAGAAAATGAATGCATTTCCATACTATAATAAAAAGTAAGTGTAATAAATATAGAATTGGATCATATCACATGACTTATTCGATTTATACTCTATGGGATCTTCCGGAGCCTGTTCGTGGATGACATAGTTGGGGTATGATCATAGAAAATATTCTCCTCGAGTGAACCAGCCTATCCTTCCTAGATAGGGGACTTACATGTTGATTGGATGCGGAGACACCTTTGGTCGTGAATTCTAATGTAGCAGATCCAATTCTCTATCTGCATGGCCAAATTAATAATTCAAGTCACACACTCCCATAATCCGCCTTATTTTCTTTCGTAAAATTAACTTCAACTCTAACTATTTGTATTGTATCAAAATACTTCGAAGTTGAAGAGAAGTATCCAAATGACATGTCTTATTTTACAATAACCCATGTTTGTAGCAATGAAATACCACAACCTACCCTATATGATATATGAGAATTAGAATTCTCTATGATATGCCTTCCCTATAAAGGACCCGAAATACCTTGCTTACGTATCATTGGAAAGTGCATTAACATAAATACGGCAGTAAGCAGAGGCAGTACAAAGGTATGTAAACTATAAAAACGAGTCAAAGTGGATTGGCCCACACTAGCACTTCCACGTAATAATTCCACTAAAGGGGATCCTATTACCGGAATCGCTTCAGGTACACCTGTCACAATTTTGACTGCCCAATAACCAATTTGATCCCAAGGCAAAGAATAACCAGTTACACCAAATGATGCAGTCAATACAGCCAAAACCACACCTGTGACCCAAGTTAATTCACGGGGTTTTTTAAACCCACCTGTGAGATACACACGAAATACGTGCAGGATCATCATTAGAACCATCATACTTGCTGACCATCGATGAACTGATCGGATTAACCAACCAAAGTTGGCCTCCGTCATTATATATTGAACGGAGGAAAAAGCCTCTGTAACGGTTGGTCGGTAGTAAAAAGTCATAGCAAAACCGGTAGCGACTTGTACTAGAAAACAAGTAAGTGTAATTCCCCCTAAACAATAAAATATGTTGACATGAGGAGGAACATATTTACTAGTTATATCATCCGCAATTGCCTGAATCTCAAGACGTTCCTCAAACCAATCATATACTTTATTGAGATAGGTAACTAGCCCGACTCCCCCTCCCAGAACCGTATATGAAAATTTCATCTCGTACGGCTCAAGCAGAAACATACAAATTTTCAGCGGATATTAGAAAAAAAGTTCAAAACTTCATCAGCCACGGTATTCGATCGATTTGCCTTGAAGATATGAAATAAGAGAAATCCAGAATTTATTCTTTGTGATGATAATGCCAAAAAATCTCAAGTTGGCTCAACTGGATTTCTTTCCCGTATGTTGATCATTAGAGGCCTCTTGACTTTTCTCTTCCCTATTTTTTATTTATTTGATTTTTTTACTTGTAAAAAGATCAAATAAAAATTTATAGTGGTTTTCTGATAGAAATTATCTTGTTGCGATCCTATGAATCAGTTCAATTAAAACCTTAGATTCACACTAGAGCCACGATGATTGAGTCTCAAGCTAAACAAAAGGCAAGGGTTCTTCGAATAAGAACCGCTTGATGATCATTTATTGAAAAAGAAAAAAGTTTTCTTTTGGGCAAACAAAATTGGAAGGAAGAAAATTTCTTTTTTTATTAAGAACTACTTGAATTTTTTTTAGTCTGGTTGCGAGGTCTAAATAGTGAGTATGAATCATAGTTCCATTTTTTTTCTTGATCCACTCTATGTATTTCGTGTTCCAGATACTAGAATAAATAATATCCGACGAATTAGAATCATCTTGATAGAGATAACAGGCCCTTTCTATGTATTATCAATAGGATCAATTCTAACAAGTCACACACTCATATTCCAGAGATACCGAAACAAAAAAATCCACGATCGAACTACCAGAATGTCTAGAAATGTGGAGCTTAAAGTAGAAAGGCTTTTTTTGGATGGAAAAACTATGACTTCATAGTTTTAGTTAGTAAAAACCTAATTCGTTAAAATTCCGTCCAGTAAAACAGAAGAATTATAAATTTCTAAAATGATAGATAGGAATATCGCGAATAAAGCCATTGCGACCCCCATAAAAGGAGTAGTCCCCCAACCCGGAGCGACTTTCCCATATTCCGAATTCAGGGGTTTCAATAAACTACCTGCGCCAGTCCGTTTTGGCTTAGGTCTAGAACTATCTTCAACGGTTTGTGTAGCCATAAATTCTATTTAATCATTGGTGTTGACTTTGTATACTATTCCGTTGTAGTTGTAAATACACGATCTTTTCATAGATCCATTGTAATCTTGAAATTCTATAAAAATGGAAACAGCAACTTTAGTCGCCATCTCCATATCTGGTTTACTTGTAAGCTTTACTGGGTATGCCTTATATACCGCGTTTGGGCAACCCTCTCAACAATTAAGAGATCCATTCGAAGAACACGGGGACTAATTGAAGTAAGAAGTCTCCCCTCTGGGGGACTTCTTACTTCAATGAAATTATTTATTTCCTTCAATTAAATTATTTCATTTTTTAGTCGGAACCTTAGGTGGTTCTCGGAAGAAGATAGCGAAAAAAATTATCCCTAAAGTCGAAACTAAAAGGAACGTATAAACCAATGCTTCCATAGATTCGATCCTGGTTTATTTACAATTATAACTTCCACACCTATTCACTTATCATTTGGGATCATTTCCCATATAAAATAAAAAAAGAAAAAGAGTCAAAGAAAGGACAAGAGATGTTTCTCATGTCAAATCAAAAAAGAGAGGTGAAAGATACCATAGCAATGTGGTATCAGGCTGTCTGTCTCCTTGTAGTTGGATCTCCAACTTTTTGGAATGTTCCAAATTCCACTTGAGCATCCAAGTCTGGATCAATACCAGCAAAAACATCTCGAAACAAGGTTCGAGCTCCATGCCAAATGTGTCCGAAAAAGAAGAGCAAAGCAAAGGTAGCATGACCAAAAGTGAACCAACCCCTTGGACTGCTGCGAAAAACACCATCTGATTTCAAAGTAGCTCGATCTAATTCAAAAATTTCCCCTAATTGAGCACGCCGGGCATATTTTTTTACAGTAGCAGGATCAGAATAACTTACTCCATTAAGTTCGCCACCATAGAACTCCACTGTCACGCCTACTTGTTCAACACTATATTTTGATTCTGCTCTTCTAAAAGGAACGTCCGCTCTCACAATTCCCTCCTCATCTACCAAAACTACCGGAAATGTTTCAAAAAAAGTAGGCATACGACGTACAAAAAGCTCGCGTCCTTCTTTATCTCTAAAGACAGGATGTCCTAACCATCCAACAGCTATTCCATCCCCATTGTCCATTGAGCCTGCTCGGAATAATCCCCCTTTTGCCGGATTATTACCAATATAATCATAAAAGGCTAATTTTTCGGGAATTTTAGACCAAGCTTCTGACAAACTAAGATTTTCGGCTAACCCATCGCTAACTCTTCGATATATTTCTTGCTGAAAGTATCCCTGATCCCACTGATAACGAGTAGGCCCAAATAATTCGATTGGGGTAGTTGCCGATCCATACCACATAGTTCCGGCAACTACGAAAGCAGCAAAAAAAACAGCAGCGATACTACTGGAAAGTACAGTTTCAATATTACCCATACGTAATCCTTTGTATAGACGTTGTGGCGGACGGACACTAAGATGGAATAGGCCTGCTAATATGCCCAATGTACCCGCCGCAATATGATGCGAAGCTATTCCTCCCGGAACGAAAGGATCAAAACCTTCTGCACCCCACGCAGGATTTACAGCTTGTACTTTTCCAGTTAGTCCGTAAGGATCGGACACCCATATCCCGGGGCCATATAAACCCGTTACATGAAATGCACCAAAGCCAAAACAAGCCACCCCTGCAAGAAATAAATGAATTCCAAAGATCTTGGGCAAATCCAAAGAAGGTTTTCCCGTCCGCTCATCACAGAATATTTCTAGGTCCCAATATACCCAATGCCAGATAGCTGCCAAGAAACACAAGCCAGAAAACACAATATGCGCACCTGCCACACCTTCATAACTCCAAATACCCGGATTCGTTACAGTTCCTCCTGAAATACTCCAACCACCCCACGAATTGGTTATTCCTAAACGAGTCATGAAGGGGATGACGAACATACCTTGTCTCCACATTGGATCCAGAACAGGATCAGAGGGATCAAAAACCGCTAATTCGTATAAAGCCATCGAGCCGGCCCAACCAGAAACTAGAGCTGTGTGCATTATATGCACCGAAAGCAATCGACCCGGATCATTCAATACGACAGTATGAACACGATACCAAGGCAAACCCATGGAAATACCCCTTTAGCAAAGAAAAATAGACACGATGTCGCTTTATTTTATCGCATTGGAAAAAACAATCCATACATATCCTATGTACCTAACCCTTCCAGGGGATTCTATGTCAGAAAGCGTGAATATTTATTTCATTCCATTAAAAATAACAAGCCAATTCTGTTTGTAAGAAGAAAGAGAAGCAGATCTATTCTATACTCGATAAGTGCCAATATGCAATGGGTAGCTTGGGCTATTTGGAAAAATGAAAAATAGATCCTTAATCCCTCTTTGTTTATCATTCGAATCACGGATTCCTTTTTCTTTATTCAATCTGTCTTACCTTCTAATCTTTCAATCTATGTATTATTTCAATCTATGTATTCATAGAATCTATAGTATTCTTATAGAATAAGAAAAAAATGAAGATAATAAACTGTGGATTCTTTCTTTCTCTTCCATTCTTACGTTTCCATATTAAAGTGTAGTTTTCTTACTTAAATTTAATAATATTAATCTAATATGCCCATTGGTGTTCCAAAAGTACCTTACCGGATTCCTGGAGATGAAGAAGCGACTTGGGTTGACTTATACAATGTTATGTATCGAGAAAGGACACTTTTTTTAGGTCAAGAGATTCGTTGCGAGATCACGAATCATATTACGGGTCTGATGGTATATCTCAGTATAGAAGATGGAATTAGCGATATTTTTTTGTTTATAAACTCCCCTGGCGGGTGGTTAATCTCAGGAATGGCGATTTTTGATACGATGCAAACGGTGACACCTGATATATATACAATATGCCTCGGAATAGCCGCGTCCATGGCCTCCTTCATTCTCCTTGGAGGAGAACCCACCAAGCGTATAGCATTCCCTCACGCTAGGATTATGCTTCACCAACCTGCTAGTGCTTATTATCGGACAAGGGCATCAGAATTTTTACTAGAAGTGGAAGAGTTACACAAAGTTCGCGAAATGATCACAAGGGTTTATGCACTAAGAACAGGCAAGCCTTTTTGGGTTGTATCCGAAGACATGGAAAGGGATGTTTTTATGTCAGCAGACGAAGCCAAAGCTTATGGACTTGTCGATATTGTAGGGGATGAAATGATTGACGAGCACTGCGATACGGATCCTGTGTGGTTTCCAGAAATGTTTAAGGATTGGTAGTGGCTGGATTTCTTTAAAATTTATTTCAAACCTAAATTCAGGTTTTATGCTATTTTATAGAAAATAGAAATACTTCATGATGATGGATCATCAGGTTAAGATCGATCTAAACCAATCCATTTTTTCTATATACATACGACATGCCAACGGTTAAACAACTTATTAGAAATGCAAGACAGCCAATACGAAATGCTAGAAAATCGGCCGCGCTTAAGGGATGTCCTCAGCGTCGAGGAACATGTGCTAGGGTGTATGTGCGACTCGTTCAGATCATGAGTTCAAACAAATAAGAAAATTTTTGAAGTATCCATGATCGGTACCAATGAATAGGATAGAGAAGCTCTATCCATAGATTTCTATGGTATATGGAATTTATGGTTTCCTTTGATGTGATGCAAATTCAATCATCTAGATTGGAATTGGAAGAAGCAATTCCTCCATTGGTAGTAAATGGTTATCCATTAAGCGGAGGAAATAGTAATAAAAAGAAAAAGGTTTCTGCTCCTTTATCTTAAAAGAACGGACTAAAGGGCCAGCAACTTAGCCAACTTTCATAATTAAATACCGTTACTGTATGAATAACTCTTATTGTGAAAAGAGCTATTTACTCTATAATGGATAGGTAGAGCCAAAGAATGTGAACTATACAAGTTCACAATACCTTTTGATGAAATGAAAGAAAGGGCTCCGGTGTATAGAGAGGGCCTCGCCGTTTAAAAGGGAACCATAGAAACGATGGAACCCACTGTTTTTTTAATATCGTTAGAATTTGTTATTTCTATGCGAAATAACTGAAGAGAATAGAATAAAAATCGTGGTTGGGAAGGTTATAGTAGCAAAAGCCATTGGAATTTATATTTTATATATCGGAATAATCCGTTTTGTTATTAATGGGAAAAACTGGGTTAAAAAAAAAGAAGAGAAATCATTAGTTATTCATTAAGGTTAATTTGATTCAATGACCAGAGTTCCGCGAGGATATATAGCTCGGAGACGAAGAACAAAAATGCGTTCATTTGCCTCAAACTTTAGAGGGGCTCATTTAAGACTTAATCGAATGATTACTCAACAAGTAAGAAGAGCTTTTGTTTCTTCTCATCGAGATAGAGGCAGGCAAAAGAGGGATTTTCGTCGTTTGTGGATCACTCGGATAAACGCAGCAACACGGGTATATAACGTATTCGATAGTTATAGTAAATTAATACACAATCTGTACAAGAAGGAATTGATTCTTAATCGTAAAATGCTTGCACAAGTAGCTGTATCAAATCCAAATAATCTTTACACGATTTCCAATAAAATAAAGACCATCAATTAAAGGAATAAATAAAGTAATATACAGGAATAATTAAAACCGAATTCCCGGAGAGGGAACTCCGGGAAGATACAATAAATTAGGATTAAGTGGTAGGAATCAACGAGCATGTTGCAATAAATAAAAAAACTATTTCTTTTTTCCCATTTTTCTTTCTTATAACAAACACAAGAATCAAAACTGGATTACTTTCTTTATATATGAGTCTGACCCTTTCGAATAAAACATCAACAATCGGAACTTAAGTTTCGATTGTTGTTTCTTAAATTCTGGTTGGAGTTTCTTAAGTTTCGATTGGAATTAAACTTTTGTGTTAATTGAGGAATAGGTCTATTTTTTCTGTGTCTAGGACCTGTAATTATTGAAATTGACTGGGCTTGAAATTGCTTCTCATTCTCATAGTTACGAAATGGTAAGAAAGATAAAATACGAGCCTGTTTTATAGCAAGAGTAATTAATCGTTGTTGTTTCAAGGTTAATCTATTTATTCGTCTGGATAATATTTTTCCTTGTTCACTAATAAATCGATTAATTAAACTCATGTTTCTATAATCAATTCGATCCCCCGGGCCTATTCGAGAACGCCTACGAAAAGGTTGTTTGGATTTACGAAAAGGTTGTTTGAATTTACGAAAAGGTTGCTTTGATTTATGAAAAGTTTGTTTGGATTTACGAAAGGGTTGCTTAAATTTACGAAAAGGTTGTTTAGATATATACATGATTTATTCCTTATTTAAAATAAAAATTTGAAAAAATAAAAAAATGGATTTCTTTATTTTATTAATTTGGGATCCAGAAGAAGCAGTCTTTCTTTGGTCCATATATTATTTGATTTATATACTATATATAAAAATATAAACCCTCGATACATATGAAATAATATCTACCTAAAATCAGACGAGTTGATTTGTATTTTGTATTCCATCTATGTTCTATATATTTAATAAGAAGTTCTTACTCTTTCTGTTCTTTGGAAAAATTGAACACACGATGCTCCTATTTCTTTATTTCATTATGAGTCGTATGCTTGCGACAATAACGACAAAATTTTCTTAATTCTAATTGTCCGGGTGTATTGTGGCGATTCTTTTGAGTACTATATCTAGAAATCCCTGTCGACTCCTTATTGGTACCCTTTCGAACACAATTAATACATTCCAAAATAACTCGGATTCTAACATCTTTGCCCTTGGCCATGAACCTCCTTTCCTTTTTGGATCGACTTAACTTAATTTTTATACCTATTCTTTTATTCTTCTATTTTGAATCCAAAGAAGAAGAATAAAATCCATAGAAATTCCTAACTAAAAATGGGATTTCTAAAGATTTTGTTGTAATTCTTCGAATTCTCTAACGAATCCAATCCAATAGAATACAAAATTTTTGAAATTGGTAAATTAAGTAATAAAAAATGGAGAAATAATTAAAGAATACAATCCTTATCTATCTTTTCTTTCTTTTTGCTTCTCAAAATATACTAAAAAAGAATTCAAAAAGGTAAAATCTTCGTCATGTCACGAAGAATTCTATCTCTCGCATAGGAAGAATTAAAAAAAAGGGAATGACAAAGCATCTGGGAATAAACGATTGATTTCTATCAATAAACCTGCTAAAGCCCCAAACCATAGAGTACTTAGCACGGGTGCTACAGAGAGATATGTTTTTATATCCCGCATTGAAAATCCTCCTTCCGTATTGGAATACATATATGATCAGATACTCTTGCCCAAGATCCTTTGTATTTCTTTTGTTTAGGCGAAATTCCTAACTAAAAAAACAAAATCAATATTCTATATATATAGAATGAATCATAATAAATGAGATTTTCCTATCCCTAAAAAAGATGACCCCTTCTTCCTATACATTACTAAGAAATAGGAATCCTTCTTTTATAGGTGAAATTCGACTGGATTTTAGATGTATACCCTTCCTTGATTATATGAGACCAAAAACAAGAAATGACAAGAAAGTTCTATATAGATAGAGAAATAGAAGAAAATTACGATGTGGAAAACAAGAAAGGATTTATGTACAATGGCATTGTACAACAATTTGGAAAAGGGATGTAGCGCAGCTTGGTAGCGCGTTTGTTTTGGGTACAAAATGTCACAGGTTCAAATCCTGTCATCCCTACCTATTAATTCTCTCTTCTTTATGGGCAGTAGCGGGGAGATCGATTAAAGTGGGTATAACTTGAATTTGTGGATACTATACGGACGTGAGACACGTTAGGAGTAGAAAAGGATTTTCTTTTTGTTTTGAAAGCGCTCTTAGTTCAGTTTGGTAGAACGCGGGTCTCCAAAACCCGATGTCGTAGGTTCAAATCCTACAGAGCGTGATTCCATATATCTTATGTCGAAACACAGTAAAAAAACTAAAAAAAAAAAAAAAAAAAAAATAGCAAACCCAATTACACCCCCTCCAACAAAAAAAACAAAGTAGAATTGCAACTCCAATTTGACCTCCTCCAGACCAGAGAAGAGAGGAGGTCAATCAAAAAAGAAATATTACTCAATCAAAGATCCAACTGATCCCCACGCCTGTATTGCAAATACGCAGTCACGAATAATCCCGCTAAAGTAATAGGAATTAGGCCTAAGACGATTCCAAATAGAAAAACTTCAATCATTTCGATTTGATTTGTTCGAGGGGATAAAAAAAAAGAGGTACGATCTATCTCTAAATAATAGTCTAAATTATCCACGAATCTCAATGACCAAGAAAAGAATTGGTAATTAGTGTGGAAAAGAGTCTAGAATACCAGGAATCCAAAAGAAAGATTCTTCTTTTCTGACTTATTCATTCAATTTATTTCAAATAAGACGTATTTTGTTCAAGCCAATAAATAGAGCTGGGGTTATAGTTAAAGCAGCCAGTAGAAAACCGAAATAACTAGTTATAGTAAGCATGAAGGGGTTAAATTCTATTTATTTTTTTACTACACTACATATGTTGGTAAAGCACTTACCTAAGTTATGGAAAATTCATAATTCATCAGTTATTTTAGATAATACTAAAAAACAAGATAGAGTGAGATACAAAAGTAAAAAAAAAGAAAATCGATTCATCAGACGGGACATGAGTCCCTAATTCCGAATCAAGAGATTTGTTGTGGAATTTGTCAATTAAGTAAAGTAATAATATTAAAAACTAGATCATCTAATCCCATTGAAAAATGAAATTGGATTTTCGGGGGAATTTTGGAATAAAAGATTAATAAAGAATTTAATTTGAAAAAAGTTCTTTGTATTTCGGATTATTTCTTTTTCAATAGGATGGATTTCATCCTATTTTTGGAGCAAACGGTCAAATATTCCCCTATTCTTTCTTATTTTAACTCATTGTATTCCATATGGAATAAGAGGAGAAGAAAAGCATTCCACGACCCCCGAAGGGCCCCCTGAAAAAGAACTCTTCCTTGAATTTACTTTATTTTTATTTATTTTTATTCGTTTTTTGAACCCCAACCAAAGTTGATTCGAAATTGCTTCAATTATCCTTTTCTTTTAAGTTCTTTTCGTAAAGTTCCATGCTTGCTGTTTGGTCAAGAAAGTGAAACCTAATCCAACAAACAAGACAAGGATTGATTACGAATCTTGATTCTTCAAAGAATGTATTCCGTTTCGTTCATAACGGATTATCCACTATTCGATTTTCTATTTATTAGATATTTTTTTATGCTAACCAATTTAATTCCTTAAAGGGAAAGGTTCGCTTCGAATAAAACTTTTAACTAAAAAGGGATAGATTTTGCATATACTTATCCTTGTATTGCGTTAATATGAAAATATCCTTCCTAAATTCTTTATCTTATTGATCATTAACTTAGGTTTTTCCAAGATCTTGGCCGCTATTCCAAATTTAATTATTCTACTATTCCGAAGACAATGAAAATAAGTAGGACCAAAAAAAATTGTGGGGTTCTATTGATGCCTTGAATAACATGTAATTTCCCTATAGACAAGGAACAACGAAGAGAAAAAAGGAATTCTGTTTCGGAACCAAGCAAAACTGGATTGCTGTGCCATAGGAAGGATAGCTATACTAATTCGGTATACTCAAAATACACCTTTGGTACAAAATTGACAATCTCACAAGGATGAAATATCAGTAATTTTCTATTTACTGGTGGATCCCATCTTTTACGGAATCAATTCCTTTTTTGAATGTACAAAAATTTGGGGAGCTCAGCATGTCTGGAAGCACGGGAGAACGTTCTTTTGCTGATATTATTACCAGTATTCGATACTGGGTTATTCATAGCATTACTATACCTTCCCTATTCATTGCGGGTTGGTTATTTGTCAGTACGGGTTTAGCTTATGACGTGTTTGGAAGTCCTCGACCAAACGAGTATTTCACGGAAAGCCGACAAGGAATTCCATTAATAACCGACCGTTTCGATTCTTTAGAACAACTAGATGAATTTAGTAGATCCTTTTAGGAGGCCCCCAATGACCATAGATCGAACCTATCCTATTTTTACAGTGCGATGGCTGGCTGTTCACGGATTAGCTGTACCCACGGTTTTTTTCTTGGGATCAATATCAGCAATGCAGTTCATCCAACGATAAACCAAATTCCAACTATAGAACTATGACACAATCAAACCCGAATGAACAAAATGTTGAATTGAATCGTACCAGCCTATACTGGGGTTTATTACTCATTTTTGTACTTGCTGTTTTATTTTCCAATTACTTCTTCAATTGAGAGAAAGAAAGAGAGTCGTAAGAATTCTCTTATCCCATTTGGAAGG
>Ga0157297_10000042_pt1 | contig 18337 bp, 17 predicted proteins | sample NitcycUS028104C2_FD_108380 | JGI IMG/M metagenome (GOLD analysis project Ga0157297, IMG submission 108380) | Soil microbial communities from Arlington Agricultural Research Station in Wisconsin, USA - Nitrogen cycling UWRJ-S028-104C-2 | ecosystem: Environmental > Terrestrial > Soil >...
ACCGGGGGGTGATTTCCCGGAGCAACAGCGGGGAGGCTCCGGGAAATCACCCCCCGGGGCCCGTCGCGGGAACGGTTACCGGCGAGGAGCTGGAGGCGGCGGCGAGCGGTGAGCAGCGGATCGCGGCCGCTTTTTCAGCTGCAAGGGATGAAGGGCGGGCGGCTTTGATGCCCTACATGATGGCCGGCTTTCCCGACCGTGAGACTTCGATGGCGGTCGCCGCCGCCTACGCGGATGCTGGTGCCGACCTGGTCGAGCTCGGGGTGCCGTTTTCGGACCCACTTGCCGATGGGCCGACGATTCACGCCGCGGCCACCGCGTCGCTCGCGGCGGGGACGACCTTTGAAGTTGCCCTGGAAGTCTGCGAGTCGATCGCCGCGCGGGTGCCGGTCGTACTAATGGCCTACGCCAACATGATCCTGGCGCATGGCGGGGCTGGCGATTTCGCCCGCCGGGCGGCTGCGGCAGGTGCCGTTGGTGTGATCGTCCCAGACCTGCCTCTGGACGAGGCCGAGGAGGTGCCCGAGGCACTCGGCGCTGCCGGCTTGGCGCTTGTTCCCCTTCTCGCGCCGACCACCCCGGCCGAGCGCCGCGCCCGCATCTGCGCTGCGGCTCAGGGCTTTGTCTACGTCGTCTCAACCGTGGGGACCACCGGTGAGCGGCAGCGGCTCCCCTCGGGGTTGGCGGGGTTGGTCGCCGCCACCCAAGCCGACGCCGAGGCACCGGTCGCAGTCGGCTTCGGAATCGGCACGCCGCAGCAGGTTGCAGACGTGGGGGAATTCGCAGACGGCGTAATCGTCGGCAGCCGCCTGGTCCGCGCCGCCGGCGAGGCGGGCTCGGCTGAGTCAGCGGCAGAGTCGGTCGGCGCCTTTCTGCGCGACGCCCGCTCCGCGCTCGCCGCGTAAGCCGCCGCTTCCTCTAGGATTCCGGCCTCATGGGACTGGTAGTAAGCCTCTTCCTCGCGCTCGGCGCCACGACCGTTGCTTACGCATGGCTCGGTCAGGGTGGTGCCGTGGCCGGGCTCGTCTTCCTCACCGTGCTGTTCGTCGGCGCGGCGATTCGGGTCGTGCAGCCGAAGCCCGACGCGTAGAGCCTGCCGCTAGGCGCGAGTCGCCACGACCTGCAAGTAGTCCGGCTTCAGCACCAGGGCACGGTCTCCACCGACGTTGTTCTGCTCGAGATAGCCACGTAGGTCAGCGGTAAGCGCCTCCTCGCCATCCGGTCCAACCCGCTCATAGGCGACCTTGGTCGGGCCGAAGTAGGTGCGGAAGAAGTCGATGAAGTGATCCGTGGATCTGAATGCTTGGCGCGCCGAGCGCCGTTCCAGTCGAAGCTCGGAGATGCCATCGCCGAACAGCTCACGAAGGCGGTCCTCGGTTCCCCAGAGTAGAGGGGGATTCACCCCGGGTGGGGGAGGTGCGTGCTTGGCGATCGTCATGAACATCTGGCCGACACCGCCGTCGGGCACCCAATTCGCCATGCCGATCCGGCCCCCGGGCTTGCAGACGCGCAACAGCTCGGCCGCCGCCTTCTCCTGGTCGGCGGCGAACATCGCGCCGAAGGTCGACATCACGACGTCGAACTCGCCGTCTCCGACCGGCAGCTCCATCGCATTGCCCTCCACGAACTCGATGTCGAGACGCTCAGCAGTAGCGCGCTCGCGTCCACGCTCGAGTAGCGCCGGTACGAAGTCGACTCCGACCGCGTTGCCCCAAGACCGCCGTGCTGCGGCGATCGCCCCATTGCCGCTTCCGCAAGCTACGTCCAGTACCCGCTCGCCGGGGACCAGGTCCAGCGCTTCGGCCAGCTCCTCCGCGACCATCATCACCTGACCGGCGACCATCGCGAAGTCGCCTTCCGACCAGGTTTTCTGCTGCATCTGTCCGACTGCCTGCAGGTCGACTGCGTCGCCCATCTCCACTCCCTTCCGTGTTTGAGTCAACTTAGCGCGTCGCACCCGGGGATGGCCGCTCTTCTAATCTCCGGGCATGCGGATCGGCGTGCTTACCGGAGGAGGCGACTGCCCCGGACTCAATGCGGTGATCCGGGCGATAGTTCGCAAGGGGGTGGAACACCTGGACCACGAGTTCGTCGGCTACAGGGACGGATGGCACGGACCGCTGGCGCGTGACAGCCGCGCGCTGGGGGTGCCGGAGGTGCGCGGCATCCTGCCACGCGGCGGAACCATCCTCGGCGCCTCGAGGACCAACCCGTTCAAAGATGAGGGCGAGGCCGAACGGCTTGTCAGGAACCTGGCGGAGGACGGGGTCGAAGGCCTGATCGCGATCGGCGGCGAGGACACGCTCGGGGCGGCGGCGCGCCTCCACGGCGAGCACGGCGTGCCCATAGTCGGTGTGCCAAAGACGATCGACAACGACCTCGGCGCGACCGACTACACCTTCGGCTTCGACACCGCCGTCAACATCGCGATGGAGGCGATCGACCGTCTCCACACGACCGCCGACAGCCACCACCGGGTGCTGATCGTCGAGGTGATGGGGCGTCATGCGGGCTGGATTGCCTTCCACGCCGGGCTCGCCGGGGGTGCCAACGTGATTCTTATCCCCGAGCAGCCCTTCGACCTAGAGCGAGTCTGCGAACTGGTCGGGCGCCGTCTCGAGGCGCGTTTCGCGCCGATCGTCGTCGTCTCCGAGGGCGCCCAGCCGCAGGGCGGTATGCCCGAGGTTCAGGACCAGGGGCTCGACGCCTTCGGCCACGTCCGGCTGGGCGGCATCGCGCACTGGTTGGAGCGGGAGATCGAGCGGCGGACCGGCAAGGAGACCCGGTCCACGGTGCTCGGTCACGTCCAGCGTGGCGGCACGCCGACCGCTTTCGATCGCGTTCTCGCCACTCGTTTCGGCCTACATGCGATCGACGCCGCCGACGCCGGCGAGTGGGGGAAGATGACGGCCCTGCGTGGCACCGACATACAGCTCGTGCAGCTGACCGAGGCGACGGACGAGCTGAAGACGGTGCCGAGGGCGCTCTACGAAGAGGCTGAGGTGTTCTTTGGGTAGGTGGGGGGCCGGCGGGTCCTCCCCCGGTGGAACCCGCCGCTCGGCCATTGCGAGGGCGCGATCCTGATGCGGGCTCACAAGTTCCCCCGGGGGAGGACCCGCCGGCCCCGGCTCATTCGCAAGCTCACGCTGGTTGCGGCGTGCATCATGCTGGCGATAGCTGCGGTGGGCTGTGGGGCCGAGGAAGGGGTCGGCGGTGGCGCGACCGTCTCGGTCTATGTCGCCGCGGCGCTTTGCGCTGAAGCAGAGCGTGAGGCGACCCGCCAGGACCACCGCGCCGGCGACGTTAACGTGCGCGTGATATGTCTGCCGCGCGCCGAACGAAACGGTCGACTGGACCTGGCCACCATCGGCGCCAACGCCCGCCGCGCCACCGAGGACACCAGCACGGTCGGCTACATAGGCGAGCCGACCCGCTCCGCAACCCGCTTCTCCGAACCGATCCTCGAAAGCGCCGGAGTTCCCCAGCTATCGCAAAGCTCCGGAGCGGCCGCCATGAGCAAGCTCCTCCCAGCTGTGGCCGAAGCCGACGACTCCGGCTCGTTGCGTGAATCCGTCAACGATGCCCTGGAATAGCGTCCGCAAGGAGGGCGGGGGTGTTCCCGCGGCAACTTGTGAGCCAGCCCGACGATCGCACCTTCACCAAGTCCGCGGCGGCGGGTTGCGGCGGGGACACCCCCGCCCTCCTCACACCAAGCTCCGAAGCGCGTCGTCTATGTCCGCGTAGCGGAACTGGTACCCAAGATCGAGCGCCCGCCGCGGCATCACCCGCTGGCCGCCCCGCAGCACCTTGCCAAACTCGCCGCCGAATTTGAGATCGAGGACGAAGCCAGGCACCGGCACCACTGCCGGTCGGCCCAGCGCTCGTCCAATCGCCTGAGAGAACTCGCGGTTGGTGACCGGGTTAGGTGCAGTCGAGTTGATCGTGCCGCTCACCTTCTCGTTATCCAGCGCCCAGAGCAGGATCCCCACCTCGTCGTCGATGTGGATCCAGGACATGTACTGGCGCCCCCCGGCGAGCGGCCCGCCTACTCCCAGCTTGAAGGGTGGCAACAGTTCTCCGAGCAGCCCGCCCCTCGGATCAAGAACGTGGCCGGTGCGGACGACGACCAGGCGCAAGCCACTGCTCTCCGCCTCCTGTGCTGCCGCCTCCCACTCGCGCACGACCTCGGCGTCATAGCCTTCGCCGGGCTCGCTTGACTCGTCGACCATCGCCTCACCGCGGTCGCCGTAGAAGCCAATCGCCGACTGGTTGACCAGGGTCCTCGGCTTATGCTCGAGCCCAGCAAGAGCGCCGATCAGGTTGTGGGTGCCCGTGCGGCGACTCTCCATGATCCGCCGTTTGGCGTCGTCGGTCCAGCGCTGGTTGATCTTCTCGCCCTGCAAGTTGACCACCCCGTCGACATCCTCGAAGGCCGCCGCAGGTGGACGTTCGAGGGTGGGCTCCCAGGCATGCCAGACGACGCTTGGGTTTGTGCTGCGGGCTCGCTGTGGGTCGCGGGTAAGACCAACGACCGTGTCGCCCCGGGCGAGCAGCACGTCGCAGAGTGCTGAGCCGATGAAGCCGCTCGCTCCGGTGACGAGAGCTCTCACCTGGTCAGCCGACCTCCACGGTCGAGAAGGTGCCGGTCTCCTCGCTGAAGCGGGCCAGGCCCTCGCGCTTGGCCTCTTCGACGACCGCCTTGGCAACCATTGGAGCCACGTCGCGGTTGAAGACGCTGGGAATGATGTAGTCCTCGGAGAGATCATCCTCGTCGACGACTTCGGCGATTCCCCTTGCTGCTGCCAGCTTCATCTCCTCGGTGATGTTCGGCGAGCCGGCGTCGAGGGCGCCACGGAAGATCCCGGGGAAGCAGAGCACGTTGTTGATCTGGTTCGGGTAGTCCGAACGGCCCGTGGCCATGATCCGCACGTAGGGGGCGGCGTCCTCGGGCATTACCTCGGGGTTGGGGTTCGCCATCGCGAAGACGATTGCGTCGTCGTTCATCTTGCCGAGCGCCTCCGCGGGGATGATCCCCGGCCCGGAGAGGCCGATAAAGAGATCCATTCCCTCAATTACGTCAGCGGGTTGGCCGCTGAGCTTCTCCGGGTTCGAGCTCTCCGCGTACCAGTGCTTAATCCCGCTCATCTCACCGGACTTGTAGTCCTCGCGCTCGGTCGAGAGGGCGCCTTGCCGGTCACAGCCGACCACGTGGGTGACGCCGGAGGCAAGCATCATCTTGGTCACCGCTACCCCGGCGGCGCCGAGACCAACCACGAGCACCCGCAGCTCCTCGATTGGCTTGCCGACGATCTTCAAGGCGTTGAACAGCGCCGCCATCGTCACCACAGCGGTGCCGTGTTGGTCGTCGTGGAAGACCGGAATATCGAGCACCGCCTTGAGTCGATCCTCAATTTCAAAGCAGCGGGGGGCGGAAATGTCCTCGAGATTGATGCCGCCGAAGGTCGGGGCGATTAGTTCGACCGCCTTGATGATCTCCTCGGCATCCTGCGTATCGAGGCAGATCGGGAAGGCATCGACCGCAGCGAACTCCTTGAACAACATCGCCTTGCCCTCCATTACTGGCATCGCAGCCTCCGGGCCGATGTTGCCGAGTCCGAGCACAGCGCTGCCGTCGGAGACCACCGCGACCGTGTTCTTCTTGATCGTGTACTCGAAGGCCTTGGCGCGATCCGCATGGATGTCTTGACAGACGCGTGCGACCCCGGGCGTGTAGGCCATCGAGAGGTCGTCGCGGGTCTTGAGCGGATACTTGTTCTCGACCGAGATCTTGCCGCCGCGGTGCATCTGCATCGTGCGGTCGACGTAGTCGAGAACCCTCGCCCCGCGAGTCGAGCCGATTGCCCGCAGGATCTGCTCCCAGTGGGGTCGGTCCTGAGCATCGATCGTGAACTCGCGCACCCTTTTGCCCTCGCTGCCGGCCCCCGGCACCAGATCGACGCCCTGCAGTTGTCCCCCCGCCTCGGCGATCGCCGCGGTCAGTTTGCCCAGGGGCTCTTGTCGCGCATCGAGCTCGACTCGGATCGTGACGCTGTATTGGGCACTGACAGTCATAGGTGGCGGCTATCGAATCAGATTCGGCATTTCCGCTCGCCCGCGGCGGCCGTGCCCCCGGCCCGGGGAGGAGCCCCGGCACACGTGCTCGGTAGTCCTCTTCGGTATCTCGAGGAGCCTTACTTGCTGTGGACCCATGGCGACGAATATGCGTCGTACGCGGCTCGCGTCGGTCGCCTCGTGCCTGGGCTGGGAATGGTCGCGTGGGCGCCGCCACGTCGCGCCTTAGAGTTGGCGCCGATGGCGGCGACTGAGAAGACTGACGAAAAAGGCACCGACGCAACTTCGGGCGGCGACGGGGAGCTCTTCCTGATCGACGGCAACTCGCTCGCCTACCGTGCCTTCTTCGCCCTGCCCGAGTCGATCGGGACCAGCGACGGGCGGCCGACCAATGCGATCTACGGGCTCGCCTCGATGTTGGTCAAAGTCATCGACGAGCACCACCCCGCCGGTGTAGTCGTCGCCTGGGACGCGGGCATGTCCGGGCGGGAGGTCACCTATGACCTCTACAAGGCCCAGCGAAAACCCCGCCCCGATTTGTTGCGGGAGCAGTGGCCGCACCTGATGCCGCTGGTGGAGGCCTTCGGCTACATCAACGTCAAGGTCGAAGGCTACGAGGCCGACGACGTGATCGCTTCGCTGACCCGGCAGGCCCGGGAAGAGGGGATCCCGGTGATGGTTGTGACCGGAGATCGCGACGCCTACCAGCTGGTCGGCCCCGGGGTGCGGGTGATGAGCACCTCGCGCGGCATTACGGAGACCAAGATCTACGACAGCGACGCCGTCGTCGAGCGCTACGGGGTGCCGCCGGAGTTGATCACGGACCTGATGGGTCTGCGTGGCGACACCTCCGACAACATCCCCGGCGTACCGGGGATCGGCGAGAAAACGGCGACTCAGCTACTGCAGCAGTTCGGCACGCTCGAGCGGGTGCTGGGGAGTGTCGAGGAGATTTCCGGTGCCAAACGCAAACAGAACCTGGTCGAGCACGCCGACGACGCCCGTATGTCGAAGCAGCTTGCGACGCTCCAGTACGACATCGAGACCGGCGTCGACCTGGCGTCGGCTATGGGCTCCGAACCCGACCGCGGCGCCCTGCGCGACTTCATGCGCGAGTTCGAGTTGCGCGCGGTGATGGAGCGACTCGAAGAAGCCTTGCCGGAGGGTGAAGCTGTCCCCGGCCGCAGCGTCGAGAAGGAGCTGGCGGTGGCGGTGGAGAAGGGGGTCCCCAGTGACCTCGACGAGGGACCGGCAGCGCTGGCGATCGACGGCGACACCTGGGCCGCCGCCCGCGGCGAGCGGATCGTCAGCGGCACTTCCAGTCTCGATCAGCTTGCCGTCGCGCTGGGGGGGCGGCCCCTGATCGCCCACGACGCGAAGTCGCTTGGCGGTGGCCGCCACGGCCTCCTGGCCGCTGCGGCACGCGAGGGCGCCGAGCTGGCGCTCGACCACGACACGATGATCGCCGCCTACCTGCTCGAACCCCAGCGCCGCACCTACGAGTTGACCGAGTTGGCGGCAGACGCTGGCATCGGCCTTGCCGAGGGCGTCGCTGTCGAGGGCAGCGAGGATGACGCCCAGCTCTCGCTGGGCGACGAGGTCGAGGCAGGTCTAGAGCCGGCCGAGGAAGCGCGCCTCGTCGCGGCGCTCGCCGACGCGCAGCGTCCCCGCCTCCAACAACTCGAGCTGGAGCCGTTGTTAGAGGACGTCGAGCTGCCCTTGGTCCACGTCCTCGCCGCGATGGAGCGCGAGGGCCTGAAGCTCGACGCCGAGCGACTGGCGGAGGTCGGTGCCGGCTTTGGCGAGCGCATTGCCACTCTGCAGAAGGAGATCTTCGAGCTGGCCGAGGAGGAGTTCACGATCGGCTCGCCGCAGCAGGTTGGGCGCATCCTCTTCGAGAAGCTGAGCCTGACCCGCAAACGCCGCGGCAAGACCGGCTTCTCCACCGATGCACGCGTCCTCGCCCAGATCCGCGACGAGCACCCGATCGTCGAGAAAATCGAGTCCTGGCGCGAGCTGACCAAGCTCAAGAACACCTACCTCGACTCGCTGCCGGAACTGATCGATCCGGGGACGGGCCGCGTCCACACTACGTTCAACCAGGCATCGACCACTACCGGGCGGCTCTCCAGCACCAATCCCAACCTGCAGAACATCCCGATCCGCACCGAGATCGGTCGTCCGGTGCGAGCCTGCTTCGTCGCCGAGCCCGGCGCCCACCTGCTCTCGGCTGACTACAGCCAGGTGGAGTTGCGCGTGCTCGCCCACGTCGCCGACGAGGGAGTGCTGAAAGAGATCTTCCGCGCCGGTGAAGACGTCCATGCTGCCACCGCCGCGGAGGTCTTCGACATCTCCCGCGAGGACGTCGACGTGGGTCAGCGCTCGAAGGCGAAGATGGTCAACTTCGGCATCGTCTACGGGCTGACCGGCTTTGGCCTCGCCGACCGGCTCAACATTCCGCGCAAAGAGGGGGAGGAGTTCGTCGCCCGCTATCTAGAGCGCTTTCCAGCGGTACGTGCCTTCCGTGAGCAGGTGGTCGAGCGGGCCCAGGAGGAGGGGTATGTCAAGACGCTGATGGGGCGCCGCCGCTCGATCCCGGAGCTTCGCTCGGGCAACCCCAACACGAGGCGGCTGGGGGAGAGGCTTGCGGTCAACACGGTGATCCAGGGGACCGCCGCGGACATCATCAAGGTGGCGATGGTGCGCTGTCAGAGCGCCCTGCACGAGACGGGAGCCGAGACCCGCCTCGTTCTGCAGATCCACGACGAGCTGCTCTTCGAGGGCCCGCCGGGGGAGATGGACGACGCGACCGAGCTGGTGCGGCGCGAGATGTGCGCCGCCTACCAGCTCGATCCGCTGCTAGAGGTGGACATTGGCGTCGGCGAGGACTGGCTCGACGCCAAGTAGGGCCGTTGGACGTCTTCAGTCGAGGTCGTCGCCGTAGTCGTCAAGCTCGGAGCCGTCACCGGGACCAGATCCAGAGCTGTCGGATTCCAAGTCGTCGTCGAATGACGGTTCATCGCTTGGTTCAGGCCCGCCACTTCGACTCGAGCCCGAGGAATCGTCTCCGCCTCCGGACTCGCTTTCGCCGGAGCCGCTGCCACCCGGCCCCGAGTTGTCGCTTGGGTTCGGGCCATCGTGATCGGAGCCCGATCCGCGATGGCCGGACGGTCCGCTATGGCCCTCGGGCTCCCGCCCGCCACGGCCGTGGCCCCGGTTCCCGCTGCCGCCGATCCCGTCCCCGCCGCTATCGCTGGCAACCGGTCGGGTCCCGACCTCGCTCGGGCCACTCTGAATCACGCGTGCCGGCGTCGCTGCCTTCGCGTCGTTGCGTGGGTTGTCCTTTACAGCGATGCCCGCCCGACCGCGCCGGCGATCAGCACCGTGGCGGCGGTAGCTTTCAGCGCAACCCCGGCGCCGGCGGCGCTGCCGATTCCAGCCGCGCCGACGGCTGCTTCGGCGGCTCCCGGTCCTGACTCGCCCAGCATCCCCTGCAGGAGCGGCAGCGGGATCAGCATCCCGGCTCCGTCGCGAAGCGCCTGTCGCGCCCGGTAAATCGCCTGTCGGGCGCCACCGCCGGTCAGGCCCAGCGCCGCCGCGATCTCTTCGTGGCTGAGTCCCTCCAGCTCCCGCATCACGATCGCCGCCCTCTGTGGCTCGGGCAGTGCCTGCAGTCGCTTCATCAGGTCGGCCAGCTCTTCGCGACGCTCTAGTTCCTCGGCTGGGTTGCGCCCGCCCGCGATGGCCTCGGCTAGGACCTCGGGCGACGGCGGGCTGTCGCGCAGCTCGTTGAGCGCCGCGTTGCGCACGATCCGGAAGAGCCACGGCTGCAGCTCGATCTCGGCGTCGTCGCGGCGCAGCGCCAGCAGCGCCTTGGAGAAGGCGTCCTGGATGATGTCCTCGGACCGGCCGCCGACGATCGCCGCCGTGTAGCGGGTGAGCGGTTTGCCGTAGCGGCGCACGATCTCCTCGAAAGCGGCCTCGTAGCGCTCGCGGACGAGCGTCACCAGCCGCCGATCCGGCTGCGTGCGTAGGGCCGGCCCCAAGAAGAGCCGGGAAGCGAGTCCTGCGGCTGGCGGTGGCATCGGCGGTTTCGTGATCTCTTTGGGTTACTGATATGACAGCACGGCGGTTCAACCCACAACCGGACCAACGTTTGATGCAACCCGCCAGGCCGTCGAAAATCACGCTTCCGCTGAGCCGCCGCCGTGGATAGGGGCCTGGCGGTCCTACTTACCGCTCTCGCCGGCGGCCTTATCGCCCTGCAGGCGCCGATCAACGCCGGGCTCGGCAAGTCCACCGGCAGCCTGCCCGCCGCCCTAGTCTCCTTCGGCGTTGGCACGATCGCCCTCGCCGCGATCGTCGTCCTCAGCGGCAAGGCCGGTGGGCTTGATTCGACCTTCGACGTCAGCTGGTACTACCTGCTCGGCGGTCTGCTCGGCGCCGTCTATGTCACCAACGCGCTGATCGCGGTCTCGGCGATCGGCGCCGGCGGTGTCGCGGCGGCGACGATCACCGGCCAGCTCATCGCCTCGGTGGCGATCGACCGGTTAGGGCTGCTCGGCCTCGACCAGGTCCCGCTCAGCCTTGAGCGGACTATCGGCATCGTCCTGCTGCTGATCGGAACGGTGCTCGTGGTTCGCTGAGGGCACGCTCCCCGGCGGGGCGATCTGCAGGTAGTGGTCGAAGGACCAGTCGACGAACCTCTTTTTGCCCAGCAACCGGATCAACGGCCCGAGCAGACGCGGGGGGATTTTTGGCACGAGTCGTTGCACGCGCAGCATCCAGCGGAACTTCCACTCGTGGGAGTCGTGGAACTCGGCATAGCGGTCGGCCGCCCGTTCGCGGTCCTGGCTGCCCTCGACCACCCCGCGCAGCTCCCGCCCTAGCGCGGCGCCGAAGTAGAGCGCCGTCCTGATTCCCTCGGCCGTGAGCGGCAGGCAATGCCCGGCGGAGTCACCGGCGAAGAAGACTCCGCCCTCGGTGGCGCGGCGCAGTTTGTGAGGAATCCAGTTGCCCTGGTAGCGGACGCGGTCGCGACCCAGATCTTCGGCCAGGAGCTCGGTCGTCTCACGGACATGGAAGCGAGGATCGAAGGAGCCGACGCCGATCCGCAGCTCGTCGCGGGCGGGGAAGGACCAGCCGTATCCGGCGGGCACGTAGCGGCGGTCGATCCACACCGCGAGGTCCTCGCTGCTACCCCCCGGGTGTACCTCGAGCCCACGTGAAAGAGGCGCGTCGGGGGGTTGGAAGCCGTCGCCGGACGCGAGCATGCGGCGCCAGCCGAGCGCGTCGACGACGAGCGGCGACGAGAGCACACCGCGGTCAGTCTCGACGGCGATCGCGCCGTCGCCGTTGGCGGGAGCCGTACGCCCGTTCACCTTCGCGGTCTCGAAGCGGGCATCGCAATGGCTCCAGAGCAGTTCGCACAGCTCCCTGTAGTCGAAGGTCGAGAAGGTCCAGGGAAGCTCGTAGCGCTTACTGCCGTGCGGGGTGTGGATGAGCAGAGAGCTGAAGCGCTGACGCTCTGCCCCCATCAGGCCCGTGGCGCGCAGCCACTCGGTGGGGATGCCGCAGGCCGAGGTCTGGCGCTCGCCGATCTCGTAGCGATCGACCACCAGAACGTCCGCTCCGGAGCCGGCCAGCTCCCGGGCTACCGCGAGTCCGGCAAAGCTCGCTCCGCAGATCAACACGTCGTACGAGCCGCTCAGCGGCGTTCGCTCGTCTCCGCGCTTCGTGGCTCTGCTCGGCACGACGTGCAGGGTACCCGGCCACCACCCCCGGACGCGGGTACGAATGTTTCTGCCATTATTGGCCGCCGTGTCCCCGACCGAGACGATGACGCCCCCTGCGCCAGCTGGATCGCCCATTGAGGGATCCAATGGCCTATTGCTTGAAATCGACGGCAAGATCGTTCCCAACTACGCGGCGACGATGGTCTCCTTCGATGAGGGCGACGTCGTCAAAGGCAGCGTCGTGCGGATCGACAAGGACGAGGTCCTGGTCGACATCGGTTACAAGTCGGAGGGGGTCATCCCTTCCACCGAGCTCTCGATCCGCAAGTCGGTGGACCCGGCCGACGAGGTCGAGCTGGGCGAGGAGATCGACGCCCTCGTCCTGACCAAAGAGGACGCCGAGGGCCGGTTAGTTCTCTCCAAGAAGCGTGCCCGCTTCGAGAAGGCCTGGCGCCGCATCGAGGCGGCCGCCGAGTCGGGCGAACCGGTCGAAGGCAGCGTGATCGAGGTCGTCAAGGGCGGTCTCATCCTCGATCTCGGGGTGCGCGGCTTCCTGCCCGCCTCGCTGGTCGACATCCGCCGCGTCCACAACCTCGACGAGTTCCTCGGTCAGACGCTCGAATGCAAAGTGATCGAGCTCAACCGCAGCCGCAATAACGTGGTGCTTTCGCGCCGCGCCGTGCTGGAGGAAGAGCGCAAGGAGGTCCGCGAGCAGATCCTTGGTCGCCTCGAGCCCGGCCAGGTGGTCGAGGGCAAGATCTCCAACATCGTCGACTTTGGCGCTTTCGTCGACCTCGATGGGATCGACGGCCTGATCCACATTTCTGAGCTTTCTTGGAGTCACGTTAACCACCCATCGGAGGTCGTTTCAATCGGCGACACGGTGCGGATCAAAGTTCTCGACATCGACCGCGACCGCCAGCGCATCTCGCTTGGTCTCAAGCAGACGCAGGAGGATCCATGGCAGCGCGTGATCAGTACCCACCGACCCGGTGACGTGCTCGAGGGTACCGTGACCAAGGTCGTCGCCTTCGGCGCCTTCGTCGAGATCCTGCCCGGGGTCGAGGGCCTGGTCCATATCTCTGAGCTGGCAGACCACCACGTGGAGAGCCCGAGTGAGGTGGTCGAGCCGAACTCAACACTGAACGTCAAGATCCTTGAGATCGACGAAGAGCGGCGGCGGCTCTCGCTCAGTATCAAGCGGGTCGAGGGGCAGAACATGCCGATGGGCGATCTCGGCGAGCAGCTTGAAGCCGCGGGTTCGGACAACGACGAGGGCTCAGCGGTATCAGCCGCGGAGCCTCAGCCCGCGGGTCCTGTCGCGGAGGGCAGCCCTCCCGCTCACCCGCCGGAGGGACAACCCTCCACGCCACCCGCGGGAGATGCGTCTGAGGAGGCTTCCACCGAGTCTGTGGCCGAAGCTGAGGAACCTGTGGCCGAGGTCGCACCCGAGCCGGTAGCTGAGGAGCCTGAGGCCGAAGTAGAGGAGCCTGCTGCCGAGGCGCCGGTTGAGCAAGCTGAAGAGGCTGTCGCCGAGGCGCCGGCTGAGGAGTCGGATGGTCCCAAGGAGAACGAGGGCTCTGAGGCTCATGAGGGCGAATCGGTGGCCGATCGCCCGGATTCGCCCGACGGCGTCGATGAGGCTGCGGACGACGCAGAGCAGGCGGGCGACTCCGAGCAGGACTGAACGGCGGCTTTGGCCCGGCCGCTGACGATCGGGCTTACCGGCGGTATCGCGGCCGGGAAGTCCGAGGCCCTCGCTGCCTTCGAGCGGTTGGGGGCAGCGACGATCTCCAGCGATGCCGTCGTCCACGAGCTGCTCGAGACCGAGCCGTTGCTGCCACGCCTGGTCGAGCGCTGGGGAAGGAAGGTTGCTCCGGCGGGACGAGTCGACCGCGACCGCATCGGCTCGATCGTCTTCGCCGATCCCGAGGAGTTGAAGTGGCTCGAGGGACAGATCCACCCCCTGGTGGGAGAAAGGATCGGCGCCTGGCTGACATCGCTACCCGAGGAGGCCGGGGTCGCTGTGGTCGAGGTGCCGCTCTTGTTTGAGGCGGGCATGGAGAAGGCGTTCGACACGACGATTGCCGTAGTCGCCTCCGATGGGATTCGGCGCCGGCGGGCCCAGGCGCGCGGCCATGCGCTGGTCGACGAGCGGGAGGCACGCCAGCTCACCCAGGGGGAAAAGGCCTCCCGCGCCGACCACCTGGTCGAGAATGACGGCAGTGTCGAGGACCTCGAGCGGGAGTTGTCCGCTCTTGTCGAGAAGCTGCGTCCATGAGCGCGGAGCGGGAACATTTGCGATGAAGCGCAAGGCGAGGCGGCGGCGCCTGCTCGCCGGCGGGGCCGCGGTTGTAGCCGGCGTCGCAGTGGGTTTGGCGCTTGGCCTGTTCGGCAAGTTCGGCGACGTGATCCAGGAGCTGACGCTGCCTCTGCGCCACGAGGACATAATTCGCCAACAGGCCAAGGACAAGCACATCGATGCCTCGCTGATCGCCGCTGTCATCTATGCCGAGTCCCGCTTCCAGGATCAGACCTCGCGCGCGGGCGCACGGGGGCTGATGCAAATAACGCCGACGACCGCCAGGGAGATCGAGCAGCACAGCGGCGGCACCACCTTCAGGTTGGCCGACCTCGCCGATCCCGAAATCAACATCCGCTATGGCACCTTCTACCTGCGTGAGCTGCTCAACCGCTATGGCGGCAACGAGGTCGCGGCGCTGGCTGCGTACAACGCCGGTCCTACCCAGGTCGACGGGTGGGGAGGGTCGGACTTGACGCTCGACGCGATCCAGCTCGAAGAGACGCATGGCTACGTCGCCGATGTGCTCGACAAGCAGCGGGCCTACCGTGATGCCTACCCAAAGGAGCTGGGGTATTGAGCGCCCCGCGCCCCCGCCTCGCAGCCCTTGCGATCGCCGTCGGCCTGGTGCTCGCCGACTCCTCGATCGTCGTTCTTGCGTTGCCAGAGATCTATCGCGAGCTGGATACCAGCATCGCTGGGGTGACCTGGGTATTGATCTCCTTCAACCTGGTGATGGCCCTTGCGGCGGTGCCCGCCGCCCACCTTGCGCGACGCCTCGGCCCCGGTCGCGCGGCGGCAATCGGGCTCGCCATCTTTGCCGGTGCGGGGCTCGCCTGCGGCCTCTCCGCTGAGCTGAGCACCCTGATCGCGGCCCGTTGCGTGCAGGCGCTGGGTGGTGCTCTCGCGGTGACCGCAGTGCTCGAGTTGCTCCCGGCCACGGTTGGCTCCGAGCGCCGTGCGGTGGCTATCTGGGCTACCGCGGGCGCCACCGGTGCCGCTCTGGGTCCAGCGATGGGTGGGCTGCTGACCGAGCTTGTCTCCTGGCAGTCGATCTTCCTGATCCAGGCACCGTTGGCGATTGCGGTCGGCATTCCTGTCCTCGCCGTTGCCCGCCACGAGGCCGCGACCGGGATTGTCGCCACGGAGCTGCGGCGAACCGGCCGCCCCCACCTGCTCGCAAACCTGGCACTTGCTCTGATCTCGGCAGCGATCGCCGCCGCCCTGTTCCTGCTCGTGCTGCTGTTGATCGAAGGTTGGCGCCTCAGCCCGATTGGTGCGGCGATCGTCGTCTCAGTGATGCCGTTGGCGGCGCTGCTCGGAGCGCGGCTTGGCCCCGCTGTGGGGAGCGAGCGCGCTCGTGCTGCGGCGGGAGCGATCCTGGTCGCAGGTGGCCTCGGCGGCCTTGCCCTCCTGCCCAAGGCCGAGGTGGTGCTAACCGTGCCGCCACAGCTGCTGGTTGGCGTCGGCCTGGCGCTGGTGCTCTCGGCGTTGACCGAGACGGCGCTGGCAGGGCGGGCGCCGCAGGCCATCCATGGCGGTTGGACGATCTCAGCCCGCCACGCCGGGGTCGCCGTCGGTTTGATTGCCCTCACGCCCCTCTTCGCTTCCGACATCGCGCAGCAGCGTCGCGACGCGATCGACGCCAGCACCGCCATCGTGCTCGACTCGCGGGTGGAACCGCTGCTGAAGCTGCAGCTCGCGCAACGGATCGAGGACCGGCTCGAGGGCGAGCGGGGGAAGGTGCCGACTCTCGGCCCCGCCTTTGAGCCGCTTCCCAGTGACCCCGACGACCGCGCCGACGTCGTTCTCCTGCGCGAAGAACTTCAGGACCAGCTCGACCGTGGCGCAACCCATGCTTTCAGCCCCTCGTTCGGCCTCGCTGCCCTGATCGGCCTGCTGGCCCTGATCCCGATCGGCCTCGCGCGGAGGGTAGATCTGTGAGCCAGTCGCGAGGGACGCTGCTGATCGGGGTGGCGATCGCGGTTTCGCTCGCCCTGGTTGGTGCCTACCTCGCGGCGGGAGGATCCTCGTACACGCCGGCCAAGACGCAAGACCCGTGCAAGGAGCGGCCTTGGCGCGATCCGGAAGGCCTGCAGCAGATCGCCGAGCAGTTCTCGCTCTCGGCGCTCGACGGCGCCGCTTGCGAGCTCGGTGTCAGCCGCGAGACGCTGGCCCGAGCCCTTGCCACCCCCGCTTCGCGAGAGCGCTTTACGCAGCGCTATGGGATCGACGACGCGGAGCTGGCGCGAGCGATCCGGGCCGGCCTGCTGCGTGCGATCGACGACGCCGAACGGGCGGGCGCGATCAACCCGTTGCTCGGCGCACCGCTGCGGGCCGCGGTGCGCCAGATCCCGGTCGACCAGGCAATCGAGCTGATCCAGGACGCCCGCTCGCTTCTCGACAACCTGGAAAATTTCCTCGGCCCCGCGCAAGGCCTCCTCGAACAATTCTTGCCCTAGTCGAGTGGAACCCCTACGGGGATGGACCCTTAGCCGCTATTTCTTGAACTGGAATTTCTGGCTTTTGACATTCCAGGAAATCCCGGTGCAGAGCTCTTCCGGCGTGACGGCGAGGGCGCTGGCCAGCTTGATGATCGTGCCGAGCCGCGGCTCGCGGCCGCCGCGCTCCAGCAGTGAGATCTCGGTGCGGTGCAGGTCGCAGCGAAAACCCAGCTCCTCCTGGGAGATTTCGGCTTTCTGCCGGGCTTTGCGCAGGCTGATGGAGAAGCGGTCGCGAGGTTTCATGGACGGGATTCTCTGCGCATGCCGACAGAAGCTCTACAGACAACGTACCACTTGAGGAAACTTCTCGTTTATCCGCTTTCGTCAGGAGCGGGTTGCGCGCCAGACCCAGAGCATTGCCAGGGGCTGCAGGGGCAGTCGGGCCCAGAGCGTCCAGCGGGGAATGCGGTCCAGGTCGAGTCCGCGCACCTGCTCGGGGTTGACCGCCATGTGGACGTTTGCGGGGAAGACCGCGAGTAGGAGGCTAAGCAGCCACCAGCGAGCGAGGTGGCGCGTGCGTGCCGGAACGACCGCGACGCCGCCGGCGATCTCCGCCAAGCCGCTGACGATCACCGCCTCTCGGTGGGCCGGCAGCGAGGGCGGCATGATCGACTCGAAACTGCGCGGGATGACGAAGTGCATCGTCCCCATGAAGCCGAAGAAGCCGGCCAGGGCTTTCTGAGAGCGGGTCATCGGCCGGCAGTCTCCCAGGATTCGCGGCGGGGCGCCTTCGTTGTCCATCGGACGACTAACCGCCCCGGTAAGGTCATCCGGTGCCCGATTTCAAGCTCAACCCCGCCTACACGCCGGCGGCCGACCAGCCGCAGGCGATCGCCGGATTGGCGCAGGGGCTGGAGGCGGGGGAGCGGTTCCAGACGCTGCTTGGCGCGACCGGCACCGGCAAGACTTTCACGATGGCCGGCACGATCGCCGCCGTCCAGCGCCCTACCCTCGTGATTGCCCACAACAAGACCCTCGCCGCCCAGCTCTGCAACGAGTTCCGCGAGTTCTTTCCTGAGAACGTGGTCGAGTACTTCGTCTCCTACTACGACTACTACCAGCCCGAGGCTTACGTCCCGGCTCAGGACCTGTACATCGAGAAGGACTCCTCGATCAACGACGAGATCGATCGCCTCCGTCACGCCGCCACGGCGGCGCTGTTCGCGCGCCGCGACGTGATCATCGTCGCCTCTGTCTCCTGCATCTACGGAATCGGCTCGCCCCAGGTCTACAACGAAAAAATGCAGCTGTTCAAGGTCGGCGATCATGTCGACCGCGACGAGGTGCTGCGCAAGCTGGTCAAGATGCAGTATCAGCGCAACGACTCGGTGCTGGGGCGCGGCGCCTTCCGGGTGCGGGGCGAGGTGCTGGAGATCATGCCCTCCTATGCGGAGTCCGCCTACCGGATATCCCTCTTCGGCGAGGAGATCGAGTCGGTCCAGCACTTCGACCCGCTGACCGGTGAGATTCTCGACACGATCGATCACGTTTCGGTCTGGCCCGCCTCTCATTACGTGACCCGCGACGAGACCCTGGAGCGCGCGGTCGATGAGATTCGCGCCGAACTCGAGGCGCGCACGGCGGAGCTGGAGGGCGAAGGCAAGCAGCTCGAGGCGCACCGGCTGCGCCAGCGCACCGCGTACGACCTCGAGATGATCAAGGAGCTGGGCTTTACCTCCGGCATCGAGAACTACTCGCGGATCCTCGACGGCCGCCCGCCGGGC
>Ga0157297_10000045_pt1 | contig 17950 bp, 17 predicted proteins | sample NitcycUS028104C2_FD_108380 | JGI IMG/M metagenome (GOLD analysis project Ga0157297, IMG submission 108380) | Soil microbial communities from Arlington Agricultural Research Station in Wisconsin, USA - Nitrogen cycling UWRJ-S028-104C-2 | ecosystem: Environmental > Terrestrial > Soil >...
GATGTCGCAGGTTCGCGAGGCGGCCGACAAGCTGGAGAAGATCGTCGCCGACGACCTTTGGCCGCTGCCCAAGTACGAGGAGATGCTGTTCATCAAGTAGGCCCTCGTTCCGGCGTGGCTGCAGGTCTCCTTGCCGCTCGCGACGTCGCGGGGACACCTGACCTCGACCGCCGCCGACTTCGCCGCGCCAACGCCCCCGGCCGCCAGGGAGACGGCGCCGATGCCGGCTGCCCACATCGCGGCGGCGACAACGGCCACGGGCAGAAAGCGGGTCAGGCTGGACGACGTGTGCATCCCTTCTCCTCTCGATCGGATTTCGACTCCCGGCGCGGTTACCCTTTTGGCAGCTTGATCTCGCCTCGCATCGGATTCAGGTCGGTTAGAAGCTCGAGCAAGCGGGGGGCGGGCTCCTCGTCGTCGATGACGACGGCCGTGCCTGGCCAGGCGTAGCGCAGGTAACGAGCGTAGGCCTGGCGCGAGCCGAGGTCGGGCTCATAGATCCAGGAGCCGGTGTTCCAGTAGCGGGTGCGCGGGTCGCGACTGGAGCGGACGTCGGCCAGCGGCTGGTGGGTGTGGGCGAAGACGATCTTGTCGGCTTCGCCGTTCCAGCCGAGGTTGTCGACCACCTGGGCGAAGGCCTCGAGCGCATGCTCAGAGGGGTCACTCGGTGAGACGACGCTGGCCGCCGGATAGGCAGGCCGGGGCCAGGCGGCCGCCGGTGCTGGCTGTTCCTGGCGCTGGCGCTCGGTCTCGGCGCGGACCACCATGTCGAAGTGCTCCTCGCTGGGCAAAATCTCATCCGCTTCGCCGTCGCCGACGCTCCGGTCACGCAGCTCAGCGGCCAAGCGCTTCGCCCCTCGCACCGGCAAGCCGAGGACCGAGCCAAGTCGCCCCACCCGCTGCACGGCGCGGAAGACGTTCTGCTGAGCATGGGTGCCGTGGGGCATCTGGGCGGCGATGTAGAGCCACTCGGTGAGCAGGGTGGTCACCGACTCGTAGTCCTCGATCGTCCTCGGCTGCTCCGGGCCGCCGGTGGCGATCGCCCACAGCATCCTGGTCAGCAACCGGTCGCCGCGCGAGCCGCTCAGCCGGGCGTGAGGGTCGAGGTAGTGACCGTGCGTGCAGAGGACCCCGGCGAAGCTGTAGGTGGGGTAGGCGATCTCGATCTCGACGCCGGACAGGCGGCGCGCGAGGAAGGAGCGGAAGAAGCCGGGGCCCGGCCGGTCGGGATCGTCGCCGGCGGCCCTGCTGCCCTCCTCGGTGGGCGAGAGGCCGGCGGCCAGCTGCGCCTCCAGCCGGTTCTCGGCGTCGCGGTGGACGAGGTGATGGTCGTGATTGCCGGCAAGGAAGACCAGGCGCTTCCCCGGCAGCTTCTCGGCGATCAAGCGCAGCAGGCCATCCGAGGCATCGACCGCATCCCCCACGGAGCCGAAGAGGAAGTCGAAGAGGTCGCCGAGGAAGATCAGCTCGTCGATCCCCTCCAGCTGCGGCGCCAACCGTTCGAGGTAGCGATCCTCGCGCAGCAGGTCGCGGCCCGTCCAGGCGCCGAAATGGGTGTCGGAGACGACCAGGGCGCGCACCTCTAGGTCGTGCTCCTAGCGTCCGGCGGCTGAGTCCCTGCCCCAGGGGGTCCCGTCACCCGCTGGACAGTACCCGCATCTCCAGACCCCCTTTTGGCGAAAGGGTAGGCATCTGGCGCACGGTCATCGTGCGGCCCGGCAACGCGTCCAGGCGCAGCCGCTGCAGCAGCATCGTCGCAACCAACTTCACCTCGGTCTGACCGAAGCGCTTGCCAATGCAGATTCGTTGGCCGCCGCCAAACGGGACGTAAGCACCGCGCGGCAACGCTGCCTTGCGCTCGCGAGCGAAGCGCTCCGGGATGAAGGCCTCCGGCTCCGGGAACACCTCCGGGATGCGGTGGCTCGCCCAGGAACAGTAGTTGACGTAGGCACCGCGGGGAACCGTGTAGCCGCCGAACTCGAAGTCGCGGACGGCGCGGCGGGGGCCGATCCAGGCCGGCGGGTAGAGGCGCAGCACCTCGTCGAGGACCATGTCGAGGTAGGGCATCTCCCCCTCGAGCTGGTCGATCGTCGGCACCGAGCCACCGCACACCCGGTCCTGCTCCTCGCTGAGCCGCTCCGTCACGTCTGGATGGCGGGCCAGCTCGTGCATCATGAAGGTCAGGGTCGAGGTCGAGGTGTCGTGACCGGCGAACATCAGGGTCATCACCTGGTCGCGCACCTCGCGGTCGGTGAACGCCTCGCCCGCCTCGCCGCGAGCGCCGAGCAGGAGGCTGAGGATGTCCTGGCGAGCGTCGTCGGGAGCCGCCCTGCGGCGCTCGATCTCGTCGAAGACGATCTCGTCGAGCACCTGCCGCGAGGCGGCCAGCTTGCGCCAAGGCGAGCCCGGCCCGCGCAGCAACCGCAGCGGGTAGTCGATCCCGTAGAAGCCGAGCGCCCGCTCGAAGTGCTCGGCGGCGGCGGCGCCCTTGCCCGACTGGTCGGGATCGAGGCCGAGCAGGGCACGCATCGCGATCCGCATCGCCAGGTTGCGCATCCAGTCGTAGACGTCGGCGACCGTGCCCGGGAGCAGATCGCCGATCGCCGCCTCAGCCTCGGTCGCCATCGCCTCGACCGAGGCGGTCAGCTGGCGCCGATGGAAGGCCGGCATCATGATCGCCCGCGCCCGATCGTGATAGTCGTCGTCGATCGTCAGCAGGCCGTCGCCGAGCAGCGGAATCAGGTCGCCGAAGCTCGACTCGCGCCAGTGGAAGTTCTCCGGATGGGCGACCGTGACGAAGTTATTGGCCTCCGGCCCCAGCATGAAGACGACTCGGGTGTGGAGCAGGCGCAGGCTGAAGATCGGGCCGTGCTCTTCGTAGTTGGAGAGCAGGAGCGGCAGTGGGTCGTGGGCGATCTGGTGGGTGCGCGCCAGGCTAAAGTCGCTCGGGCCGGGCGGGTACCTGCCCCTCCCCCGCCACTCGGCGCGAAGGTCTTCAGCCACCCGGCGTACCGGGTTGTCCGACATCTGGGGCGGTTTGGCGACAGGAACGGCAGTCTCGGCCGGCATCGCCCCGAATAGTAGTTGGCTGGCTGGCCAAACCACAGAGCAGTGCCGCGCCTCAGACGGAGTTCGAGGCGGCGAGCTGGCCGCAGGCGGCGTCGATGTCACGGCCGCGGGTGAGGCGAACGGTGGCCCCGAGCCGGTGCTCGGCGAGGATCGCCCGGAAGCGCTCGATCCGCTCTGGCGAAGAGCCGTCGTAGGCGCCCGTCGGGTTGTAGGGGATCAGGTTGACTTTGTAGACGCGGCGGTCGAGCAGCGCAGCGAGCTCACGCGCGTGCTCGGGCAAGTCGTTGACCCCATCGAGCATCACGTACTCGACGAAGACCTTGCGGCGGCGACGGGAGCGGTAACGCTCGCAAGCGGCCAGCACCTCTGACAGCGGATAGCGATCGTTGACCGGCATCAGCTGCGAGCGCAGGGCGTCATTGGGAGCGTGCAGGGAGAGGGCGAGGCTGAGCGGCATCTCGCACTCCGCGATGCCGTCGATCCCGGGCACCCAGCCAACCGTGGAGATGGCGGTGCGCCGGTGAGTGACACCCAGCACGGGCAGCTGCTCGCAGGCAGCAAGCACCGCATCGAGGTTCATCGTCGGCTCCCCCATCCCCATGAAGACGACGTGGTCGATCGCTTCGGCGCGACGGAAGTGCAGAGCCTGGTCGAGGATCTCGTCGGCGCTGAGGTTGCGGCCGAACTTCATCTGGCCGGTGGCGCAGAAGCTGCAGGTCAATGGGCAGCCCGACTGCGAGGAGAGGCAGACCGAGCGCCGCCCGTCGCGGTAGCGCATCAGCACCGCCTCGATCGGCCGTCCGTCTCCAGTGTGGAAAAGAGCCTTGACGGTGCCGTCGTCGGACTTCGCCTCGGCCCGAAGGCTGAGCGTCGAAAGGGGCACCTGCCGCTCGAGCCGCTCGCGCAGCGGCGCCGGCAGGTTGGTCATCTCCGCGTAGGAGCGTGCCCCGCGCGCCACCCACTCCCAAACCTGGGCGGCGCGGTAGGCCGGCTCGCCGGCGTCGGCGAGGCTCTGCTGAAGAAGCGCGCGATCCACGCGCCCGAGTCTAGGGCGAGGGCGGCGGCGGCTCCGCTGGCGGCGGCGACTGCGGGGTCTGCTGCGGCTCGGGAGGCAGCGGCTGGGGATTCAGATCAGAGGCCGGCGGCAGTTCCTGGCCCGGCAGCGCCTCCGCCTCCTGGCGCCAGAGATCGTTGAGCGAGACCTGGATGTAGGCCCAGAGACCGGGTGAGAGCAGCAGATAGAGGATGATCGCGATCCAGCCGTTGAGCGGCTCTTTGCCGCCCAGCTGCGATGCGCCCATGACGCGCTTGGTCCCGCGCCAGTAGGTGATCAGGGCGGGGACGATGATGATGCCGCCGGGGAACAGCGCCAGCACCGAGTTGGTCGGGTTCTGGCCGAGGTCGTAGCCTTTGGCTTTGCCGTAGTCACGCAGCTCGCGGTTGATCCGGTACCACCAAACCAGGTGGTAGATGCCGAGGGTGACGAAGGGCAGCAGGGCGGCGGCCCACGGACTGCGAATCTTCACCTCGTCCTGCGTGCCGCGGATCTTCATCTCGTAGGCCATACGGGGCTCCGTTCGGTGGAAGGGGTAAGACGACCCTAACCGACCTCAACCTGTCTGACCAGTCGACCCACCTTGCTTATGCGGCGAGAACTTCCTTCGCGGCTCGCTCGCCCGCCTGCAGGGCCCCCTCCATGTAACCGCTCCACACCGTGGCCGTCTCGGTGCCCGCCCAGTGGACGCGATCGACGGGCTCGCGCAGTGCCGGGCCACACTCGGTCCAGCCACCAGGGCTGAAGTTCGAGGTCGGGCCGCCACCGGACCACTCCTCTTCGGCCCAGGTCTGTTCGTCGTAGTCGAGCGGCTCCGCGGCGCGCGAGCCGAAGAGCCGCACGAAGCATTCGAGCACTGCGGCGCGTCGCTCGTCCGGCCGCATCGCCGCCAACTGACACGCCTCAGGCCCGCCGACAAAGCCGAGCAGAACCCCCGCCGAGCCGTCGCGGGGCGAGCTGTCGAAGGTGAGGGTGACCGGCCCGGCATCGGTGACCGACTCGCCGCTCAGCCCGTCGGCGCGCCAGAACGGCTCCCGGTAAAGCGCCATGCACTTGGTCAGCGCGCCGGGGAGCAAGCGCTCGCCCAGCAGCCGCCGCCCCTCGGGCAGCGGCGGGTCGAACTCGATCCGCCTCGCGATCGCCGCGGGCAAGGCAACGATCGTCCGCTCGGCCTCGACTTCGAACCCATCGGCCGCGATGCGAACCCCGGCATCACTCTGGGCAATGTGGCGAACCGGTGCGCCAAGCCGGACACGGTCGCCGAGCGAGCTGGCGAGACCGAGCGGCAGCAGTTGGGCGCCGCCATCGAGGCGGTCCTGCTGGGCACCGCCCTCGGTATCGATCAGCTTGTCGAAGCTGCCAGCGGAGGCGACGTAGAAGAGGACGTGGAGCATCGACAGCTCCTCGGGGCCCGTACCCCACACGGTCCGTCCGGCGAGGCCGATCAGCTCGCGCGCGACCTCACTGCTTACGTTCCGCTCGCACCATGCGGCAAGGGTCTCCCCGTCGAGCTCGGCGGCCCGCTCGGCCAACCAGGGCCGCTCGGAGCCGACCGCCTCTGCCATCCGGTCGATCCGGCGGCGGGCGATGAAGACGTCCCAGAGAACACGCGGCCCGAGGCGCGGAATCGTGCCGCGGTAGCGACGCCGCTTGCCGCCGACGTCGAGCAGGTTCCGCCCGGCGCCGTGCTGCGGAAAGATCTCGACCCCCAGCTCGCCGGCAAGCCTCTGCACCCGGGCATGGTCCGAGCCAACCCACTGGCCGCCGACGTCGACGGTCACCCCATCGCCCAGCGTCGCGTTGAGCAACCGCCCCCCGACACGGTCGCGAGCCTCCAGCACGACCACCTCGCGGCCGGCGTCGGCAATCGCACGGGCGGCCCGCAGCCCCGAGAGGCCCGCGCCGACGACGGCGACATCGGCGCTTACGACGGCTCCGTCCGCTCCCTCCACCTGGTCAGCTTCTCACGCCCTTGCTCTCCAGCGCGGGCGAAACTAGAGTGACCGAGATGACCGATGCCGACTCGATCGAGAACCTCACCGCGGCGATCGGGCGCTACAACGACGCCTGGAACGCACAGGATCTCGATGCGATCGTGGCAATGCACGCGCCCGACATGGTCTTTGCCAACCACACCGCGGGCGAGTCGGCGACGGGCGAGGAAGTAAGCCGGCACATCGCCTCGATCTTCTCTACCTGGCCCGACCTGAAATTCGAGACGCGGCGGCTCTACGTTCGCGAGGGGCTGGTCGTGCAGGAGTGGACCGCGACGGCCACGCACTCGAACCCGATGCGGCGCGGCGACATCGAGGTGGCTCCCACCGGGCGCACGATCAGCTGGGACGGGATCGACTCGATTCCCTTCGAGAACGGCCTGGTCAAGCGCAAGGACGTCTACTCGGACTCGGTCTCGATCCTGCGCCAGGTGGGACTGCTGGACTGAGCCCCAACTCGTTGGGTGTGAGGTTGACCCTGATACTCGGTGTCAACTTCACACTCAAAGTCCAGCCGCGTCGGCGAGCAGGTCGACTTGGGCCGGGTCGGCGGAGCTGGGGCAGAAGACCAGCTCGTCGCAGCCGGCCTCCTCGTAGGCCGCGAGTTGCTGCCCGACCGCGTCGGCGTCCTTGGCGGCGCTGTCGCCGATCATCCTGGCGATGTCCTCGCCGAGCCAGGCGTAATAGTGCATCAGGCCGTCGCGAAGATCCTCCTCGACCCGCTCGCCGAGCGAGAAGTAGGCGAGCGCCATCGTGTGCGGCTCGCCGTCGCGCCCGGCCTCGCTCCAGGCGGCCTTTGCCTCCTCGATCCCCTGGCGGGCCTGGTCCGGACCCGAGGCGGCGGCGATCCAGCCGTCGGCGAAACGCGCCGCCCGGGCGTAGGCGGCGGGGGCGTGGCCACCGACGATCAGGCGGGGCGCGCCCGCAGCGGTCGGCCCAACCTCGTCCCCGGCCCAGATCCCCTTCATCTCCTCCAGCATCGCGTCGAGGCGCTTGCCGCGGCCGCGCAGCTCGACCCCGCTCGCTTCGTAGTCGTCGTCGCGGGCGCCGAGACCGATGCCGAGGGTGAAGCGCCCATCGGAGAGCGCGTTGACGCTGCGCGCCTGCTTGGCCAGCTCGACCGTGTTGGTGCGCAGCGGCGCCAGCAGGACGGTCGTCGAGAGACCGATCCGCTCGGTGACCGCGGCGGCCGCCGCCAGTGCGACGAGCGGCTCGTAGTTGTCGTAGACGATGCGGTCGATCGTCCCCAGCGTGGAGAAGCCCCGGGTCTCGGCGCGCCGCGCCCACTTGGTCATCTGCCCCGCCGTGGCGCCGGGCACAGCGTTCGGAAGCGCGACCCCTACGTCCATCTCAGCCGTAGCGCTCGCCGATGATCGCCCGCAGCTTGGCGCGATCGTGGCGCGCATGGACGCGGCGCACCGTGCCGGAACGGGAGCGCATCACCAGCGATTCGGTAGTGGCCCCCGGACCGCGGTAGCGAACGCCCTGCAGGACGTCGCCGTCGGTGACGCCGCTGGCGGAGAAGAAGACGTCGTCACCGGAGCAGAGGTCGTCGGCTGTGAGGACACGGTCGAGGTCATAACCCGCGTCGACCGCCGCGCTGCGCTCCTCGTCGTTGCGCGGCCAGAGGCGGCCGAGCAGCTGCCCACCCATCGACTTGAGGGCCGCGGCGGAGAGGACGCCCTCGGGCGTGCCGCCGATCCCCCAGAGCAGGTCGACCGGGGAGCGATCGCTGACCGCCAGCAGGGCGGCGGAGACGTCGCCGTCGGTGATCAGGCGGATACGCCCGCCGGCCTCGCGCACTTCGCGCATCGCCTCCTCGTGACGGGGGCGGTCGAGCATGACGACGGTGACGTCGCCGACGCTGCCCCCCTTGCGCTCGGCGATCAGCTTCAAGGTCTCGGGGAGCGGCCGGTCGAGGTCGAGCAGGTCGGCGATTTCCTCGCCGCCGGCCATCTTTTCCATGTAGACGCAGGGGCCGGGGTCGAACATCGTGCCGCGCTCGGCGAGGGCGATAACGGAGAGTGCGCTGGGCATGCCGAGCGCGCAGAGCGTCGTTCCCTCGAGCGGGTCGACGGCGATGTCGACCACGGGTGGGCTGCCGTCGCCGATCTGCTCGCCGTTGTAGAGCATCGGCGCCTCGTCCTTCTCCCCCTCGCCGATCACCACGACGCCGTCCATCGAGACCGAGTCGAGGACGAAGCGCATCGCGTCGACCGCAGCCTGGTCGGCGGCGATCTTGTCGCCGCGGCCGACCCAGCGGGCGGCCGCCAACGCCCCTGCCTCGGTGACCCGCACCAGCTCCAGTGCGAGGTTGCGATCGGGCTTCTGAGGGGACCCCTCCATTTCCCGGCAGCCTATCCATGACGAGCCGATTAGCGAGCGTCACGATCTGATTCTTCGCGAGCGGCGCCGATATGGCGCGCAGCCGCCACCCCGGACGCGAAGCGGAGGAGGTGGCGGATATGTTTTCCGAATGGCTCAGAGATGGGGACTGACGCTGCCACTGCCGGGAACGCCGCTGCGCGCTCACGAGGAGCACGTGAAGCGCGCCGAGGCGGCCGGCTACACCGACTTCTGGAGCGGCGAGACGAACGGGCCGGACGGATTCACGCCGCTGGCCCTGAGCGCCGCCTGGACCGAGCGGGCCCGGCTGGGGACGGGGATCGTCGGCGTCTTCCAGCGCGGTCCTGCGCTCTTGGCGCAGGAGGCGGCGGCGCTGGCGGACGCCTCAGGCGGACGTTTCGTGCTCGGCATCGGCTCCTCCTCGGACCGGATCGTCGAAGGCTGGAACGGGATCCCCTTCGAGCGGCCGCTGAGCAAGGTGCGGGAGACCCTGGAGTTCCTGCGCACGGCACTCGACGGCGAGCGCACTGCGAGCGGTTTCAAGCTGGAGACGGCGCCGTCGGAGCGGGTGCCGATCGTGCTGGCAGCGCTGCGCGGCAAGATGCTGGAGCTGGCTGTGGAGCGAGCCGACGGCGCCTTCACCAACTTCCTGCCACTCGGCGGCCTACCCAAGGTGACCGCACAGCTGCAGAACGCGCCCGACGGCTTCGAGCTGCTCTGCCGCTTCTTCTGCCTGCCAGGGGAGCGCGAGGCGGTCGAGCCCCTGGCCCGCTTCATGTTCTCCTCCTACATCACCGTTCCCGTCTATGCCGCCTTCTACTGCTGGCTCGGCTACGGCGAGCAGATCGACGCGATGGTTGCCGCCTGGGAGACGGGCGATCGCCAGGGCGCCGCAGCGGCAGCCCCGTGGGAGCTGATCGAAGACATGTTCATCTTCGGCACTCCCGCCCAGATGCGCGAGCGCTTGGACGCCTTCGTCGCCGGCGGCGTCACCCTGCCGGTCCTCACCCCGATCGTCCCGCCCGACGCGCTCGGCGAGACGATCGAGGCACTCGCCCCCTAGAACTTCAGTACTCGACCTCGGCACCGAGGCCAAAGGAGCGATCGGCGGCCAGTTCGACGATTTTGTCGACGACCGGCTCATGCCAGCCTTCCTTTTTCGACCGCGTGGCGATCGTCTCGACCGCCGCGCTGACCCTGGCCGCGGTCACGGACGCCAGCCCGCGCAGCACTTCGAAGTCGAACTCGCATTCTTCGGCGACTTCGGCAAGTTCGAGCAGGTACGAGGTTTCTTGGTATTCCTCCGAAATCACCAGTCCGTGGTGGATCGGGTCGTCGTAGACCACGGTCGAGGTGATGTCGGTGAGCGGCGCAAGGCGCCACCTCTTGTCGGAGCCACCAAGCGACTCTCCCTCGCGATCTATTAGGGCAAAGTTCTTGCCGTGAGCGTCGCCGTTGCCGAGCATGTAGTTGCAGAAGGCGGCGGTGAGCAGGCTCACGAGGTCGTCCTGGCGGCTGACCGCGTTCAGCAGTCCCCGCACTTCGGCCCAGCCGGGGGCTTCGCCCTCCTCCGATTCCTCTTCCGCACCGGGTGCGATGCCAAGCGCCTGGCAGAAGGACTCACAGTGGAGCCGCCGGACCCTTGGGCCCTCGTCCACCACCCGGTCGTAGCGGGGGGAGACGAGACAGCGTCGTCCGGCGATCTCCTCGACCGTGGCCTTGGCCACCGGTACGCCCGCCTGGCGGCAGACCGCCATGCAGAACATCTCGTTGGCGACGTATTCGGGGTATTCGCCGGTCTCGGGCTTGATCACATGGGTGCTCGGGGCACCGGCCTCGGGCCAGCCCCAGCGGTCGCCAGCCTCGTCGTGGACCAAGCTGAGCTTGTGGCGTAGGCCTGGCAGGGCGAAGCGCATCCGCTGCTTGCAGTCGTCGGTGAAGAGACGCGGTGGGGGCGGCTTCACGACTTCCGCCAGTTCCTCCTCGGTTAGCCAGGCGATCGTGGCGGCGTCGGGCTGTGCCGGCGCTTCCCCCTGGGGCAGGAAGCTGACGGCACCGGGGCAGTCACAGCCCAGCTCGGCGAGCAGCAGGTAGCCATCGGTCGCATCGAGCTCCAACTCGCGTCCTAGCTTGCTCCGGCGCGGCCCCTCCGGCAGCAGACCTTCGATGTAAGCGCTGGTGGCCTCGGCGCTGTAGGGCTCGGGACGGGCGGGCAGCGAGTTGCTGAGCAGCACCTTGCCCGGCCCCACCCTCTCCACCAACTCGGGGTCGTAGGCCAATCGGTAGTCGTTGTCACCCGCGGGGAACAGGGTTCCGACCCGTTGCCCGTGTAGGTAGACGTCAAGGCTCAATTTAGGTTCTCCTCGATCTTCCTCCGGGTATACACGGGTCCAAGACTTTAAACCGATGCCAAACTGAGCGCGTAATCCCCCGCCGAGTCGGTAAACCATCCGTCTGGGCGCAGGCCCGCCTCGCGGTAGATGTCGTCCAGCCGCTCGCGCGTGAACTTGGCGGAGATCTCGGTGCGCATCTCCTCCCCTGCGGCGAAGCGAACCGTCAGGTCGAGGCCATCGAGCCGCACGGTCTGGTCGAGCAGCGAGCACAGCCGGATGTCCATGCGATCGGCGTCACGGTCGTAGCGCGCCACATGCTCGAATCCGTCCAGGTCGAAGTCGCCGCCGAGCTCGCGGTTCAGCACCGCCAGCACGTTCTTGTTGAATTCGGCCGTCACGCCCCGGGAGTCGTTATAGGCGGCCTCCAGCCGGCCCGACTCCTTGACCAGGTCGGTGCCCAACAGGATGTGATCCCCCGGCTCGAGCAGCGCCGCGACGCGGGAGAGGAAATCGCGGCGGGCGTCCGGGTAGAGGTTGCCGATCGTGCCGCCGAGGAAGGCGACGAGGCGGCCGCCGCCGCTTGGGATCCGCTCCAGGTCGTGCTCGAAATCGCAGACCAGACCGCGGACCGCCAGCCCGGGGTACTCCTCGACCAGCGACTCGGCGGTTTCGCGGGTGATCTGCTCGGAGATGTCGACCGGAACGTAGGTGGCGAGGCAGCCGGCGTCGCGCATAGCGCTGAGCAGATGGCGCGTCTTCGCGGCGGAACCTGAGCCGAGCTCGACCAAAGTGCGGGGCTCCCCCGCCGCAGCCACGATCTCGGCGGAGCGCTCGGTGAGGATTTCGCGCTCAGCGCGAGTGGGGTAGTACTCAGCCAGCTCGGTGATTTGCTCGAAGAGCTGCGACCCGCGCTCGTCATAGAAATACTTCGGTGCCAGCTCCTTCGGCTTGGCGGTAAGGCCGAGGCGGACCTCGCGCTCCATCCTGATGCCGCCGTCGGCGCGCAGGTGGACCTCAATCTCGATCGCCTCCGTGGCGGCACCGGGGTTCATCAGCCAGCGTCCCTCGCGCAGCGGAATCCGGAGAAGATCTGACGGCGCTGCGGCAAATCCCAGTTGCGGAAGCTGGGTCGCATGACGTCACGACTGGTCGCCCACGCACCGCCGCGCAACACCTTGTAGGTATCGCCGAAAAAGACCTCCGAGTACTCGCGGTAGGGAAAAGGCTCGAAGCCGGGGTAGGCGAGAAAGTCGGAGCTGGTCCATTCCCAGGCCTGACCGACCATCTCCATCCCCGCCTGGGCGACCTCCCACTCCTGCTCGCTTGGCAGCCGCTTCCCGGCCCAGCGCGCGAAGGCATCGGCCTCGTGCCAGGAGACGTGAAGGACGGGATGGGTTGGGTCCACCGGTTCGCGGCGGCCCATTGCCGTGCGCACCCATCCCCCATCGCCGTCGCGCTCCCAGTAGAGCGGTGGCTCGGCGCCCGTCTCCTCCATGTAAGCGATGTACGCGCCGTTGGTCGCCGGAGTTCGATCGATCTCGAACGGGGCCAGCTCGACGCTGTGCCGAGGCCGCTCGTTGTCGTAGGCAAAGCCGGTGGGCCTAGCTCCGATCTCATGCTCTCCCCCCTCCACCGCGATCGCCTCGGGTCCGGGCGGGACCGGCTCTGGGGCGGGGCCGGGCGGCGGTTCGTAGCCATTGACCAGCTGCAAGAGCTGAAGCATCGTCTCGTTGTGCTGCAGCTCGTGCGCGAGCAGCATCTCGTAGACGAAGCCTCCCCGCAGCAGCGCGTTGTCGGCCTCGTTGCCGATCTCAACCTCGTCAAGCACCTCAAGCGTGCGCTCGCGCACGTCGGCCAGGTAGGACCGCAGCTCGGCGTCGCGCAGGATCGGCAGCTCGCCGCGCGTCTTGCGCGGGTTCTCGATCGCATCGTAGAAGCGGCCGAGCTCGCCCCGCAGCGGCTCGCGCCCGCCGACCGTCTGCACCAGCCAGAGCTCCTCGAAGTTCGCGATGTGGCCAAGGTCCCAGGCGAGCGGGCTGAGGATCGGCGAGTAGACGCGGTTGAGCTGCTCGTCGTCGAGCGGCTCGATCAGCTCATAGGTGCGCCTTCGCGCCTCCGCGAGCCGGTCCGCGATCGCATCCTTGGAGCTTGCCGTCACCTCGGTGGCGATTCGGGAACCCTAGCGGTTTAAGCTGGCGCGGCCGTGAAAATCGATGGGACAGCTGCACTGGTCGCTGGCGGGGCCTCGGGGCTGGGCGAGGCGACTGCTCGCGCCCTTGCGGCAGCCGGCGCGAGCGTCGTCATCGCCGACCTCAATGCCGAGAAGGGCGAGGCGCTGGCCGCCGAGCTCGGGGCGGGTGCGAGCTTCGTCGAGGCCGACGTGACCGACGAGGCGGCAATCGCGTCCGCGGTCGAACGGGCCGCTGCGATCGAGGGCGGGCTACGGGTATCGGTCTGCTGTGCTGGGATCGGCTGGGCCGAACGCGTCGCCGGAAAGGGCGGGCCCCACAACGTCGAATTCTTCTCCAACGTGGTCAAGGTCAACCTGATCGGCACCTTCAACGTGCTGCGCCTGGCCGCTGCCGCGATGAGCGAGAACGAACCCGACGAGGGGGACGAGCGCGGCGTTTGCGTCAACACCGCCTCGATCGCAGCCTTCGACGGCCAGATCGGCCAGATCGCCTACTCCGCCTCGAAGGGAGGCATCGTCGGCATGACCCTGCCGGCCGCTCGCGACATGTCCTCGCGCGGGGTGCGGGTCGTGACGATCGCCCCGGGCCTCTTCGACACGCCCCTGCTGGCGGCCCTGCCCGAGGAGGCTCGCGAGGCATTGGGGGCGGGGATTCCCTTCCCCTCCCGGCTCGGACGCCCGGCCGAATACGCGCAGCTGGTCGAGCAGATTGTCGTCAACCCAATGCTGAACGGCGAGACGATCCGCCTCGACGGCGCCCTGCGAATGCCGCCGCGGTAGTCAGTCCGTGCCGTCGGCCTCCTGGTCCCTCCAGACCCGCTTGCGCCACGGCGGATCAATCGCAAAGCGGTAGGCCTTTCCGGTCCGACCTGCGATCGGCTCCAGCGGCACCAGATGGACGCGGCGGCCAGGCGTTACGCGGTCGATGCGGAGGAAACCGTTCGCGTTGCCTGCGTGACTGCCACCGGAGACGACCAGCAGGCGGGTCTCGGGGCCCCAGCCGTTGTTGGGGCGGACACCGACAGTTTCGGCTAGGTCTCGAAGTGGAGCGATGCTGGCGTCGGATCCATCGTTCGCGATGCTCTCCGTGTAGTTGTAGCCCCGGTGGGACGAAGCGCGCTCGTCGACCTCGCCGCCCGGCCGAATGCGGATCTGCACGCCCTCCCAATCGTCTTCGTGAAAGCCCTCGTCGCCGACGATCGGCACGCCGCGCAGGGTGGCCGAGTCCGCGTAGTAGGTCCAGTACTGGATGTAGAGGTTGCCGGCGCGCTCGATCACATGAACGAAAGCGGTAACCGGCAGTCCGGCGTCCGTCACATGCACCAGGCCACGTGCCGAGCCATCCCCGCACTCGGTATCGCGACAGCGCCGAAAATCCACCGGCAGCGCCCGCGAGCCCTGCTCGAAGAGCATCGTCGGCATGTGTTCCCGGACCAGCTTGCCGACCTCCGATCCGTAGGCGGCGATCAGGACTGGTTCATCGCCGCAGTGATCCGCAAGTGCGGCTGCGCAGAGCAGCCGCGAGGCGATCGCCCGGGCAAGGTCCGTGCCCGGCGGTCGCACACCCGCTGCGACAAGCGCCGCCAGCAGCAGCGCGACCACAGCCATGAGGCCAATCCACTCGACCGCCCCCTGCCCGCGCTCCTCCACGCACCATCAAGGGCACAGGGCCTTGAATTCTCCCCTCGGGTAGGGGCTACAGGTTGCCGATCTCGCCTGCTATGTCTGCCGCGGCCTGTTTGGCGTCGGCGAAGAGCATCGAGGTGTTCGGTTCGTAAAAGAGGTCGTTGTCGATGCCGGCAAAGCCGGGGCTGAGCGAGCGCTTGATCACGATCACCTGCTGGGCCTCGCTGACTTCGATGATCGGCATGCCGGCGATCGGGCTGTCCGGGTCGTTTTTGGCGGCAGGGTTGGTGACGTCGTTGGCGCCGACGATAACCGCCACGTCGGTGCGCGGCATCTCCGGGTTGATGTCCTCCATCTCACGCAGCTGCTCATAGGGAACGTCGGCCTCGGCGAGCAAGACGTTCATGTGGCCGGGCATGCGGCCGGCCACGGGGTGGATGGCGTAATTGACCGTCACACCCCTCTTCTCCAGCTCGTCGGCGACCTCCTTGATCGCGTGCTGCGCCTGGGCGACGGCGAGGCCGTAGCCAGGGACGATCACGACCGAGTCGGCGTAGGCGAGCTTGATCGCCGCGTCCTGGGCGCCGATCGACACATGCGGCCGCTCCTCCGTGGCGCCACCCGCGCCGCCTGCCGGCGCGCCGCCGAAGCCGGCGAAGAGGACGTTGCCCACGGAGCGGTTCATCGCCGTGGCCATCTCCATCGTGAGGATCGTTCCCGAGGAGCCGACCAGGGTCCCGGCGACGATCAGCGCCACGTTGTCGAGCGCGAAGCCGGCGGCGGCGGCGGAGAGGCCGGTGAAGGCGTTGAGCAGCGAGATCACGACCGGCATGTCGGCGCCGCCAATCGGCAGCACGACGAGGTTGCCGAGCAATCCCGCGGCGATCAGGATCGCGATGAAGATCGCCTGGTTAGGGTCGTCGTTGTTGACGGCGATGCTGACGCAGGCGGCGACGATGCCGACCAGCAGGACCACGTTGATCACCTGCTGGCCGGGGACGGCAAGCGGCCGGGTCGGGATCAAGTCCTGGAGCTTGGCGAAGGCGATGTTCGAGCCCCAGAAGGAGACCGAGCCGACCACTGCGGCGAAGAGGACCGGGATCAGCTCGTCAAGCGGGATCTCCTCACCGAGCGAGATCCCGTGGCGAATCTCCGACCAGGCGATCAGCGCGACGGCGCCGCCGCCGACCCCGTTGTAGAGGGCGACCATCTGCGGCATCTCGGTCATCTGGACGCGGATCGAGGCGATCACGCCGACTGCGGTACCGACCCCCAGCCCAAGCGCGATCAGGCCCCAGTTGCCGATTCCGTCCAGAAGCAGCGTGGTGACGACGGCCACCACCATGCCGCCCGCGGCGATCAGATTGCCCTGCTTGGCCGAGGTCGGGTGGGTGCCGCGTTTGACCCCGATGATGAAAAGCGAGAAGGCGACGATGTAGAGCGCCGTGGCGGCGTCGCCACCCGGCTCGAGCACCGAATAAGGAATTTGGGAAAGGACGTCGGCCATCTCTATTTCCCTCCGGCCCCATCACCGGAATCCGCCGCGGCCTTCGGTTTCGGCTTTTTGGAGAACATGCCGAGCATCCGATCGGTGACCATGAAACCGCCGACGATGTTGATCGCGCCGAAGGCGATCGCGATCGTGCCGATGACGTACTCGAGCGGGTCGTTGGCGTAGCCGACGACAATCAGCCCGCCGAGCATGACGATGCCGTGGATCGCATTGGTCTGCGACATCAGCGGCGTGTGCAGGGTGGTCGGCACCTTCGAGATCACCTCGAAGCCGACGAAGGCGGCGAGCACGAAGATCGTCACCTCGGTCATCACGCTCATGCCGAATCCCTCCCCGCCGCCCGCTCGTTCTTGATCTCGCCGCCGTGGGTGATGCAGGCCGCGGCGATGATGTCGTCCTCGAAGTCGACGCTCAGCTCACCCTCCTCGGTGACGAGCAAGCCGAGCAGGTTCTCCAGGTTCTTGGCGTAGAGCTGCGAGGCCGGGACCGGCATCTCACTGGCCAAGTTGCGCGGGCCGACGACCTTGACCCCGGCCTCGACCACGGTTTGGCCGGCCTCGGTCAGCTCGCAGTTGCCACCGGTCTCGGCGGCCAGGTCGACGATCACCGAGCCCGGCTGCATGCCGCGCACCGCGTCGGCGGTGATCAGCAGCGGCGCCGGGCGACCCGGGATCGCGGCGGTGGTGACGATCACGTCCTGCTTGGCGGCGTTCTCGCCGATCGCCTCGACGACCTTCGCGTTCTCCTCGTCGGTGAGCGGGCGCGCGTAGCCGCCCTCGCCTTCCGCGTCCGGGATGAAGTCGAGTTCGAGCGGGCGACCGCCGAGCGAGGCGATCTGCTCCCAGGCGGCGCGACGGATGTCGAAACCGGTGACGATCGCACCGAGCCGCTTGGCGGTGGCGACCGCCTGCAGTCCGGCGACCCCGGCGCCCAGCACCAGCACCTTGGCCGGCGGCACCGTGCCGGCGGCGGTGGTCATCATTCCGAAGAACCGTCCCGACTCACGGGCGGCGATCAGCATCGCCGCGTAGCCGCCGGCGGCCGCCTGTGAAGAGAGCGCGTCCATCGCCTGGGCGCGCGTCGTGCGAGGGATGGCCTCCATCGCGAAGCTGGTCACACCCGCGGCGGCAAGCGCCTTGTTGGTCTCCGCCGCGGTCCAGGGCGAGAGGTGGGCGATCAAAAGCTGATTGGAGTTGAGGCGGCCGATCTGCTCGGCGGTGGGGGCGGCGACGCGAAGGACGACGTCGGCACCCCAGGCGACGTCGGGGTCGACGACGTCGGCGCCCGCGTCCTCGTACTGGGAGTCGGGATGACCGGCGGCCTCGCCCGCGCCGGACTCGACGAGCACGCCGACGTGCTCGTTCTTCTTCAACGATTTAACGGCGTCAGGGACGAGCGCGACGCGGCGCTCCCCCTCGGCGGTCTCTTTCGGCACTCCGATCTTCATAAGGTCGCGGCGGGGGAGCCTATGACAAGCGGCTAGGCGGGTGCCTCGACGCCCGCGAGGGACGCGAGTCGCTCAAGAGTGTGCAGTTGCTGATTGCGCTCGACGTGAACCGGGGAGACGATCAGGCGGTCGATGCCGGCGCAGCGGAAGCGCTCGATCCGCTCCGCCACCTCGGCCTCGGTTCCGACCAGCGAAGTGGCCTCGACAATCTCGTCGGGCATCGCCTCGAAAGCGCCGCCGCGATCGCCGTCCTGGAAGCGGCGCTGGACCTCGTCGGCGACGTCGCCGAAGCCAAAGCGGTGGGCGAGATCGACATAGAAGTTGGTTTTGCGGCTGCCCATGCCGCCGAAGTAAAGGACGAGGCCCGTCTTGACCAC
>Ga0157297_10000046_pt1 | contig 17690 bp, 15 predicted proteins | sample NitcycUS028104C2_FD_108380 | JGI IMG/M metagenome (GOLD analysis project Ga0157297, IMG submission 108380) | Soil microbial communities from Arlington Agricultural Research Station in Wisconsin, USA - Nitrogen cycling UWRJ-S028-104C-2 | ecosystem: Environmental > Terrestrial > Soil >...
GCAGGAAATCGCCTTCCACCGCGGCATGGGTCGCTTCTACCGCCGCTTCGACGCCCCCGAGCACAACCCGCTCCTCAACGCCGCCGTCTACGCCGGGATCGGCGCCAAACTGGCTGTTAGCCTCGGCATCACGGCTTTCCGAGAATAAGGAGGAGCGGCACCGTGCGAAAAAGTCTGGCTCTTGCCCTGGCCTGTGGGGTAGCGCTTTTTGCGAGCGCCGTAGGCGCCCCGTCGACGCAGTCCGCTTCCAGCTGCCTCCGATCAAGCGCTCTGGCAAGCGCTTGCGGCGGGTGGCGTCTGGTCTTCGATGCGGGCGCCAAAGTCACGCCGACGGTACTGCCGAGGCACGAAATGGCGCGGGTCGGGGTCGAGATCCACGGCACGATCTCGAACGAAGGCGGCAGCCACCCTTCTGCCCTCAGAGAAGTGACCGTCGACCTGGACAGGAATGGGGGGAATCGATGTCAAGGGTCTGCCCATTTGCGCGCTGCACCAGCTTCAGGCTCTCAGCACCAAGGCGGTTCGTAACCGCTGTCAAGAGGCGGTGGTCGGCACCGGTGTAGCGCACATCGGGTTCGACGCACCAGAACAGACGCTGGTCCAAACCCCGCTTACCCTCGTCAACGGCGGTGTCAAGGACGGGCTGACGCGGCTCTTCGTCCACAGCTCCACCCCGACGCCGATCGTCACCACCGTGAAGATCACCAGGCACGAGCAAGGGCAGTTCGGCACGCAGGCAATTTGGAGGATCCCCTCCATCCTCGAAGGCAGCGGCTCACTGCGCGATTTCAGCTTCAAGATCGAGCGACGTTTCGAGTACAAGGGAGTGAGACGCAGCTACCTCAGCGCGCGGTGCCTCGACGGTCAGCTCGCGGTCGCAATTCCCCAAGCCAAATTCAGGAACGAAGCCGATACTCCCGGCATCGCTCAGACAACGGTGATGAAAGGTGGCTTCGTCAGCCCTTGCAAGGCACGCTGATGGCAGTACGCGACGCTAGAAACATCTAGCGAGCGCCTGAAATGACAAGACCCGCCGGAGCGGGTCGAGTCGGGCGAAGTGGGGAACCACCCCCACAGGCAGCTGACATCCGGGTCCTAGGCTACCACGGCGCTGCGCCGACTCGACCCACCCCGACGGTCTTATGCGGAGGGCGCCGGACTCGAACCGGAACCGGCTGGTCAGGCCGGACATGGCAGACGTCAACTGCCCGAGCACACCTATGCTCTTCACCCTCCTGCGCGCGACGCTAGCAGTGAAAAGGCGGGTTTAAAGCGTCAACCCAGACTACGGGCCGTGATGAGCCCCGAGATGGACAGCAGCACCCGCGGAAGCAGCCAAACCGGCTGGAGCACTCGCATCCGTGCCGCTCTGCACGCCCTGCGTGGGGATGTCGCCGATACAGCTACCGACGCCGGAGACGAAGACGATCAAGCCCAGGACTCGATCGATCGGGCACTCGAGGTTCTCAGCGCGGCTTCGATCGATGAGATCCAGGACCGCGGCTACCACTTCCAGCAACGTGACTTCTACAGCGCCCTCAACGACCTTCCCTTCCTGACGTCCAACTGGGACCTCTGGCACGAACGGCCGCTTCCGCAAGGAATTAACTGGGACCTCGATGCCCAGCTGGACGAAGTGCGGCGCATTTCACCGTACCTCTCAGAGCTGGTGAACGTCCCGGAGGACGCCCCGCCCGGGCTCCCGAAGTACCACTGGAAAAACAACTTCTGGCGCGGTGCCGATGCTCTGGTCCAGTACGGGCTGATGCGCCATGTCAAACCGCGCCGGGTCATCGAGATCGGCGCCGGCTGGTCGAGCCTGCTCCTGGCGGATGCGCTCGTGCGCAATCAGGAGGAAGGATCGGAGCCCACTGTCGTCGACCAGATCGAGCCTTTTCCCCGCACGGAGCTGCTGAGCGCGCTGCCCGCGCACTGGACCCTCCACGAGACGATTCTGCAGCGAGCCGACCTGGAGCTATTCGACTCCCTTCAGGCCGGAGACGTTTGCTTCTACGACGGCTCGCATGTGGCACGGGCGGGCAGCGACGTGGTCTGGTTCTTCTTCGAGGTTCTGCCACGGCTGAAGCCCGGCGTCCTGGTTCACGTCCACGACATCTTCTGGCCCTCCGACTATCCGGATGACTGGATCTTCAATCGCGGTCAGACCTGGAACGAGCAGTACGTTCTGCAAGCGTTCCTGATGTACAACAACTCGTTCGAGCCCGTGATCTGCAATCCCGTCCTCTGCCAGCGTCGGATGGCACCACTGGAAGAGCTATTCCGGGAACGCCCGAGACCCAGCACAGCGGCACGAGCATCTGGCTGAGGACGACTGGCGAGTCCTGAGGCCGTGCCGTCGGTCAGCGGCGCGCGATGTAGGCATCTTGCATCACGACCAGCTCGGGAGAGCCGAGATCGAAGACGTCGACCGCGGCAAAGTCTCCGAGCAGACGCTCGGTAACGTAGCGGCGCGGGTGATAGGCCGTGCAGGCGTTGCGGCCCGACATCCGGGGTCGCTCGACCACCAGCTCGCCGCGATCGAAGCATTCCTGCTCGGCGTTGGTCAGGCGGTCGCGAACCGCTTCGCCGAGCACGCTCAGCACGAGCAGCCCACCGGGCCGCAGCAGGCGACGGAACTCGGCGATCCAGCGGCGCTGGAGCGACTCGCCGAGATGACTGAAGACCGACAGGGCGTAAATCAGGTCAAAGCTCCCCGCGACGTACGGAAGCGGAGGTTCGAGCTCGTTGTGGATCGTCCGCAAGAAGGGAAGGTTGTCCTCGCACCAAGCGACCAGCTCCTTGTTGTAATCGCAGCCGTGGATCTCGGGACCCTCGACCGCTGCCCAGTGGCGTGCGACGCGGCCACACCCACAACCGAAGTCGAGAATCGCTTCCATCTCGTCGACAGGGACGCCGCCGGCACCAGCCGAGGCTGCGCGGATCGAGTCGGCCATCTGGCCACCAATTCGGAGGAAATGCTCGGCTCCGCCGCTGCGGCCATCGACCAGCAGGCGCAACCGCGGGCGGGGCAGGGGCAGGCCGTCCGGCCCGATCGCCGGGCTCCCCCCCGCTCGTACCGTCAGCCAGCTCTCACGCATGCGCGCCGCGGGGCGCAGCAGCCTCGCTCCGTCGAGGCCAGTGGCGATCCTGCTCCTCGTCTGCTGCTTCACACCACTTCTCCCCCTGCAATCAGCATGACCTCAGTAAACACCTTCTGGGCCGAAAGTCTCGGCCCAGCGGCCGCGCAGAGTGGGGACGGCTCAGAACGGCAGCGTCGCGGCTATTTCAGCCAAGCGTGGGGCCTGCTTGTCGCGATCGCTTAGGAGGGGCTCGTCGACGGGCCACTCGACGCCTACGTCGGGATCGTTCCAGGCGATGCCGGACTCCGTTGCCGGGTCGTAGGTGCTGGAAAGCTGGTAGGCGACGTCGGCGACGTCGCTGAGCACGGCAAAGCCGTGGCCGAAGCCGGCCGGGACGAAGAGCTGGCGGTGGGCCTCGTCGTCGAGCTCGTAGCCCTCCCACTGGCCGTAGGTGGACGAGCTGCGGCGCAGATCGACGGCGACGTCGAAGACCTTGCCGCGGGGACAGCGGACCAACTTCGCCTGGCCGGGCTCGGTCTGGAAGTGAAGGCCGCGCAGCGTTCCCCGCGAGGAGCGCGAGTGATTGTGCTGGACAAACTCCACGTCGACGCCCAGCTCGGCCCAGGTGTCGCGCCGGTAGGTCTCGACCATGAAGCCGCGCGCGTCGCCATGGACCTCGGGCTCGAGCAGGACGACGCCGTCGAGCTTCGTCTGCAGGCGCTTCGGCATCAGCCGAGCGCTTTGCCGTACTGCTTCTCGTAGTACTCGCGGTACTCGCCGGAGCGGATCGGCCCCCACCACTCCTCGTTGTCGCGGTACCACTGCACCGTTCGCTCCAAACCCTCGGCGAAGTGAACCTCAGCCTCCCAGCCGAGTTCGCCTCGCAGCTTCTCGGAAGCAAGCGAGTAACGGCGATCGTGACCGGGGCGATCGGTGACGTACTCGATCTGCGACTCCTCGGCGCCGGTCAACTCGATTACCCGCTTGACCACGTCGATGTTCTCGCACTCGTCGGGACCGCCGACGTTGTAGGCCTCTCCCGGGCGACCGTTCATCAACACGGCATGGATGCCGCGGCAGAAGTCCTCGACGTAGAGCCAGTTGCGGACCTGCCGTCCGTCTCCGTACACGGGCAGCGGGTCGCCGTGGATCGCGTTCAAGACCATCAGAGGGATCAACTTCTCCGGGTACTGGCGCGGGCCGTAGTTGTTGGAGCCGCGCACGATCGAGGCCTCGGTGCCGTAGGTGTGGAAGTGGGCGGAGACGAGCAGGTCGCCGGCCGCCTTGGTCGCCGAGTACGGCGAGGAGGGGTCGAGCGGCGAGGTCTCGGTGAACGAGCCGGACTCGATCGAGCCGTAGACCTCGTCGGTGGAGACCTGCAGGTAGCGGTCGACGCCCAGCTCGCGGGCGGCGTCGAGCAGCGTGCCGGTGCCGATCACGTGGGTGCGAGCGAAGGCGTCCTGGTCGTCGATTGAACGGTCGACGTGCGACTCGGCGGCGAAGTTGACGACCGCGTCGCAGCCCTCCATCGCCTCGCGGACGACGGTCGGGTCCTCGATCCCGCCAACGACCAGGTCGGTGCCCTCGGGAAGGTTCTCGCGGCGGCCGGCGTAGGTGAGCTTGTCGAGCACGCGTACCTCGTGCTCGCCACCGACCAGGCGCACGTAGGTCGAACCGATGAAGCCGGCGGCGCCGGTGACCAGGATCTTCACGCCGCGGCCTCCGTCTCAGCGCGGCGCTGAGCCAAATAGGCGGCCAACCCGTCCTGCCAGGACGGCAGCTCGATCGCGTGCTCGCGCTGGCTCGTCAGCGCCGAGTAAGCGGGACGGGGAGCCGGGCGGCCGAGCATCTCGGTGGTCGCCGACATCACTTTGCACTCAACCTTGGCCTGATCGAAGATCTCACGCGCGAACTCATACCAAGAGCAGGCGCCCCCGGCGGCCATGTGGTGGATACCGAACTCGACCCCCTCGATCAGGCGGACGATGCCATAGGCGAGGTGCCAGGTGTAGGTCGGCGATCCGACCTGGTCGCGGACGACGAGGACCTCGCCATGATCGGCGGCGAGGCGCAACATCGTCTCGACGAAATTGGGCCCTCCTGTGCCGAACAACCAAGCGGAGCGGACGATGAAGTGACGTTTGTTGGCAGCGCGGGTCACCTCCTCCCCGGCCAGCTTGCTGCGACCGTAGGCAGAGATCGGCGCGGCCTGATCGCTCTCGACGCAGGGAGTGCTCTTGCTGCCGTCGAAGACGTAATCGCTGCCGACGTAAACAACCGAGGCACCGACTGCGGCGGCCGCGGCGGCGACGTTGCCGGCGCCCTCGCCGTTGACTCGGGTCGCCGCCTCCTCCGCCTCCTCGGCACCGTCGACGTCGGTCCAGGCGGCGCAATTGATGACGACGTCGGGTCGCTCGCCTTCGAGCTTGGAGCCAACCGAATCGGCGTCGGCGATGTCCAGCTCGGCGTGGCCGAAACCGACCACTTGGTGGCCAGCATTGCCGGCGGCGAGCATCACGTCGCGGCCCAACATCCCGGCGGCGCCGGTGACGAGGATCTTCATCGAGCGTTCCCCATCAGATGATCTTGATCTCCGACTTGTCGCCGACCAGCATTCGCAGCGTCTTCGGCATCCCGTCGCTGCGGGTCAGCTTGACTTCGCGGCCGAGCAGGCTGGCCTCCATCCGCGTGCCGAGGTCTTCGACCACGGAGCCGGAGAGGACGATCGAGTGCTCGATTTCGGAGCGGCAGATCCGCACATCCTCGCCAATCGAGGTGTAGGGGCCGACGTAGGCGCTCTCGATCCGGGCGCCGGCGCCGATCACGGCTGGGCCGCGCACGACCGAGCCGGTCACCTTGGCCCCTGCTTCAACCACGACCCTTCCCTCGACCCGCGAGGCCTCGTCGATCTCGCCGTCGAGCCGCGTCTCGATCTCCTCGAGGACCAACCGATTGGCCTCGAGCATGTCGGCGAGCTGGCCGGTGTCCTTCCACCAGCCGCTGACCACCTCCGACTGCACCTTGTGGCCGTCCTCGATCAGCGCCTGAATCGCCTCGGTGATCTCGTACTCACCGCGCCAGGACGGCTCGAGCGCGCGGGCGGCCTCAAAGATCGGCTGCGCGAACAGGTAGACCCCGACCAGGGCGAGGTTGGAAGGCGGGTCTTTGGGCTTCTCGATCAGTCGCACGACGTGGTCGCCGTCAAGCTCGGCGACCCCGTAGGAGCTGGGGTCGGAAACTGGAGTGAGGAGAATCAGCGCATCGGGTTCGGACTCACGGAAGGTGGCGACGAGACCGCGCAGGCCGTCGGCCAGCAGGTTGTCACCCAGATACATGACGAAGGACGCGCCGCCGATGAACTCCTCGGCGGTCAGCACCGCGTGGGCGAGCCCCGCCGGTTTGTCCTGGACGATGTAGGTGATCTCGGCGCCGAACTGCGAGCCGTCGCCGGCGGCGGCGCGGATCTCATCGCCGGTCTCGGGCGCGATGATGATCCCGATCTCCTTCACTCCCGCGTCGACCAGGGCCTCGATCCCGTAAAAGAGCACGGGCTTATTGGCGACGGGCACGAGCTGCTTCGCCGAGGTGTGGGTGATGGGGCGCAAGCGGGTGCCGGCGCCGCCAGAGAGAATAAGTCCCTTCAGGGGCTCCATTCGAGGCTGCAACCCTACTGCGCCAGCCGATCATGCGACCAGCCATCTATATACCCACCTACAACGGCCGCGAGCGACTGGGCAAGGCGCTGCGCAGCCTGGAGGGGCAAAGCCGCCCCGCGGACGTGGTCGTGGTGGACAACGGCTCGACCGACGGGACGGCCGAGCTGCTGCGCGAGGAGTTCCCCGAGGTGGCGCTGCTGGAGCTCGGGGAGAACCTCGGCTTCGGCCGGGCGCTGAACCGTGCCGTCGAGGGACACCCGGCGGACCCGGTGATCCTGCTCAACAACGACGTCGAGTGCGAGCCGCGCTTCGTCGAGGCGCTGTTGGGTGCGGCAGCCGAGGGGGCAGAGTGCGTAGCGGGCGTCCTCGTCCAGGAAGCCGCGCCCGGACTGATCGACTCCGCCGGCGTCGTCGCCGACAGCACCCTGATGGGCTTCGACTACCTGCATGGAGAGCCGCTGGCTGCGGCTGAACAGGCGGCTGACCCGCTCGGACCGACCGGGGGCGCCGCCCTCTACCGCCTCGACGCCTTCCGCGCCGCCGGCGGTTTCGACGAGCGCATCTTCCTCTACTACGAGGACCTCGATCTGGCCCTGCGCCTGCACGCTGCCGGCGCCCGCTGCCGCCTCGCAGCCGGGGCACGCGCCGTCCACGCCTACTCGGCCAGCCTCGGGGCGGGAAGCGGCGACAAGTACGCCCGCACCGGCTGGAGCCGCGCCTACATGCTGCGCCGCTACGGCGTGATGACCCATCCCCGGCGAGCGCTGCGGGCGTTCGCTGCCGAGGCGGCGATCTGCGCCGGGCAACTGCTCGCCGACCGCACCGCGAGGGGAATCGGCGGGCGCCTGCGTGGCTGGACCGACGCCGCCGGCCTGGAGCGATGCCCGCTCGACGAGGGTGCCCTGCTCGACATCTCGCTGCGCGAGGCGCTGCAGATACGGCAGCGGCGGCGAGCCTAAGTCGAGGAGCCGAGCGGCACGTCGGCGGGCCGGTACGCGAGGGTGTCGTGCTCCTCGAGGCAGACCTTGTAGCCGTGGGCGATTAGCCGGTCGATGCAGGCCTCATGCTGGTCGCGCGTCAAGTGGAGGTGCTCGAAGCGCACGATGGACGGGACGAAACGCTCGAGGTCGAGTATCCGAATGAGCTCGTGGTCGTAGCCCTCGACGTCGATCTGAAGCAGGTCGATGTGGTCGGCCTCGACTTCACCAAGGAGATCGTTGAGGGCCACGCACTCGATTTCCTCGCTGCGCAGGAGAGAGTCGAGGCCAGGCACGAAACGACGGTGCGAGAGGAGCGTCTCGCGATCGAATGAAGCGAGCATCCCCGCATCACGGGGCACACCCGGTCCGTCGGCAACCGTGTAGAAGGGCCGGACCTCGTTGCGGACACCGACCGCGATCCGGCGAAACTCGAGGCCATCGACCCCCTTGTAGTTCTCGACCAGCTCGGAGAAGAAGGAAGGCTGAGGCTCGACCAACAGGCCACGCCAGCGGCGGGCCTGGACCCAGGCAAAGAGTGGGTCGTAGCGTCGGCCGTCGAAGGCGCCGATCTGCACGAAGAAGATGTCATCCGCGAGCGTGGCCCGCCTGGCGAGAGCGTAGTCGAGGGTCATTCGCAGCTCCGCCTCGGGGTGGCGCAGCAACGGCCGGGGTAGTCGCTCGAGGCGAAGTCCGCGTGCTGCCAGGGCCCGCCGCCCCAGACCGGCGAGACGGTCGGTCAACTTCTCCTCCGCGTCTCGATCCGCCATCAGCGCACTGGCCTGGACGATTTCGATACACGGCTACGGGCGGCGCCCAACGCGCGCCGCAGCAGCCGCCTCGGGGTAATGGCCGCGAGGGCGGCTAGCTCGGCCTCGGTCACGTCGGCGCGGGAGCGCTGCACATCGACCTCAGCCCCAAGCTGAGCGCGCAGCTCCTCTAGCTGAGTCTCACGGAAGGCGTCAAGGTCGGCTATCTGACTGTCGTGCCAAAGTCGCTGCTCTTCGAGTCGCTCGTCGACGCCGTCCGTCGCGAAGCGATCGAAGGCCAACAGGCACTCCCAGAGGTCGCGACGCTCGCGCGGGGTCAGGTCAGCATCGGCGAAGAACTCGTCGATCAGGTGTTTCCGCTGGCGAAATGTCGTCGCCGGGTCGGCGGTGAGCACCTGCAGGCGTCCTCCGGCGTGGGTCCGGTAGTAGAAGAGGGGCTGAGGCAGGACCTCGACCTCGAGACCACGGAGGGTCATCTTGACGAAGGTCTCCCAATCCTCATGGGGGGACCAGTGATGCCCCTCGAACCCCCCAACGGAGCGCAGCGACTCGGTGCGGAAGAGGGCACAGGTGTCGCCATACACGTTCTCCAGGCAGGCTGAAAGCCGGGGGCCGCCTGTAGGCGAGTAGCGAAAGACGAACTCACCGGCCTCGATGTCGGCGTCCTCGACGAAAGCCAGGTTGTGGCAAGTCGTGGCGGCGCGAGAGGGATTCCGCTCCATCGCCTCCACAAACCGCTCGATCAAATGGGGCGTCGCGATGTTGTCGGAGTCGAAGGGCAGAAAATAAGTGCCGGCGGCCCGCTCGAGGCAGTGGTTGCGGGCGGCGCCGGGCCCAGCGTTCTCTTGCCGCAGAAAGGTCCAGTCGGGGTAACGCGTCTCCTGTTCTGCAAACACCCGGCGTGCCGCTTCCGAGGTCGAGCCGTCGTCGATGACGATGACCTCGTCGGCGGAGCGGGTCTGTGCAGCCAACGAGGCGAGCGCGCCAGGCAGGAACCGCTCGTGGTTGTAGTGCGACACCGCGACAGTCACGGTTGCCGGCCCGGTGGCCCGCTCGATCCGCGGCTGCGAGCGCCCCAAAAGCTCACGGTAGGTCGCCTCGACCCGGTCGTTCCAGAGCTCCGAGTCGCAAGCTGTGGCGACCTCGGCCCGTAACTCGATCTCCTTGGCGCCCGACGCGCTCAAACGCCTGACCAGAACCTCGCATAGCCCTTCCGCAGTCGGCTCGAAGAGCCACCGCTCGCGAGCCTCGGCGTGGTCGACGACCTCCGGGATTACCCCGGTGCGTGCGGCGATGAACGGGATGCGGTTGATGACGCACTCGGCAACGGTAAAACCGAAGGTCTCGCTGAGGGACGGGATCACTGCGAGCCGGTTCCCCTCACGCAGCACCGCCAGGGCACCCTCGCGGTCGAGCTCGCCGTCGATGCGGTGCGGACGTTTGCCAAGCCGCTCGGCGATCAGCTCGCTGGCAGGGCGCCCGTCGATCGGGGTGTCCTTGCCGAGGAACAACGCCGGCATGTCCGGCTCGACGGCATCGAGCGCGTCGAGGAAGAGCTGCAACCCCTTGCGACGTTCGAGCCGCCCGAAGAACACGAGCTCGCAGATCTCCGGCACTTGCTTAGCCAGCCCCGGCTCGGGATCGGGGTAGGGGTAGGCGACGGCGGCGTCGTCGCGGACCTCCCAGTCCACCCCGCGCGAGTAGTCGAGCATGTAGCGCGAGGGGCTGAGCTGGACGTCGGCGCGCTCGAACGAGTAGCGCTCGCAGAATTCCACCTTCAGATCGCGCGGGGCGGAGCGCAACCGCAGATTGCCCTCCCGCTGCCACTGCGTCGTGCTGTGCAGCTTCACGGCAAGGGGGAGGTCCAGCAGCGCATCGCCGGCGGCCTTCGCCTGGATCGGCCTCAGGCCCAGCGCGCGCCAGTCGGGGAACTCGACGAGGTCGAACCGGTGCTCGGCATGCAGCGCTTCCAGCGCCGCCAAGACGTGCTCACTGAGGACCAGCGTGTCGGCGTCGCCGCCGAAATGGCGAATTCCAGTCCCCGGTGGCGCGGGGTGGTCCTCGAGCCTGGTGAACGCAATCCCCTCCCGGGCCATTGCCGCGGGCGCCTCTCGCAGTCGCTCCTCGTCCTCCACCAGGCCGCAGAAGAGGACGTGAACCCCCCAGCCGCGGCGAGCGAGCAGCCTGCTCATCAGCCAGAAGTAAGTGCCGATCCCGCTGTTTCGGTCTACACCCGCAAAGTCGGCGGTCACGAGGCAGATAGTCCCCGGTTGCATGTCCGAGTCTGCTTTCTCGACCTCGGGGCCGTCGGGAGGCATCCGGATCACCCTAGCCACTGGCGAGCTTTCGAGACGTCGCCGCCACCCCGCAAACGGCGACGGTCGCGGAGCAGGGCCGGCAGCCAACGCAGAGCGCCGAGCTTGCCGCGCAAGGTGGCGAGAAAGCGGCGCTCGCGGACGGCTCGGAGCAACGAACCGACCTCGACCGCCGCGACCCTTGGCGCTGCGCTCGCGGGCATGAACTTGACCTGGGTGGCGAGTCGGTTACGAGCGACGAGCCTCGCGTTGTCGGCGCCGGGGCGAGCGAAGCCGACCATCCAGGAAGCGTTGCCAACGTGCCATACGACCGCCTCTGGCGCGCACTCGAAGCGCCAGCCGGCGATCCGTGCCCGCACGTTCAGGTCGACGTCCTCGTAGAAGGAGAAGTAGCGCTCGTCGTAGCCGCCGAGGTCGGTGAACAGCTCGCGCCGCAGCAGGCAGGCAGCACCGCAAACGCCGAAAACCTCACGCGGCTCCAGAGGGCCGGGACGCTGCAACTCCCCGGCCCCCTGCTCGATCGCCCTTCCATCCTTGGTCAGAGCCTGCCCGACGCTGTACAGGCGAGCCGCCTCGACCGAGCGAGGCGCGGCGGAATCGTCGTCGAGCTGGAGGATGCGCGGCTGGACGCCACCAAGCTGCGGGTCAGCCTGCAGCGAATCGAGCAGCGCCCGGATGCATCCCCGCTCGAGCACCGTGTCGGCGTTCAGCACCAGGATCACCGGCGCCGACGTTTGTGCCACACCAAGATTGACCGCCGCGGCGAATCCGATGTTCTCCGGCAACGACACGCATGGCACGCCCTCGCGCTCCAGGAAGGGGAGCGAGCCGTCGCTGGAGCCGTTGTCGACCACCATCATCTCCATCGCGATGCCTTGGCCGGCAAGCGACTCAAGGCAGGCGGGAAGGAAGCCGATCGTGTTCCAGCTCGGGATCACAACGGCGACGGGGGGGGCATCGTTCACGGCGGGAAAGCCTGACAGCTGCTCGCGCCAGGGGGCGCAACCATTACCGTTCCGACGCCGATGCCAGCCGACAACGTCAGCAGCGCCGTGCAAGCCGAGCCCCCCCGCCAACCGGCGAACGACGCCCCGGTGGCGGTCGAGGCCCGGGGGCTGGAAAAGAGCTTCCGCATCCCCACCCACCGCGTCGACTCGCTCAAAGAGCGGCTCGTGCGGCCATTTGCCAGCCGCGACTACCGGGAGCTGCGGGCCCTCGACGGCATCTCCTTCGAGATCCACCAAGGCGAGTTCTTCGGCATTGTCGGCCGCAACGGCTCTGGCAAGAGCACCCTGCTCAAGCTGTTGGCGAGCATCTATCGGGCTGACGCGGGCTCGATCCGGATGGCCGGCCGCCTGGCCCCCTTCATCGAGCTTGGCGTCGGCTTCAACGTCGAGCTGACCGCGCGGGAGAACGTGGTCCTGAACGGGGTAATGATGGGGCTGACGCCGCAGGAGACCCGCAACCGACTCGACGCCGTGATCGAGTTCGCGGAACTCGATGACTTCATCGACCTGAAGCTGAAGAACTACTCCTCGGGAATGCTCGTCCGGCTCGCCTTTTCGCTGATGCTGGAGGTTGACGCCGACGTCCTCCTGATTGACGAGGTGCTGGCGGTCGGCGATGCAGCCTTCCAGCAGAAGTGCGCCGACGCCTTTCGCGAGATGAAAGCCGCGGGCAAGACGATCGTCCTCGTCACTCACGAGATGGCAACGGTCGAGGAGTACTGCCACCGGGCGATGCTGATCGACGGCGGACAGATCCAACACATCGGCGACCCAGCCGAGGTCGGCAGGCGATACGTGCGGCTGAACTTCGAGCGGGGAAACGAAAGTGGCGGCGGGATGACCTCCGACGGTGGCGACGAGGTGCGGCTGCTCGACGCCTGGATCGAGGATGCTGCGGGCGCTCGCCTCGGCAACGTCGAACACGGGCAGGCGATCCGCCTCCGGCTCGAGCTGGAAGTCCTCCGGGACGTGCCCGGGCTGGGCGTCGGGTTCATCATCGCCAACGCCGACGGCGTCGGGGTCTTCCAGTTCGGCACCGAAGCGATCAGCGATGAAGGGTCGTTCGAGCTGGCACCAGGGAAACGAGTCACCATCTCCGCTGAGGTTGAGAACCTGCTCTCCTCCGGCCGCTACTTCGTCCACTGCGGCGTCAACAAACTGGGCGGCGGAGTGGCCCTCTACGTACACAACGCCGTCGACTTTGTCGTCTACGGAGGCGAACAACATTCCCGCGGTGTCGTCACCCTGCCACACGAGATCGAGGCGGTCGTCAGGGGCCCGGAGGGCGAATGAGCGCCGAGCCCACGACGACGACGCTGCGCGAGGTTCGTGGCCCGGCCGCGCTTGGTGGCGGCTCCCGCCGCTTCTTCGACCTTCTCTGGCTGATGTCGGTGACCGAGTTCAAGCGCGTCTACTTCGGCACCGTTCTCGGCTACGTCTGGTCGCTCGTGCGGCCGCTGCTGCTGTTCGGGGTGCTGCTGTTCGTCTTCACCAAGGTCTTCAAAGTCGGCGCCAACCTCCCGTTTTACCCCGTGCTGCTCCTGCTCGGAATCGTCCTCTACACCTTCTTTCAGGAAGCGACGCTGAACTCGGTCACCTCGGTGGTCGCGCAGGAGGGCGTCGTCCGCAAGACCCAGTTCCCGCGCTTGGTGATCCCGCTTGCGGTCGTCCTCACCGCCGCTTTCAACCTCTCGCTGAACCTGATCGTGGTCTTCGCCTTCGTCCTCGCCTGGGGGGTCGACCCAGCCTGGACCTGGCTGCTGCTGCCGATCCCGCTGGCACTGATATTCGTCTTCGCGGGATCCGTGAGCATGGCGCTCTCGGTCCTCTACGTGCGCTTCCGCGACGTCCTGATCATCTGGACCGTGGTCGCCCAGGTCCTGCTCTACGCAACCCCGATCCTCTACCCGATCGAATATGTCCCGGAGTCCTACCGGCAGCTGATCTTCCTCAACCCGCTGGCACCGATCTTCGAGCAGGTTCGAGTCTGGACGATCGAACCAGACGCCCCCACCGCAGTCGACGTCGTCGGAGTAGCCGGGTTGATTCCGGCCGCCGCGATCTTCGTCGGCGTCTGCGTCTTCGCCGTCTGGATCTTCAACCGCGACGCCCCGCGGATCGCCGAGGAGCTATAGGACTCCCCGAAGCGGGCTACTTGGGGCCGTCAGTGAGTTCGTAGGTCCGAAGGATGAAGCGGCCTAGAAGGGGCACCGCGAACGAATACTTTCCCAGCCGGTTCTTGTAGATCATCCCGCGCTCAGCGAGACCGGCAAGCATCTGATTGGCGTGGCTGGGCGAAAACGCCTTGGGCAAAAGAAGCTTCGCCCGCTCGGTGAGTTCGAGAATCGTGAATTCCTCATCGGGATGGTCGAGGTTCGCCACGACCCAGAGCAGTTCACGCTGCCGATCGGTGATCTTGGCCCAGCGTCCGGCGAAGAAATCGGCATCGAGCTTGTGCTGGATCGCCTCAATCGGGACGGATTTTGCCTCTTCGTCGGCGTGCTGGCGGATGAAGACGTCGTAGACCTCCCGGCAGATGAACTGGATGAAGTACGGATAGCCGGCAGACTCGTGAATGATGACCTCGACGGAGCGCGGAGAAAGATTTACTGGACACTCCGCCACCTCGATCGGTTTGATGATTGCTTCGCGGCTCTCGTCCTCAGTCAGCCTGGTCAAGGTCATGACCCGGAACATGCGCTCGGCATAGGTCCGAGCGTCGACAAGTTTGGGGAACAGGGTTGGAAGACCAGCCAAAACGAGCATGAAGGGAATTCCCTTCTTCTGAATTGACTGAAACACGTCAAGGAGAACCGACAAAGGGAATTGATCCTTGCTTGCGTGATCGGAGAGGTTCTGGGCCTCGTCATAGGCGAAGATCACCTTGAACTCACCCTGTTGGCGCAACCGCTCCCACGCGAATTCAAGCGTCGCCTTGATCTTGTCGGAGGTCAGGCCCGGCGTCCCTGAGTAGACCGCCGCCAGCACCGAATGAGACAGCGGCACCTCTCGAGGCTCACTTGGAGCGCTAAAGCCGATCAGCTGCGGCTCTGGCTCCAAAACAGTCGCCGAAGACGTGATCAGCGCAAGATCTGCGAGCAAGCGTTCCGCTAGCGCGGTCTCGCTGATGCTCGCTGACTCGGAGAGGTCGGCGGTGGCCCACAGCCAGCCGCGCTGATGCGCCCGAGGCTTGAAGGTCTCCAGAAGCACAGTCTTGCCGACTCCACGGAGCCCCGTCAGAACGAGGTTCTCGAGGATCTCGTCTTGCTCCAGCAACCGGTCGAATTCGTCGTATTCACGCTCGCGTCCGGCCAAGTAGGGCGGCATGTGTCCCGCTCCCGGCCGGTATGGATTCTTGAACTCAGGCGGCGAATTCACAGTCCCTTAGCCTCTTCACTAAATTAAGCTTTAGATCTAAATTTAGCAAGAGGACTAACGGATTGGCAATAGCTCGATTCGTCTACGCACAGACGCGCACGCGCTGCTCCGCCTCCACCTGGAGGCGCCAGGGACGCGATATGGCGTCGGGCGGGATCCTCAGGAGCGCCGTCGATCCGCCTGGACCGTCGATCGAAACCGGGTATTCGCCCGTCGCGAAGCGGCGCAGCCCGAGCGAGGCTTTTGGGCCGGGAGCGACTTCGATCCTGGTCAGGCCGGGTGCGAGCCGCAAGTTGGATGCTGCTGCGGAACCAGAGATGCTTGTGCAGTCGCCTCCACGCTGCTGCCGGGTACCTGTGAGAGTCCAAGTCGCAAGCGGCAGCGCCGCTGCGAGGACGACGTCCGCCTGCCGCCGCCCCAGCTCCGGAGCACGGGCCAGCTCCGCGGGCGTGTAGGCGGGTGAGCCGTGTTCTGAGACCGCCGCCAGGTACGGGCCCGAGGTGACGTTGATCAGCGAGACCGTGCCGGCCAGCTCTGGGGTGAGCCAGAACTTGGGGTCGACGCTGCGGCTGGCGATCTCGATCGCTGCGAGGTCGGTGCGCGCCAGGATGCTCTGCTCTTCCAGCCTGTCCCGGCCTTCGACCAGCGGCACCAGGTTCAAGGCGGCAGCTGCCGTCACAACCGCGCCCGCCGCAAGCAGCGCACGCTTGCCGATCTTGACTCCCGCCAGCAGGTTGGCGAGCACGAGGAAGACGAAGATGGCGCCGACGTGCATGTAGCGGCTCGCCCAGGGAGCGCGGCCCGGCAGGTCGTTGATTCCCGCGAGGCCCCAGAAAGCGAGGGTGGCGGCGAGCACCGCCCAGAGGCCCGGTGCCGGTTTCGGGATCGAGAGGCGCCAGCCGGCATCCGATCGCCGCCGGGCCAAGTAGAGGACGAGCCCCAAGAGGGCGAGGAGGACCAGCAGACCCAGGTAGGGGCGCTGCTGGCTCTCGATTCCACCCGCCAGCGCTCGCAGGCCGAGGATCGAAGCCAGCGACGACGCGATTCCCTCGGCGACGAAAATCGGCGCGTGGAGGACGCTGTGGAGCGAGACGGCGCTTTTCGCCTCCCGCCCGTAGGCGATGTACCAAGTCCCGTAGAAGAGGAGTGGAACACAGGGGACATAGGCTCGCGCCCAGCCGCGGTCGCGTCGCCGCTGCAGCAGGTCGACCAGGGCCGCGACCACGAAGGGAATGCCGAGGCTGGAGAAGCCGATCGCCACCACGAGAAGCACGCAGGCGACCGCGTCACCGCGGCGGTCGTCGCGATCCAGTACCAGCAACGCCCCCAACCCGGCCAGGACGGAGCCTGCCAGGGAGATCTCGAACGGCCACAGCAAAACCTCCCATGCGGGTCCGAGGAAGAGCAGGACCACCGCCGCGAAGAGGGCAGGCCAGGGGCCGATCAGCCGCCGCACATATGCGAACAACAGGACCGCGGTACCCCCCAGCATTACCGTCAGCACGATCCGTTCGTCGAGGTCTGACTCCATGCCAAACAGCGCCAGCAGCAGCTTCTGGATCGCGACCGGGATCACGCTGATGTGCTCGTTGTGGGGTCGCAGGAAGTCGCCCGCCGAGGTGCCGCGCCGCTCCAGCAAGAAGGCCCACGAATCCTGGAAATAGGTCAGGTCCCTGCCGAGCCAGAGCAGCAGCGCGGTCGACACGACCAGCGCCAAGCCCAGCAGGGCGATCGGTGGATTGCGCCTCAGCCACGCCACGGGCGGGCGAGTGTAGTTGCCTACCGGCAGACCCTCACGGCCTGCTCAGCATCCACACGCAGGTACCAGGGGAGCGCAGCGGTGTCGCGCGGGATTGTGATCAACGTGGTCGATGCGCCCGGTGCGCCTTCGGTTGGGACGGGGAATCCGGCGGCGGCGAAGCGACGCAGGCTGAACGACGCGGGGCGGCCAGGCGCGACTTCGATCCGGGTGACGCCGGGGCCGAGGCGCACACCTCGAGCCGCGCCCCCGTCGGCAACGGTCAGGCAGCGCCCCTCGGGATTGGGCTTGGCGCCGACGTAGGTTTCGGTCGAGATCGGCAGCGCTTGGGAGAGGACGATGTCGGCCTGGCGGCGGCCGACAGCGGGAGCCGCGAGCAACTCGTTGGGGCTGTAGGCGGGAGAGCCGTACTCGCGCTCGGCTTCCAGGTACTTGCCGGCCTGAATATCGATCAGCGACGGGGTGCCTGCCACCTCTGGGGTCAAGGCGAAGTTCGGATCCACGCTGCGACGGGCGATCTCGATCGCCGCGAGGTCGGCCTTGGTGAGGACGGTCTGGTTGTCCAGCCAGCGGCTGCCGTCGCGCAGAAAGACGAGGTTGGAGGCGACCGCGGCGAGCGTCACCGCCCCCGCGACCAGCAGGGCCACCCTGCCGATCCTCACCCCTCGCAGCAGCTCGGCCGCCAGCAGGAGGACGAAGATGCCGCCCGCGTACATGTACCTGCCGGTGGTCGGCTCGCGGCCGGGGA
>Ga0157297_10000047_pt1 | contig 17555 bp, 17 predicted proteins | sample NitcycUS028104C2_FD_108380 | JGI IMG/M metagenome (GOLD analysis project Ga0157297, IMG submission 108380) | Soil microbial communities from Arlington Agricultural Research Station in Wisconsin, USA - Nitrogen cycling UWRJ-S028-104C-2 | ecosystem: Environmental > Terrestrial > Soil >...
ACGAACCGTTCCGGTGCCTTCATCAACGCTTTCACGTTCTTGCAGTCGGCACGGTGGATGGTGATGCCACGACCGAGGGATACGTAGCCGGCGATCTGGTCGCCCGGCACGGGGCGGCAGCACTTGGCGAGCCGTACGGCGACGTTGTCGGCACCCTTGACGCGGATCCCGTAGTTGGAGGCATCCTTGGTTCGCCGCGCCTTGTCCTCGCGGGCGCCCTCGAGCCCGAGCGGCTCCTCCTCCTCGACCGCCCCTCCCGCTTTGAGGCGCTGCATGAGCTTGTTTGCGACCGCCTTGGTCGAGATCTTGCCCTGGCCAAGGGCGATGTAGAAGTCGGTTGCCTTACGGAAGCCCATCTCGCGGATCACCTGCGCGAGCAGCGGCGACATCGCCAGCTTCTGCATCGGCAAGCCGCGCTTGCGCAGCGCCTCCTCGAGCGCGTCGCGGCCCTTCTGCTCGGCGTCCTCGCGCCGTTCCTCTCTGAAGAAGGCACGGATCTTGTTGCGGGCACGGCTGGTTCGCACCAGTTTCAGCCAGTCACGGGAGGGCCCCCGGTTCTGCTTCGCGGTCAGTACCTCGACGATGTCGCCTGAGCGCAGCTGGTAGTGCAGGGGGACGATGCTGCCGTTGACCTTGGCGCCGACACAGCGGTGGCCGACGTCGGTATGGACCGCGTAGGCGAAGTCGAGCGGGGTCGAGCCAGCCGAGAGGTTCTTCACCTCGCCCTTCGGGGTAAAGACGAAGACCTCGTCCTCGAACAAATCTACCTTCAGCGACTCGAGGAACTCAGCCGGATCCTGCTCGCCCTCGGCCTCGATCAGCTGTCGCAGCCAGGTCATCTTCTCGCGTTGGGGGTCGCCGCCACCGCCCTCCTTGTAGACGACGTGAGCGGCGATTCCGTACTCGGCGAGGTTGTGCATCTCCCCGGTGCGGATCTGGATCTCCAGCGGCTTGCCTTCCGGCCCGATCACCGTCGTGTGCAGCGCCTGGTACATGTTGGCCTTCGGCATCGCGACGAAGTCCTTGAAGCGGCCGGGCAGCGGCTTCCAGAGTGAGTGGATAACGCCGATCGCCCCGTAGCAGTCCTTGACCGAGCCGACGATCACCCGCATCGCGGTCAGGTCGAAGATCTCGTTGAACTCCCGCCCCTTCTTCGTCATCTTCGTGTAGATCGAGTAGAAGTGCTTGGCGCGGCCGGAGATCTCGGCCTCAATACCGACCGCGTTCAGCTCCCCGCCGAGGAACTCGCCCGCCTCGTTGACGTAGACCTCACGCTCATCGCGCTGCTGGGCGACGAGCTGCTTGATCTCCTTGTACTTGCGTGGGTGCAGCGTCGCGAAGGCGAGGTCCTCCAGCTCCCACTTGATTGCGTGGATTCCCAGCCGGTGAGCGAGCGGCGCGTAGATCTCCAAGGTCTCGCGCGACTTCGCCGTTTGCTTCTGCTTCGGCAGCGCGCCCAGGGTGCGCATGTTGTGGAGACGATCGGCCAGCTTGATCAGGATCACCCTGACGTCGGTGGCCATTGCCACCATCATCTTGCGGTAGTTCTCCGCCTGCCGCTCGTCGCGACTCTCGAAAGTCATCCCGGTCAACTTGGTGACACCGTCGACCAACTGGGCGATCTCCTCGCCGAACTCGACCCGGATCTCCTCCAGGCTCGCGCTGGTGTCCTCGACCGTGTCGTGCAGGAGCGCCGCGCAGAGCGTCTCGGTGTCGAGTCGCATTCCGGCGCAGATCTGAGCGACCCCCACCGGGTGGGTGATGAACTCGTCTCCGGAGCGGCGCAGCTGGTCGGCATGGCGGTCGCAAGCGAAATCGAAGGCTCGCGTCACGGCGGTACGGTCGATTACCTCAACCGCAACCGCGGTGTCACCGTCGGCCTCCGCCTCGCTCGCGGGCGCCGAGTCGAACTCCTCGAGCACGGAAAAGAGGTCGCCGAGAAGCTCGCGTTGCTCTAGGGCTGTTTGCGTCGTTTGAGGTATCGCAGGCCCTCCTGGTGGCGAGCGCTGTAGGCGCGGAACGCGGCCGAGCGCTCCAGTTCTGTCCCTTCGGAGGATACGACGCCGACGCTGCCGTCACCTCCATCAGGCGAACCCTGCACGAGCCCCAGCTCGATCAGGACGCGCAGGCAGCGGGCCGCAGCCTCTGCGCTGCGGGGTTGTGGGCCGCTGCCGCGCAGGGCTCCGAGCAGCCCCGCTCCACTCACTTCCCCCGCCGTCCGGAGATCTCTGAACATCCCGATCAGGACCGAGCGGCGAGCGTATTGCTCATCGAGCATGGCAAGGGCGAAGCGGTGCTCTGCCTGCCCCCAGGCGAGGTGGGCGTAGCCGCCATCGGCCGTGCTGCGGGTGGCCAGGCTCTCAAGGTGGGCGAAAGGCGGAGGGTCGACCAGCACCACATGTTGGAAGCCATCGGCAAGCCCAGGATAGGCCTCGAGTGCGGCGGTGTCCGCCAGTTGGACTTGGGCGTCGGCCAGCGCGGCCCGGCGCTCGCGATCGGCAACCACGGCGAGGACGACGCCGTCCCCGGATGACGTCAGCTCGGCCAGAACCGCAGCCGGCGAGCTGCGCGGCCGCAGCAAGGTGCGTGTATCTCCCTCGGGAGGAGTCCCGGGAGGCCACCCGGCGAGGTCCCCCCCCAACTCCGCCTCGAAGCGCCGCCACCACTCCTCGTCCACGCCTGCGTCCTCGCCACCGGATCTCGCTGGGCGCGGGTACAGCTCGTTCAGCACCAGCCGCGGCTCGACCGAGCCGTTCCAACGGTTGACCTCGAGCCGCACCGCCGCGTCGACAGGGTCGTCCTCCCCGACCCCAAGCTTCGAGCGACCGAAGGCGACCCCGAGGGCGCGATGGGCGCCGCTGTGCAGACTGAAGCGCGCGTGCTTGCCTTCGCCCATCGTGCGCACGTCGCGCACGCGTGCGGAAGGGACGAGCAACCGCACGCCAGGATTGCCCATCCCAAACGGGGCCAGCCGTTGCAGCTCCTCGGCCAAGTCGAGCCCGAGATCGGCCCCACCGACCATCGCGTCGATCCGCGCGGTTCGACGCAGATCCTCCGGGCCCAGCACCGACGCGGCGTGGGCGGCAAAGGCGACGCGGAAAGCATCGAGGTTCTCGGCCTTCAGCTGCAAGCCGGCAGCGGCCTTGTGGCCACCAAACCCGTTCAGGTGCTCGGCACAAGCCTCCAGGGCGCCCAGAAGATCGAAGCCCGGGATGCTGCGCCCGGATCCACGCCCCTCCCCCTCACCGTCGAGCGAAATGACGATCACCGGCCGGTTGTGGCGCTCGACCAGCCTCGAAGCAACGATCCCGACCACCCCGGGGTGCCAACCCTCCCCGGCCAGAACCAGCGCCGGCGCCTCGCGCAGCTCGTCGGGAAGCTCGTGCCGCGCCGCCTCGGCGGCCGTGTCGACCTCCCGCTCCGTCGCCCGTCGCTCGCTGTTGGCCCGACTCAGCTCCACAGCTATCTCAGCCGCACGCGCCTCGTCCTCGGTGAGAAACAGCTCAACCCCCGCGTCGGCTCGGTACAGCCGCCCGGCAGCATTGATCCGCGGCGCCAGCCGAAAGGCCAGGTCTCCCTCGTCCACCTGAGTCGGCTCGCACTTTGCCGTCTCCAGCAGCGCTCGTATCCCCGGCCGCCGCGCCCGCCTCACCTCAGCCAAACCGCGCCGGACCAATGACCGGTTCTCCCCCACCAGCGGTACGACATCGGCAACGGTCGCGAGGGCAACCAGATCGAGGTCGGCATTGCCATGGGAGTCGGGGGCAGGGTCCCCCGGAACTCCTCGCGAAAGCGAGCCGGGGGACCCTGCCCCCGACTCCCCCCTCAACGCACAAGCAAGCTTCCACGCCACAGCCGTCCCACACAGCTGCTCAAAAGGGTAGCCATCGACCGCCGGGTGCAAAATCGGGCAGTCCGGCAGCTCCGGACCGGGCTGGTGGTGGTCGGTGACGATGACCGCCATTCCGAGCGACCGCGCCAATGCCACCTCCTCGACCGCGGTGATGCCGCAGTCGACGGTGATCAAGAGCTCAGTGCCCCGCTCGACCAGGCGTTCGATGTTTTCGGCGCTGAGCCCGTAGCCGTCGGCGATCCGATCCGGAATCAGCCAGTCGCACTCGGCACCGATCTCACGCAGGGTGCTGACGAGGATCGTGGTCGCACAGACGCCGTCGACGTCGAAGTCGCCGTGAACGGTGATCCGCTTACTGTCACGGACCGCCGCCGAGACCACTTCGACGATCGATTCCATCGACGGGAACGCACCGGGGGGATGAGACTCGTCGGCGTCGAGGAAGGCGCGGGCCTCATCCGGCGTGCGGTAGCCCCGCCGCACCAACGTGATCGCGACCGGCTCGCTTAGGCCAAGCTCCTCCGATAGGGCGCGCGCCTCCGCGTAGGAGTAGGGGTCTGCCCTGTACGCCTTGATCGTCTCTGCGTTGACGAGGTCCGCCACGCAGCCAGGCTAGGAGTCGCCTGGGACGGATTTCGGCGTGATTCAGGCCGCTTGTTCCGAGCGTACGCCGATCGCCCAGACCACCGCGAGGCCGATCGCCACCCCCGGGATCGCGGTCAGCGCCGTGCCGATGTCGGTCGTGCCGAGACCGCGACCGGTGGCGAGCTCAACGATGCCGCCGAAAACGATCGCGCCGAGTACCGAGCCGAGGAAGGCGCCGACGATTCCCTGCCAGAAGCGATCGGGCAGGAAGACGGTGAAGTGCCAGAGGGCGATACCCATCGTGAACCAGACCAGCAAGGCCATGACTTAGCGGTTCCTCCCGTGCTTGCGGCGTTGCTTGCGCCGCTCGCGACGCTGCGCGTCGCGCTCCCGCCTCTCGACCGCGGCGGGGTCAGCATCTTGCGGTGGCTCTCCATTGGACGCCGGGCCCCCGCCATCGCCACTTGGCGGCTCGGCGGTGGCGACCGCCCCCGGCGTCGGCTGCGGCTGCTGGGCCGCGAGTATCTCGTCGATCTCGGCATCCGTCTCGTCGTCGTCGCCGAGCCTTGCCAGCGCGACGTCGTCGGCGAAGGCGGGAACGGTGCCGTCGATCTCGGCGATCCGCGCCCGCCGTCGCGCGAAGCCCGGCTCACGTTCCTTCCAAGCCGTCAGCACCGGCGAGGCGATGAAGATCGATGAGTAGGTACCGGAGAGGATCCCGACCCCCATCGCGAAGGCGAAGTCTTTCAGCGTGGCGCCGCCGAAGATCAGCAGCGAAACCACTCCGAGAAGGGTCGAGAAGCTGGTCGCCAGCGAGCGGGTCAACACCTCGCTCATCGAGCGGTTGACGATCTGCGAGAAGGCTGCTCGCGGCATCCGCGGCATGTTCTCGCGGATGCGGTCGAAGACGATGATCGTGTCGTAGAGCGAATAGCCCAAGATCGTCAAGAAGGCGGCGACCGTTCCGCTCGTCACCTCCCGGCCGGTAAGCGAGTAGACCCCCGCGGTGATCAGGATGTCGTGAAAGATCGCGATCAGCACCGGAACCGCGAACTTCGGGTCGAAGCGGAAGGCGACGTAGGCGCAGATCACCAGCAGCGAGAAGATCAGCGCCTTGAGGGCGCTATCGGCCACCTGCTGGCCGAAGGTCGGCCCGACGCTGGTGCTGTCAAAGCCGTTTTCCGCGATCCCGAAGTCGGACTCGAGCGCCTTCTGGGCAACCTCGACCCGGTCCGGCTGTAGCTGACGGGTCTGGATCTGGAAGACGTTGTCGCCTAGTTCGGGGTCGGAGACCTGCTGGACCTCCTCGCTGCTGACCCCGGCCGAGTCGAGGGCGTCGCGAACGCCTTCCTCGTCGGTCTGCTGGGTCAGCGCAACCTTGATCCGGGTGCCCGACTCGAAGTCGATGCCGAAGTTCAGCTGCTGGGTGGCAAGGGCGAGAGCACCGACGAGCAGGATCACCCCTGAGACCGAGAAGAACCAGCGGCTCGCCCCCATGAAGTCGAAATGCCAGCGAACCCCCTGGCGCGTAGCCCCGAGGACGCTCGGCGAGCTCAGCAGACGGGTGTGGCTCATGCTGAGCAGCAGCGCCTGGGTGAAGACGACCGCCGTCAGCAGCGAGACGATCGTGCCGACGCCGAGCGTGAAGGCGAAGCCCTTGACCCCGGCCGTCGCCAGCACGAAGAGGATGAAAGCCGTCAGCAGCGTGACGACGTTGGCGTCGATGATCGTCGCGATGCCGCGCCGGTAGCCGGCTGCGATCGCGGCCCCCATCGGGCGACCGGCGCGCACCTCCTCCTTGATCCGCTCGAAAATGACGATGTTGGAGTCGGCCGCGACCCCGATCGTCAGGATCAGCCCCGCGATCCCCGGCAGGGTCAGGGTGATCGGGATCAGTTTGATCAGGGCGAAGAAGATGATCCCGTAGGCGACGAGGGCGACTACCGCGATTAACCCGAGGACGCGGTAGAAGAGCAAAAGGAAGAGGAAGACCAGGATCAGAGCGACCACTCCGGCCTTGATTCCTGCATCCAGCGCCTGGCTGCCGAGCGTTGCCGAGACCTGCGTCTGGCTGATCAGCTTCAGGTTGACCGGCAGAGCGCCAATCTGCAAGAAGGTCGCCAGGTCCTGCGCTTCCTGGATGCTCGTGAAGCCGCCCGAGATCTGTGCCCCGGTGCGCCCGTCGATCCCGTCGGGGTTCTGGGCGAAGTTGATGATCGGTCGCGTCTTGACTTCGTTATCGAGCACGACCGCGAAGTGGCCGGAGAGCTGTTCGGCCCGTTCGTTTGCGACCGGGCCGATCGCCCGCGCTTGACCACGTTGGGCAATACGGCGGGTGACGTCTTGGAACGCCTGCCGACCGTCGTCGGTGAAGGTGAAGGCGACGTTGGGCTGACCGAGTTCGTCGGTTTCCTGCTTGGGGTTAGTGATGTCGGTGCCGGAAAGGGCTGGGTCGTCTTTGAGGGCATACCAACCCGCGTTCTCGATCCCTTCGATCGGTTGCCCGTTGGGGTCGGAGGGTTGTTCGGACACCACCACCGTTCCAGCTGGGACCTTGAGGACAACCTGGCATTCTCCGATCGCGTCGCCTTTGCATGCCTTCTTTTTTGGGCGTTTTTCACCCGTGGCGCTGATGAAGAGGTCTTCTTTTGAGAACTCGGGACCGGCAATCAATTTGTGCTGCGGGCTTCCGTCGAACAGGTAGTAGCGCGGTTTGGTCGTCGAGCAGTTGCCGCAGTCAGCGACGGGCTTCTGTTCGGCGGCGAGGCTGACCGCGCCGTAGGCTTTCGGGTAGGCGCCGGCGAAAATCAGTTGTTGGTTTTCCTGTTTGGAGATGCTGCGCCCGGCCGCGGTCCATTCCGCGTTGGCTTCTTCAATTGCTTCTTCCGGGGGTTCCTGGCCAGGGACGCCGCCGATCGTTTTCTCGCGGCCGATCAGGTTGGGTTCCCAGTCGTAGAACTGGAGCTGAGCGGTGGTGCCGACCTGTTCGATCGCCCGTTGCGCGTTGGTTACGTCGGGAAGGCTGACCGAGATCTCGGTGGTGCCGAGGCGCGAGACCTCCGGCTCGGCGACGCCGAGCTTGTCGATCCGCTCGCGGATGATTTCGATCGAGCGTTCGATGTCCTGGCTGCTGACTTCCGTCACCTGGCCGGTTGGGGTGCCCTGGTAGACCAGCTCGACACCTCCCTTCAGGTCGAGGCCAAGCCGGGTCGGCTTGTTGGCGATGACGAGGACCGAGAGGACGATCAGCCCCAACACGAAGAGCAGCACGAAGAGGTTTCTGCGTCGTCTCACTTCGTCAACCCTCCGGCGTTAAGACGATCAACAGACCACCGTCGTCGTCGTAGGCGGGGAACACATCGGCAACCGCCTCGGCGGGAAGATCCCCCTCGGCGTTTACCGAGACTTTCTTGCCGAGCGAGCGCACGCCCCACTCGAGCGAAGTCTCGATCGGATCGGCGACCGCGACACCCTGGCCACCCTCCCCCGCCTGGATCCACTGCAAGCCGAGCACCTCCTGCACGGGGCGACCGATCACGTCCTCGTCGGTAAGCCCGGTCAGCTCGAAGCTACCGCGCCCAGCGTCGATCACCCGTGCCTGCCGGTCGCAGACAAAGAAGGCCGCGTTCGGAGCCGGGTAGTAATCGTCGAGCAGCTCAAAGACGAAGCCAAAACCGCATTTGGAGCAGCCCTTTGGGCGGGTGCTGAAACCGGCTGTCCGGTCGGCGCTCAGCTCCCTGTTCCCGCAGTTGGGGCAGATGAAGAAAGGCATCCCCCACTCAGGTTACTTAGAAGAGGCTTTTCGGTCTTTCGGGGCTGGGGATCCCGAGGTGCTCATAGGCCCGCTCGGTCAACACGCGGCCGCGTGGAGTGCGCTTCAGCATCCCCTGCTGGAGCAAGTAAGGCTCGAGCACATCCTCGATCGTGTCCTGCTCCTCACCGATCGCGACGGCCAGCGTCGAGAGCCCAACCGGGCCACCCGCGAACTTGGTCGCGACGACATCAAGCAGGTTGCGGTCGCTGCGATCAAGGCCGCCGGCATCGACCTCGAGCATTGCCAATCCGGCAGCGGCCACCTCGGCGTCGACCTTGCCGCTGCCCTTTACCTGGGCGAAGTCGCGTACCCGCTTCAGCAATCGGTTGGCAACCCGGGGAGTGCCTCGCGAGCGCGACGCGATCGTCCATGCCCCCTCGGCGTCGATCTCGACCTCGAGGATGCCCGCGGAGCGCTCGACGATCTGGGCCAGATGCTCGGGGCCGTAGTGCTCGAGTCGGTGGCAAACGCCGAAGCGATCCCGCAGTGGCGTCGTCAGCAGCCCCGCCCGCGTGGTCGCACCGACCAACGTGAACGGCGGCAGTGGCAGCGTCACGGTGCGGGCACCAGCACCCTGGCCGAGCACGACGGGCAGCTCACCATCCTCCATCGCCGGGTAGAGAGTCTCCTCTACCGCGCGACCGAGCCGGTGAATCTCGTCGATGAAGAAGACGCTGCCCGGCTCCAGCGCGGTGAGGAAGGAGGCGACGTCGGCCTTGCGCTCCAGCGCCGGGCCGGCGGTCTGAACCAGCGGCACTTCCATCTCGGCGGCGACGATGTGCGCGAGCGAGGTCTTACCGAGCCCGGGGGGGCCGGCGAGTAGAACGTGGTCGAGCGGCTCGCCGCGCCGCCGCGCCGCCTCGATGAAGATGCTGAGCTGCTCGGTTACCTGTACCTGGTTGACGAAGTCGGAGAGGCTTGGCGGCCGCAGGGAGCGGTCTAGGTCCTCGTCGGGAATGTCGGCCCGGGCGTCATGGATGCGGACCTCAGGCTCATCCTCGACGCCGGGGGTGCGGATTCGCTTCTCGCTCATGCCGCTTTCTTCCCCCCTCCGGCTTTGCGCAGCGCCGTCGCCAGCAGCTCCTGGGCGTCGCCACCATCGATCCCATCCAGCAGTCGCTCTGCTTCCAATGGGGCGTAGCCGAGATTGACGAGTCCGTCGCGGGCGAGGGAGCGCGGGTCATCCTCACCAGCGCCGCTCAGCGCCACCTCTTCCTCCAGCGCGCCCGCGACCCTCTCACGCAGCTCGACGATGATCCGCTCCGCCGTTCGCTTACCGATCCCCGGTACAGCCTGGAAGCGCTTCGCGTCGCCGGTGGCGATCGCCCGCAGCAATTCGCGCGCCGGGCCGCCTGAAAGCACTGCGATCGCAACTTTGGGGCCGACTCCGCTGACCGAGACCAGCTGGCCGAAGAGGTCCCGCTCCTCCTCTGAGGCAAAGCCGAACAGGGCAAGGGAGTCCTCGCGCGCGACCAGCTCAGCGTGAAGGAATGCCTCGCGACCGGTGGCGGGCACCGCTTTTAGCGTCTCGGCCGAGACCGTGAGCCGGTAGCCCACCCCACCGGCGTCGATCACTACGTGATCGGGACGCCGCACCATCACCTCACCGCGAACAGCAGCGATCATCCGCCCGCCCACCCGCCGGCGCCAGCCTCGGCCAGCTCGGCTGCCTGGCGGCGACCGGCGCCGCCGCCGTGACAGATCGCCACCGCCAGGGCATCGGCGGCATGGTCAGGGGTAGGCAGCTCGGGCAAGCCAAGCAGGGTCCCGACCATTCGCTGGACCTGCCTCTTGTCGGCAGCGCCACTACCGCAGACGGCCATCTTGATCGCCTGTGGGGTATAGGCGAAGCAGCTGACGTCGGCCTGTGCAGCGGCGAGCATCGCGACCCCACTGGCCTGGCCGACGGCCATTGCCGTTCGAACGTTCTTACCGAAGAAGACATCCTCGATCGCCATCGCCTTGGGCTCATGCCAGGCGATCAACTCGGCTAGAGAGCCGTGGATCCGCTCCAGGCGACGCTCCATCGGCAGCTCGGCCGTGGTTTCGACGACGCCGCCGTCGAGCGCGACCATGCGGCTGCCCTCGACCCGAACGATGCCGAAGCCAAGATTTGCAGCCCCGGGGTCGATCCCCATTACGACTTCCATACGGAGTGATTCTGGACAGCGACTCGGATGCCTCCCTCAGGCGGCGAGCTGCTGCAAGACCTCGTCGGGGATGTCAAAGTTTGCATGGACCTCGTTGACATCGTCGTGCTCTTCCAACGTCTCGATCAGCCCCAGCAACGCCTTGGCATCGTTGCCTTTGATCTCGACCGTGCTTTTGGGCTCCATCGCGAGCTCCGTCGACTGGACATCGACCCCACCCGCCTCCAGCACCTCACGGACGGCGCTGAGGCTGGCCGGCTCGCAAATCACCCGCAGTAGATTGTCCTCCTCGCGCACGTCCTCAGCGCCGGCATCGATCGCCGCGATCAGGTCGTCCTCGCCATAGCGGGCACCATCGACCACCAGCACGCCCCGTTTCTCGAAGATCCAGGCGACCGATCCCGGCTCACCCAGGCTGCCGTTGTGCTTGTTGAAGGCGAAGCGCACGTCAGCGCTGGTGCGGTTGCGGTTGTCGGTCAGCGCCTCGACCAGGACCGCGGCGCCGCCCGGCCCGTAGCCCTCGAAGACGATCTGCTCGATCGCATCAGCGTCGGCACCTGCGCCGGTGCCCCGATCGATCGCCCGCTGGATGTTGTCCTTGGGCATCGAGGCATCCCGTGCCTTCTGGATCGCCGTCGCCAGCGCCGGATTGCCGTCGGGGTCGCCACCGCCGTCGCGGGCGGCGACCGTGATCGCCCGCGCCAGCTTGGTGAAGAGCTTGCCGCGTTTTGCGTCGGCGGCGCCCTTCTTGTGTTTGATCGAGGACCACTTCGAGTGCCCGGACATCGTTTTGCCATTCTATGAGCAAGGCGATGCACTCTGAGACGGTCACCCACCCGCATGGATCGAGCCCGCTCCGGGGGCTGGCCGCGAGTGGCATTTTCATCGTGATGCTGCTAGCAGCCTTGGCCCTCTGGACGGCTATCCCACTGGGCTGGATCTACATCGGCTCGAAGGTCGCCACGAGCCAATTTCCGGCCGGCGGGCCCTACGCCGTCGTCGCAATTGGAATCATCGTCACGATCGTGCTCGACTCCTGGCTGATCGGTCGCCTCAACGTCTTCTACGTGCGGGTCACCGGCACCAACCGGCTAACGCCGATGCGGCCCAGCTGGCTGAAAAGCATGAGCGATTCCCGCGTCAGCGCCGGCAGCACGACCGTGGTCGAGGCGGTGTTGATGGGCTCGGTGCTGCTGGCCGGCCTGGCCTTCATCGGCTGGTTCTTCCTCCTCGCCGGCTCCCCACTGCCCAACACCTAGCCAGTAGTCAGACGACGAACTTCCCGTCTTCCTGCATCACGGTGCCGTCGACTTCGATCTTGCCGCCGAGGCGCAGGTCGCAGACCAAGTCGGTGTGGACGGCGGACTCGTTGACGCCGCCGGACTCCGGATAGCTGCGCCCGACGGCCATGTGGACGGTGCCACCGAGCTTCTCGTCGAGCAAGACCTCGCGGGTGCCGCGGTCGATGGCGTAATTGGTGCCGATTCCGAGCTCCCCCAACCGGCGGGCTCCGGCATCGGTGTCCAGCAGCTCGATCAGGAACTCCTCGCCGCGCTCGGCGCTGGCCTCGACGACCTTTCCCGCCTCGAAGCGCAGCCGCACCCCGGCCACCTCGCGGCCGCCAATCGTCGCCGGCAGGTGAAAGCTCACCTCGCCTTCGACCGAGTCCTCGATCGGGCCGGTGAAGAACTCGCCGTCGGGCATGTTGTGGCGCCCGTCGCAGGGGATGAACTTGCGACCGCCGATCCCCAGCACGATGTCGGTCCCGGGTGCCACGACCCGCACCTGCTCGTGGCCCTCGATCCACTCCGCCAACCGCTTGGTCTCCGCCGAAGCGCGCTCCCAGGCCGTCAGCGGATCGCCGTCGTCGGCGAGGCAGGCGCCGTAGTAGAAGTCCTCGTAATCGGCCAAGCTCATCTCCGCCTCCGCCGCGTAGGCGTTGGTTGGGAAGAGCGTGTAGCACCAGCGGAACTCGCCCTTAGCGCTGCGCTCCATCGCCCGGCCCAGCAGCTCGCCCGTGGCGGTCTGCCGGCGGGTCTGCCGCTGCGGCGGCACTCCGGACAGTTCGCGCGTGTTGCTGCTGGCGCCGATCGCGATGCGAACATCGACGTTGTCGAGCAGCCACTCGGAGACCGGCGATATCCAGTCGAGCTGAGCGTCGCCGGCGTGCTTGTAATAGAGGGCGGCCTGGCCGTCGAGGGAGACGTTGAGGATCGGGTGAGCGCCCGCCTTCAGCACCTCCTCGTAGACCGCCAACAGCAGCGGTTCCGCGGCGCTGTCGCCGTCGATCGAGACGATCTCGCCCTCCTTCACCTCGGTCGAGTAGCCGACCAGGATCTTCGCCAGCCGCTCCGCTCTCGGGTCTCTCACGTCTGCGCCTCCTCGCGGGCGCGCTCCCGCACCCCGGTAGTCATTGCCATGAACAGGGCGTGCAGTCTGGGGTCTCCGCTCAGCTCGGGGTGAAAGGCGCAAGCGAGCACGCTTCCGGCGCGGATCGCCACCGGGTGGCCGTCGTAGGAGGCAAGCACCTCGACCCCGGCGCCGTGGCGCTCGACCCACGGGGCGCGGATGAACACCGCCCGCAGGGGCTCCTCGCCGAGCCCCTCCACCGCGACATCCGCCTCGAAGCTCTGCAGCTGGCGGCCGAAGGCGTTGCGCCGCGCAGTCGCGTCGATCAGGCCCAGATGGGCGTCGTCGCAGACGATCATTCCAGCGCAGGTGCCGAAGACCGGTCTTCCCTTTTCGTGGTGGGCCCTGATCGCGCCCTCCAGTCCAGCCGACTCGATCCCCTTGACGATCGTCGTGCTCTCACCGCCGGGGATCACCAATCCGTCAAGGCCTTTCAGATCGCCGGGAGTGCGGACCTCGCTCGTCTTGGCCCCGAGGCCGCGCAGCATCGCAAGATGAGCTTCGAAGCCGCCCTGAATCGCGAGGACGCCGATGCGCAGCTCAGGCACCGCGATCCTGCAGGAGCGCGTCGGCCGCGGCCAGCTCCGCGATCTCCAGCCCGGGCATCGCCTCGCCGAGGCCGATCGACGCCGCAGCGACCCGCTCCGGGTCGTTGAAGTGCGTGGTCGCCTCAACGATCGCGCGGGCGCGGCGCTCCGGATCAGCACTCTTGAAGATTCCCGAACCAACGAAGTTGCCCTCGGCGCCGAGCTGCATCATCAGCGCCGCGTCGGCAGGGGTGGCGATCCCGCCGGCGCAGAACATCGGTACCGGCAGGCGACCCTGCGCGGCCACCTCGTGCACCACTTCGAGCGGCGCCTGCTGCTCTTTGGCGGCGCCGGCGAGCTCCTCCGGGCCAAGCTGCGCCAGCCGTTTGATCCCGCTGACGATCTCGCGCATGTGGCGGACCGCCTCGACCACGTTGCCGGTGCCGGCCTCGCCCTTTGAACGGATCATCGCCGCCCCCTCGCCGATTCGCCGCAGCGCCTCGCCGAGGTTGGTGGCGCCGCAGACGAAAGGCACGTCGAAGGCGAGCTTGTCGATGTGGTGGCGCTCGTCGGCCGGCGTCAGCACCTCCGACTCGTCGATGTAGTCGACCTCGAGGGCTTGCAAGACCTGGGCCTCGGCGAAGTGGCCGATCCTGGCCTTCGCCATCACCGGGATCGTCACGGCCTCCTGAATTCCCTTGATCATCGCCGGATCGGACATGCGGGCGACGCCCCCGTCGCGGCGGATGTCGGCGGGAACACGCTCCAGCGCCATCACCGCGCAAGCCCCGGCCGCCTCGGCAATACCGGCCTGCTCGGGCGTGACCACGTCCATGATCACGCCGCCCTTAAGCATCTCAGCGAGGCCGGTCTTCACCCGGAAGGTGGCGCGTTCAGTCACACGCGCAATATTACGGGGGTGGGTCCTACTTCAGTTTGTAGGCACGAATGCGGTCTTTGTGCGCCGCTTCGTCACGGGCGTACAAACCGTGGGCCAGGCCTTGGACAAGGGCCATCAGTGCCGTGTTGGAGCGGGCGAAAGACGGGCTGTTGGAAGAGAAGTAGAGGGTCTGTTCGGCGTGCTCACCTACCTCGGACATGGAGGCATCGGAGATCGCCAAGGTACGAGCTCGGCGGTGCAGCGCGAGCTTCATCGCCCGCAACAACAAGGGATGGGCACGGCCGCAGGAGAGCACGATGACCAGGGTCTCTTCGTCAATCCGACCGAGTCGTTGCAACGACTCGCCACCGGTACTGGCGACGATTTCGGCGCGAATGTCGAGCAGGCTAAGAATGTGCCGCAGGTAGCTGGCGAAGAAAGCCATCTGATCGACGCCGACGATCACTACGCGCTGAGCTTCGGCCAGCGCCGCGACGGCGCCGTCCACCTGCTCGCGAGTGAGGTTACGCGCGGTTTCCTCAAGGTTCGAGTAGTCGGCGCCGAGCGAGCCCTCGAGCTCAGAGTGATCAAAGGAAAAGAGCGCAGCACCGCCGGCGGTGGCTGCGTTGGCTACGGTCGCGCTGCGGTACTCCTCGATCGCAGCCTGCTGTAGCTCCGGATAACCCTCAAAGCCGAGAGCCTGGGAGAAGCGCACCACCGTCGATGAGGAGGTGCTCGCTCTCCTGGCCAGCTCCTCGGCGGTGAGGAAGGCCGCCTCGTCGAGATGGTCGACGATGTAGCGGGCGACGTCTTTCTGCGAGCGCGAGAATTCTTCGAAGCGCTCCTGGATGTACTCGGAAAGGCTTTTAAGTTGAGGTGATTTCGTTGCGGTCTTGGTCACGGCGGTCCATTTCGCCGGTTTGCATGCTTTCCCTTCTGATCTGGTTGGATGGGGGGCGAAATGACCCTTGAGCAGGCCCTTCGCATCACCAACCGCAACATGATCGTCTTCGATCTGTTCCTCGGCAGCGCCTCGATCGCAGCGCCGCGACAGATGCTTACGACGTTCTTCGGGCACGACGAGCCATCGCCGGATGCGGTGCACCTGCTGCGACGCTGCGGTCCGATCTGGCTCACCTTCGCCGCCGCGCATGTGCTTGCAGACCGCCGCGGGGAGCAACGCGATTGGTGGGCGCTCGCCTGGTTGAGGGGAACCGAGATCGCGACGGACGCGCTCTGGGCCGAGTCTCCTGCGCTCAGCCGGCCCGGGGCCAAGACCGCCCTCCGCCTGGCTGGGGTCGCCAACGTGGCGATGGCAGCTGGCTTCGCCTGGCTCTCGAAGCGATGAGCGGGGGCGCCGGGCTGCCCAGCAAGCGCTGGAGCCTGCGTGGCTATGACGACGAAGGGAATGAGGTCTGGCTGATCCGCAGCTTTGGCCAGAAGCTCTACCGCTGCCCTGGCTGCCACGGCGACATCCCGATCGGCAGCGAGCACACGGTCGTCCAATACGTAATGCGACTGGGCGGCACCGAACACCACCACTGGCATCGTCAATGCGCCGAGGAACTGCTTGTACCGGGCCTGCGCGAGGTTAAGCAGGTTCCCGCTGGGCAATCGTCGCGGTCGAAGCTAGAGGAACGCGGTCGGCGTCCGTCCGGACGTCGGCGCCGGTAAATGACGGGCAAGCTGAACGTCTTCTCCCTGTACGGGCGGATTTGGCGCACGTATTTCCAGTGGGCCGGCACGCTTTTGCCGCTTGCCGTCACGGTCTTCGTACCGCTGGGGCTGATCCACGCGATCCCCGTCCACGTTGGCGTCACGTCGCTCAACTTCGGTAGCGGGGCGGAGATTCTCGCCGCGATCCTGGCGGTGTTGCTGCTCGCGACGACCGGGCTGATCGGCGAGGTCTTCTACACGGGAGCGGTCGCGATCGCCCTCACCCACCCCCACGACGGCGAGCCCCCATCGTTGCGCCAGGTCGCCGGAATGGTCGACTACCGGACGCTGATCGCCGTCGACCTGATCTTCGGTGTCCTCGTTGCCGTCGGCCTGGTCGCCTTCTTCGTACCGGGGATCCTCATCTTCGTCTATCTCGGCCTGGCCGCCCCTGTGGTCGAGATCGAGCACCCTGGGGTGCGGGCGGCGCTCGCTCGCAGCTACCGCCTGGTTCGCGGCCACTTCTGGCTGGTGCTGGTCGTTCTGGTGCCAATCGAGATCGCCGGCGACGTGATCACCAACCAGGCGACTTCGCTGATCCACACCCTCCTTGGCGAGTCGCTGGTAGCCGAGTGGCTCACCGATACCGCCACCAACATTGTGTTGACGCCGTTCTACGCAGTCGCCGCCGTGTTGCTCACGATCGGCCTAATTGCCGAGAAGGACGGTGAGGGTCCGCAACTACACTCGTCTCCCCCCAGTCGATGATTACGACGGCTTCTATCTTCAGCGACTTCTGGAACGACCAGATCCTCGCCGACGAAAAACAGGGCCTCTTTCTGGTCTTGGTCGGATTCATCCTCTCGTTTGCATTCATCCGCATGAGCACGCGGCTGATGCGCAGCCCACGGGTGCCCTGGTGGCCGGGCAGCGTGGTCAGCGACAGCGGCGTCCACCTGCACCACCTGGTCTTCGGGATCGTCACGATGATGATCGCCGGCACGCTGGGGCTGGCGGCTCTCGGAGACAGCCCGTACGCGGAAATCTGCGCCCTCCTCTTCGGTATCGGCGCGGGGCTAACGATCGACGAGTTCGCACTGTGGGTCTATCTGGACGACGTCTACTGGGCTGAGGAGGGGCGAGCCTCGATCGACGCGACGGTAATCGCCGCGGCGGGGATGATGCTGGTCCTGCTGGGCTTCAGCCCGTTCAGCTTCGACACCGGCTCGGTCGAAGAGACCGTTGTGAGCATCGTCGGCGCGGCTGCCGTCTTCCTGCTGGTCGCAACCTGTTTCGCCAAGCAGCGGGTCCTACACGGCGCCATCGGGTTCTTCGTCTTCCCGATAGCGCTCTACGGCGCGGCGCGACTCGGCAAGCCCGGTTCGGCGTGGGCACGTCGGCGCTACGGCGAGCAACGTCCCGCGAAGCAGGCGAAGGCAGAGGCTCGCTTCCCGCCCGACCGCCGTACCGAGCGCTTCAAGAATGCTTTCCGCGACATGGTTGGCGGCAAGCCGAGCGAGGGGGTCGCCGCCGCGACCGAAGAGGCGCTCGCCGCAACCCGCGAGACCGTCGAAGAGGTCCGCCAGCGGGCCGACCGGCTGACTCATCCGGGCGACCGCGCCGATCGTGACTAGCGCGCGGCCCGGCTACTCGCCCATCGCCTTGATCACGAGACGCTTGG
>Ga0157297_10000050_pt1 | contig 17176 bp, 17 predicted proteins | sample NitcycUS028104C2_FD_108380 | JGI IMG/M metagenome (GOLD analysis project Ga0157297, IMG submission 108380) | Soil microbial communities from Arlington Agricultural Research Station in Wisconsin, USA - Nitrogen cycling UWRJ-S028-104C-2 | ecosystem: Environmental > Terrestrial > Soil >...
AACCCCGTTGCCGGTGTAGCCGGCGGCGATAAAAGCGCGGCCACCGCGCAGTGGCACGACAAGGGGCAAGTGGGTGGGAGAGACGTCGACCGGGCCGCCCCAGGCGTGGGTGAGCCTCCTCCCCACGAGGCCGGGGAAGTAGTCGCGCAGCCGGGCGGCGGCCCCCGCCACAACCGTGGGGTCGAGCTCGGCCTTGCCGCGCAATCGCGCCCCCATCGCGATCCGGCCACCGCCCCAGCCAAAGGCGATGCGCCCGTCGGACGTAGTGCGGAAGTAGTCGATCAGGGCGCGACTGTCGGTGATGCACTCGCCCCCGTCCCAGCCGATCTCCTTGAGCAGATCGGGCACGGGCTCGGTGAGGACGATGTGGGAAGAGCTGATGGTGAGGGCGTCGCGAAGCGGCGCCCTCGGCGCCTTGGCGGCGCCGCCGATCGCGACCACGGCGGCGCTGGCGCGGACCAGGCCGCTGGGGGTTTGTGCCTCGACTTCGCCTGGCGCAGCCCGCAGCCGGCGCACCGGCGAGCGCTCGCAAACCACGACCCCCGCCGCCAGCAGCCGCTCGCGCAGGCCATGAGCAAGACGGGCTGGCTGCACCGTCGCCGCGCCGGGATAGAAGGCGCCGCTGCGGAACGCCGGCGAGGCGCAGCGCCTGGCGACCTCAGCCGGGCTGAGCGGCTCGATCGCATCGTCCTCGCCGAGGTCGCGGCAGGCGGCCAGAGCCTCGTCCCAGACCCCATCGTGGGCGACCGCCGTGGAGACCTGCAGATAGCCGCCGGGGCGAAACCAGGCATCGACGTCCTGCTCGCGACAGAAGGACCCGATCGCCGCCACCGCCCCCTGTGCCGCCCGCGCCACGGCCAGCGCCGCGTCGTCCCCCCAACGCATCCGCATATTGGGAAGCGAAAACCACATCACGTTGCAGAAGCCGCCATTGCGCCCACTCGGCCCCTCCCCACACGTCTCCGCCTCCAGCAGCACCACCCGCGCCTCGGGCTCCAGCACCTTGATCTGCCAGGCAGCCCACATCCCGGTGTACCCCCCGCCGATCACAACCACATCAGCCCCCCGCTCCCCAACCAGCTCCGGCGCCGGCTTGACGTCGCCGGCCTCCTCCAACCAGTAGCCGTACGCCGTGTGCTTCATGAGCTGAGTCTCGCACGGGTCCACAGGAGGGCAGAGGGTGTCCCTCCGCCGCAGCGGCGTCCTCTTTTTCGCCCCAACCGCAATCTCGGACGGCCGCGAAATCCGAGGCGAAAAACCCAGCAAGACGGAGGGACACCCTCTGCCCTCCCCCATACACTCTTGCGATGCCGACCTTCGACGCCCTAGCCAACCTGCCGCTGGAGATCGAGGGCTACGAGCTGCAGGGGCTCGAGCTGCAGATCCCCGGCTTCGAACGCCTCTCGACTGTGATCCACCTCTGGGGGAGTGGCGAGGACGGACTCGGGGAGGACGTCACCTACGACGCCCTCGACCACGTTGCCCTGCAGGACGCCGGGCCCTCACTCGACCTGACCGGGTACGCGACGCTGGGCGAGTTCTGCGAGTTCATGGGCGAGGTCGACACCTTCCCGGCCGAGCCGCAACGCGAGGTCTCGCGCCGCTACCGTCGCTGGGCGTTCGAGGCGGCGGCGCTGGATCTGGCCCTGCGCCAAGCCGGCACTGGCATCGCGGCGGCGATAGATCGGGAACCGCAGCCGGTCGAGTTCGTCTGCTCGATGCGCCTCGGTGGCGGGCCCGAGGAGCCCTCCTCGATCGAGACCCTGCGGCGCAAGCTCGACCCCTACCCCAGCCTGCGCTTCAAGCTCGACCCGACCAACGACTGGACCGACGAGCTGATCGCGGCACTGGTTGAGGCGGGCGCCGTCGACTCGCTCGATCTCAAGGGCTTCTACAAAGGCACCGTGGTCGATGTCGAGACCGACCCCGAGCTCTACGCGAAGCTGATCGAGGCCTTCCCCCACGCCTGGCTGGAGGATCCCGACGTCACCGACGAAACGCGGCCTCTGCTAGAGCCGGTCCGCGACCGCCTCACCTGGGACGCACCGATCCACTCGATTGCCGATATCGAGGCGCTGCCTTGGCCGCCGAAGATGGTCAATGTCAAGCCCTCCCGGATCGGTGGCCTGCGCGACCTCTGCGAGACCTACGACTACTGCGCCGAGCGGGGGATCGGCGCCTACGGCGGCGGCCAATGGGAGCTCGGTGTCGGCCGCGGCCAGATCCAGGTCCTCGCCTCTCTCTTCCACCCCGACACGCCGAACGACACCGCGCCCCGTGGCTACAACGAAGCGGAGCCGCCGGCGGGACTGCCGGTGAGTCCGCTGCAACCGCAACTGACCCCGACCGGCTTCCGCTGGGCGGATATGAGGCTTAGGGCGGCCTGACGCCCACTTCGGCCAGCCGAAATCGCCGTTTCGGCTACGTTCTCCCCAGATCGCCCCGCCGAGCAAGGAGCCGAAATGGCCGAGAAGAGCTTCGCCGCCGCCCTCAACGAGCAGATCGCCAACGAGTTCGCCGCCTCCCAGCAGTACGTCGGGGCTGCGGTCTACTACGACGCCGAGACGCTGCCCCGCCTCGCCCACTTCTTCTACCGGCAGGCGGTGGAGGAGCGTGAGCACGCGATGATGATGATCCAGTACCTGCTCGACGTCGACGAGGCGGTCCACATCCCCGACATCAAGTCGCAGGAGACCACCTACTCGGACGGGAGCGCCCCGGTGCGGATGGCGCTGGAGCAGGAGAAACGGGTCGGCGAAGAGATCTACGCGCTGTTCGAGCTGGCGCGCGACGTCAAGGACTACCGGGCCGAGCAGTTCATGCAGTGGTTTGTCAAGGAGCAGGTCGAGGAGGTGGCGCTGATGCAGGATCTGCTCAACGTCGTCGAGCGCTCCAAAGAGAACCTGCTGCTGGCCGAGGATTACATCGCGCGGGAGAACCCGGGCGAAGATGGCAGCGACCCGACCGCTCCGCCCCCCGCCGGCGGCTGATCAGCCGAGCCAGCCCGCTTTCTTGCGCATTGCCGTGATGCGGCGGAACTCGGCGATGTCCTCGCGCAGGGCCGCCGGGGCCGGGGCGGGAAGGAAGCGAGCCGGCAGCGGCGACTCGACCACGCCGGACTCACCGCCAGTAACCCGGTAGGCGCGGGCGCCGCGCTGGGCGGTCACGGCGGCGGGCGGGCCGGAGCCCTCCCAGATCAAACCGGCGTAGTCGTCGAGGCCATAGCCGTCCGGCATACCGCCGCCGACCGCGTCGAGGTAGGCCGCGCGACGGTCCGGTTCGTTGTTGTAGTGGACGCAAAGGCTGCCGCCAAGCAACCCGAGGCCAGCCCCCGGCAGTGGCTTGCCCGAGGACTTGGTGATCCCGGCCTCAAACCAGCACATCGCGCCCGCACTCTGGCCGGCGAGCACCACCCCCTGTCGCCAGGCGAGGCTGAGGATCGCGCTCAGCTCATGCGCCTCCCAGACCGCGAGCAGGTTGAGCAGACTGCCCCCGCCGACGTAGATCAGGTCCTGTTCGAGCAGATGGTCTCGCAGCTCCATCGGGCGGCTGCCGAGCCGAAACAGCGACAGGTCGGAGAGGTCGCAGGGCCGCTCGCCGAAGGCCGAGTAGAAGCGGCCGATCTGCTCGGACGTATCGCCGCTGGCGGTTGGCAGGATGCAGATCCGTGGCCGCCCAGCCGCCCGCGTCCTCGCCAGTCGCAACATCAGCTCGCAGACCGCCCGATCGGCGGGCCGTGATGTGAAGTCGTGCCCGCCGAGGGCGAGAATTCGGGTAATCATCGACGGCCTGTGTCCATCAGGCCGCCAGCGACGTCGACATTGCCTCGGGCAGCGGGACAAGGGGAGGCGCCCCGGAATCCCCCAGATAGGCGGTCGCGATCCTCATCTCCACCACCCGCTCACCGACCACATCGAGCCGGTAGCCGCGCGCCGATGAGCGCGAGGCGACGACCCGGTTTAGCTCGGTACCGACGAAGTGCAAAGCGGCGCCGTCTTCGGCCGCGTAGCCCGGCCGCATTCCGGCACGAAGGAAGTCGTAGTAGGAGCGGCGGCGGCTGGAGCCGGGTTCGTAGTGGACGCAATTGCTGAACGGCAGCATCCCCAGCCCCTCGACCTGCTTGGGCACGCCGTGGAACCCGGTAACCGCCTCGGAAAACCAACATAGAGAGCCGGCGGAGAGCCCGCAGAGGAGGACGCCCCGGTCCCACGCCTCGTGCAGGATCGCGTCGATCCCGTGCGCCCGCCACGCCCCGAGCATGCTGACCACGCTGCCCCCGCCGACATAGATCAGGTCCTGTTCGAGCAGATGGGAGCGCAGGTCCTCCGGCCCCTGCTCGCGGCGGAAGAGGGAGATATGACTGGCCTCGCAGCGATCGGCCGGGAAAGCACGGTAGAAGCGGACGATGTAGTGATCGGCATCGCCGCTAGCCGAAGGTAGGAAGCAGACCTTCGGTCGCTCCTTTTCACACAGCCCGAGCACGTAGTCGTCCAGCAGCGGGTTGCCCGATTCCATCGAGAACCCACCCCCGCCGAAAGCGACAATTTGGCGGAGCGTCTTCTTCATCGTTAGATGGTGGCGGCGTCTCGGGGCACCACGGTTGTACATCGGTCCGAAGTTTTGAGTAGCACCCTCGCCCGCGTGTACAGCGCCACGGTTGCCGCTCGGGGGCCATCCCGTCCGCGTTCCCAGGCGGAGATGAATTGTTAATCGGGTACTGATTCGTCCACAGAGTCCCGCACGGGGTGTACAATCGCGTTTACCGAAACACGGCTGTCTGCGAGGAGTTCAGATGCCTACCGCACCGCCCAACGACGGCACGCCGTCCGCCCCCCAGGATCTCAGCGGCGTAATCGAGCGAGAGCAGCTGCCGGCTGGACGGGGCGACCTGGCAGAGCCGCTGATCGCCCATTCGCAACGGGAGCGGATCTTGATCGCGATGGCCGACAGCTGCGCGATCAAGGGCTACGGCGCGACGACGATCTCGGACATCGTCGAGCCGGCCGGCGTTTCCCGCGCCACCTTCTACGAGCTCTTCAAGGACAAGGAGGACTGCTTCCACGCCGCAATGGAGGTCTCGCTTGCCGACGCGATGGGGCGGATCGTGTCCGTCTACTCGCCCGACAAACCCTGGGCGACGATGGTCCGCGACGCCGCCGCCTCCTTCCTCGATCTGCTCGCCAGTCGCCCGGCCTTCGCCCGCATGGCCCTGGTCGAGGCACCGTCCTCCGGCGATCGGGCCTTCGAGCTCTACGCCTCGGGCAAGCGGGTGCTGCAATCACTGCTCGACCGTGGCCGCGACGACCCAGTTGAGGAGGAAGCAATTCCCTCCAGCGCCGGTCGTGCCGCGTTGTCGGGCGCGGAGTCGTTGATCGTCGGCCAGATCCTCGCCGGCAACGCCAAGCGACTGCGGGAGCTACTGCCGGACATCGTCTACATCACGACCGTCCCCTACCTCGGTCAGGACGAGGCGCTGCGCCAGTCCCGCCAGGCCGAGAGACTCCTAAGTTCACCCGGAGGCTGACCGGCTTGGAGCGGGCAGTGGAGGAAGGGCCGTGGCGCCCTCCGCGCGGCAGGCATCGGCTGCCGCCGGAGATGGTTGCGCGCTCCCAGCGTGAGCGACTACTGGAGGCCGCAGTGCGCGTCGTCGCCGCAAAGGGCTACGCGGCGATGACGATCGGCGACCTGACCAAGGAGGCGGGCGTCTCCCGCACCACCTTCTACGAGCTGTTCGAAGACAAGGAATCCTGTTTCTTGGCTGCCTACGACAACGCGGTCGAGGGGCTGGTCCGGCGCGTGGTCGGGGCATACGAGTCCGAGCAGAACTGGCCCGACCGGGCCGCAGCAGGCCTGGCAGCTCTACTCACGGCGTTGGCCGAGGAGCCGGCGCTGGCACGGCTGTCGCTGGTTGACATCGGCAATGCGGGCCCGGCCGCGCAGCGGCGCTACCGGGCGGCTGTACAGAGACTGACGCCCCTATTCGAGGAGGGTCGCGATTTCGCTCCCGGCGGTCGCGGCCTGCCCGCGAATACCTCGCGGATGGCCATCGGCGGGGTCGCCGGCCTGCTCTCCGACGAGCTGGTAGCGGGACGTGCAGAGCGGCTTCCCAGCTTGCTTTCGGATGTTCTTTTTGCCACGCTAGTTCCCTATATCGGTCCAGACGCGGCTGCCAGGGAGGTGGACAGACTGATTCGATAAACGTCCACGTACATGTTGCCGCTATGATTCATATACCCGATAGTTCAACCCTGGCGGGTCCGATGGCAGGCAGCGAAACGCGGCGTCAAGTGATCCTGGAGGCGATGGTACGAGTCGTCGGGCGCCAGGGATACAAGGCCACCTCGGTCGCCGATGTCATCGAGGAGGCGGGCACCTCCCGCACTACCTTCTACAAGCACTTCGAGGACAAGCACGAGTGCTTTCTCGCCGCCTACGACATGGTGGTCGAACGGGTGCTCGACGAAGTGATCGCCAACTGCGACGGGGAGCAGGCCTGGCTGGAGCGCGTGCGGATCGGGTTGACGACGATCGTCGATATGTTCGCCCTCGATCCCCAGCTTGCCCGGACCGCGATCGTCGAGGTCGCCGCAGCTGGAGCCGACGCCCGGCAGCGCCACTGGAACGCAATCAGCAGGTTCACCGAATTCCTCGAGGATGGCAAGGAGTTGTCCGGTGGCCGCGAGCTACCCGAGAACATCGCCCTGATGGCGGCCGGGGCCGTCTCCGGCCTGATTTTCGACGAGCTCCTCACCGGGAGGGCGGAGCGACTACCCGAACTGCTGCCGGATTTGCTCTTTGCGATGCTGGTCCCCTACATCGGGCCCGGCGCCGCGACCGAAGAGATGCGTAAGGCGGCGGCTGGCTGAGGCCCTCGCGCCTCAAGGGTTGCCCATCTCCCGAGATCCCGTTTCCTAGACGGCGCCGATCTCGCGACGCAGTTTGGCGCGCACACGATGCAGCCGCACCTTTACCGTGCCTTCGGGAATGCCGAGGCGACGAGCAATCGCTGCCTGGGTCAGATCCTCGTCGTAGCGGAGCCGCACCAGCTGCCGATCGCGATTGTTGAGGCGGTCGATCGCTGCGTGCAAATCCGCCTGTTCCACCGTCGCCAGGACCCGCTCGTCATCGGCGCCATGCGCGACCTCGATCGTGTCGACTGGGTCGGGCCGGAGGCGACCGAACTCGCGAAAGGCCTCGTTGCGGACGATTGCCGCCAGCCACTGCTTGCGCGCGGCACTGTTCCGCAGGGTCGACCGCCGCCGCCAGGCCCGGAGCACGGCATCCTGAGCGATGTCTTCGGCCTCTGTCCGGTTCTTCGCGTAGCGATAGGCGAAGCGCAGGCACGTCCGGTGGGCCTCATCCCAATCCCACCCGTCGCCAGCATTCGTTCCCTGGGCTGCTCGGTGATCGAGACGGCGGACCTCCACGATCGGAACAAACTAGCAGATTTGAGCAATGGAACGTTGTAGATCATTCGCCGGTCCCGAGAGTCATGGGAGCAAAAGCAGCAGTCCAATCGGGGGGCCATGGAGCCGAGCAAGCCTACGACGCGATCGCCCCGGTATATGACGATTTCACTGCTCATCACGACTACGAGTTGTGGTTGGGCAACATCCTTCCTGAGCTCCGTCGCCACGGGTTGCGCGGGCATCGCCTGCTCGACGTCGGCTGCGGAACCGGGAAGAGCTTCCTGCCGATGCTCGAGCGAGGTTGGGATGTCACCGCGTGCGACATCTCGGCCTCGATGCTCGAGTTGGCGCGAGCCAAGGCTGGGGATGCAGCGTCGTTAACCGTGGCGGATATGCGTGAGCTACCGGTTTTCGGTGAGTTCGACCTCGTCTGGGCGCTGGATGACGCGGTCAACTATTTGGTCAGCGCAGAAGAGATGAGCGACGCATTGAGCGGGATGCGGGCCAACCTGGCACCGGGCGGACTGCTGATGTTCGACGTCAACACCCTGCAGGCCTATCGCACCTTCTTTGCCGAAGTCCAACGGGTTGAGCAGGGTGGCCGACAGCTCGTATGGCGCGGCCAGGCGACGCCTGAGACGCCGGCAGGTTCGATCAGCGAAGCACGCTTCGAAATCGAGTCAGAAGGAGAAGTCAAGACCCATATCCATCGCCAGCGCCACTTCCCTGAAGCGGAGATGCTTGAGCTGCTGAGGGCTGCGGGGCTCGAATGCCTCGACGTCTTCGGCCACGGCTTCGACGCCGTCCTCAAGCAACCGGTCGAGGAACTGATCCACTCCAAGGTCGTCTACATCTCCCGCGCGACCTAGCCGGACTCTAGAGAATCTGTTGCTCAATAAACCCCGCGATAAGCACCAACCAGCCGGCCACCTCGGCGATGATCAGACTGACCATGAAGGCGTGCGTGCCCTTAACCGGGTCGCGGAACTGGTTGTCGGTGTCGCGGCGCCAACCATGCAGGACGTACCCAGCCACTGCGGCGAAGAAATAAACTGCCAGCGCCCCGGCCGCGAGCAAGTTAACGGCAGTGCCCCAGCCGCTCAACTCAACGAAGGTCGCGACCAAGAGCAACGCAAAGCTGTAGAGAAGTGCCGCGCGATGGGCAATGTCGACATACGGGTGAGCGGTGCTCTCCTCAGACTCGACGATCTGCCTGTACTTCCAAACTCCCAGCAGCAATGCCCAGAGGAACATGATTGCCGCGGCAAGCAGCAACGCCTTCGTATCTCCCCCAAGCTCCACGCTGTGAATGCTACCCCCTGAATATCATTGTCGACACACCACCTGATATGTGCACATTTTCAGACGAACAACGGCATTACTCAGAAATTGACCTTTCTTTCTTCTGAAGATTAAAAATGACAGTTCGGAACGGCTAATGGAATCGGTGAGCTCAAAACAGATGTGGGCGCGGCGCGAAGGTAGCGTGACACCGTGGTTTGGTTTAGGTGTGTGGCAAAACCTATTTAGGTACACACAAGTAGTTCAGTCACCCAAAATGGCCTGGAAAGACCCGTTGGCTAGCTACTTATATTCTGTAGACTCGTAAGGAAATAGCTGGCAGGCTCGGCGCGTGTCGGAGGTGGCTCTCAAGGCTCTTGGCGAAGCGATACGTACCCGACGGGGCGAAATCGATGGTCTCTCACAAGAGGGACTCGCTGACCTTGCCGGAATGCATCGCACTTACGTCAGCGAGATCGAGCGCGGGTTACGAAACCCGAGCTTCCGCAACCTCTTTAAGCTCGCGGCCGCACTCGAAGTTCCGCTGTCGGAGCTAGTCAGTCAATCCGAGCGCACAGTCGGGGACGATCAGTTAACTTCCGAAGCCTAGGTCACAGGGCTAACGAGGCTGAAACTCTCAACCGGGTCGTGTAGCACCAATGAGGTGTCATCACACCCCCTATAACTCGCAGTCACTGGACGAGGTGTACTCGTACGGTGATATCAGGCACCTTTCGAGATAATGTGACGGGAGCGACGGGACTCGAACCCGCGACCTCCGGCGTGACAGGCCGGCGCTCTAACCAGCTGAGCTACGCCCCCTTGGGCTGGACGAAAGATCGTCCGGCGGGGATTATCTCAGGGTCGCTGGACTTGCAGCTTGAAGCCCCCGCCGGCATGGCGTGAGGACCGGACCGCAACCCGCAACCGGGACTGCCCACAGACGGTGTAGTTGAGCTGCTGATCGAAGTCGCGACCATGCCTCGAGGTGCGCAGCACCCGGCCTGCCGGGTTTTGCAAGCTCAGGTCATAGCGGGGTAGGCCCGCTGGCCGTAGGCTGACCGCTCCGTCGAGCGGGGTCCGGAAAGCCCTCAAGGCAGCTCCATCCTGGCGGGGCGGGACGCGGCCGCTCAATTTGAATGCGGTACGGCCCAGCCAGGGATCGAGGGTGTCCTCGCGGATTGCCTGAAAGGCAAACGCGTCCGGCTGCAGGGCACGCACCCAGCGCCAGGGCACCCCGCTATCGGGGAATCGGTATTGGGCGAAGCTCTCGGCGAATGCCTCGCCCGGATCGCGGAAGTAGTGCAGACCCTCGTTGCCCGGGAACAACGCCCCTGCCCGCGATCGCTGACAGACGTGCTCGTAGCTCGACCACCGAGCTGTGCCCCAATCGATAGCCGCGGGAAAAGGCGGTGGGCTTTCGCGGTGCCGTGCGACGTGGTGGCCATACTCATGGGCGAGAACGAATTCGCGGCTCGCGCCGTCGGGAGCAGGCGCATCGTTGCCGCTGATGACGATCTTGTCTTCGCCCCCGTAGTAGCAAGCTTGGGCGCCGAAGCCGCAATCGAATTCGATTTGAGAAGGCGTGTCGAGCTGGACGGTTAGCAAGTCCATCTCGAAGCCATGGATAAGGGTGCCGAGGAAATTGGCGATCTGCTGGGGATTCGCCGCGGTGCAGGCCGCTTCACAGGCTGCGGTGACGGCAATCGCGACGGTTTCGCCGCTGCTGTCGCCGATTGGGTAGCGATTCGCCAAGGCGCTGGCAGAAATGCGCGCGGAACCAACGCTGGGCGCCGCTATGACGGTGTCGCGCGGTCGCGCGGTCGCCGCCGGAGCGACGAGGAGAAGGATCATGGCTATACCCGTAAGCGCCCCCGCCGGGCGCTTGCTCAAGGGGCGGGCCCCGGCTCTATCTCGTATGCCTTCGGCGTCAGCGAGGCGGAAGGGGGGCGGCGCGCCGGTAATGCGCGGTTTGCCGTCACGCCGCCCCCTCGCTTCGTCCGGCGACCCGCCCGGAGCGGACGTACCGGGTCGAAGGCAAGCAACGAGTCCAAGTGGTCGGCCGCACCCCTTTGGCGATCGAAGCGGTCATCGCCGTCAATTAGGGCGGCACCCTGTTCTGCGCCGCCTGGAGCGACAGGAACAAAGCGCGTGTCAGCCATCGGCGCCATCACAATTGAAGACCGTCAGGAGCACCGGGCGGAGCCCTGGCGCCGGAGTGCTTCTGACCTTCACCTCGACTCCCAAACACGGTAGCTCGACTGGGGCTGCGGTGGGGAAAACCCATCATCCGCCGCCGTACCGAGTTCAGATGCCGCTGTCTGGCGCGGGGCTAATATGGAGCCGATGGGAGGGAGCGCAAATTGATCATCGAGAGAACCGAGAACCCGACTTGGCTGTCGAACGCCTATCTGGTCGCCGACGAACCTGGCGGCACGGGAGTGCTGATCGACGGCAACGACGATCTGGCCCCGCTGCTGGAGCAGGCTGAGCGGGAAGGGATCGAGATCGCGCACGTTCTCGTCACCCACCCCCACCTCGACCACATCGCCGGCTTGGCCGAGGCCCGGCAGCGGATCGGCAATCCGCCGCTCGTCGCCCATCCTGAGACCGCAGCGGAGCTCGACGAGGACGTCGCCGAGACGATCGCCGACGGGGGGAAACTAAGCACCGGCGGCCTCGAGATCGAGGCGATCGCTACCCCCGGACACGCCGCCGGCCACCTCGCCTTCCTCGTCAACGGGAGCGACCTCTTCACCGCCGACGTCCTCTTCAAGGGAACGGTCGGAGGAACCATGGCGCCAGGTGCCAGCGGCTTCGCCGATCTGAAGGCCTCGGTGATGCGACTGATGGAGCTACCACCGCAGACGCGCGTTCATCCCGGCCACCGCGAGCCGACCACGATCGGCGCCGAGCTGGACGACAACCCCTTTGTGCGGATCTGGCGTGGCCTCGATGAGACCGGCGAGGAGGAGGTCACGGTCTGGGACCGCCCAGCCACGCTGAAGCTCTGGGCGCCCGACTACGACGGCGGCAACAAGGCCTGGATCGTCTTCGGCGACGACGGCACCGAGGCCATAGTCGGCGGCTCGCAGGTCGTTCGCGGCTAGGGACGTGCCGTCACTTAGGGGTCGCTATGGGTGCCTAAGTGACGGCACGTCGGCCGCTGGGGCTAGCGGATGACGGCTTCCATCAGGATCCAGCAGCCATCGGTGGCGGTGGCGGGGCTGAACGGCTGCGGGGCGTACTTGCCGTTGAGGTAGATCAGGGTGTTGTCGCCGCCAGAGGAACAGCGCACCATCGAGGTGCTGCCCTTCGTGTACATGGCGAGCTGCTCGCCCTTCTTCACGGGTACGTTCACGTTGAACGACTCGACCCGGTAGTTGTCGCTTTCCCAGTTGGCTTCGGTCTGACCCTGGTAGGCGATCTTCGGGCCGCCACGGACAACTTTGGCTTCGTTGGAGCCGAACAGGGTCGAGCGCTTGACCTTGGCGATCTGGAGCCTGAAGACCCCCGGCCCGCCCGCGATCAGCCGGATCTTCCTGATCGTGCCGCTGCGCGGGGCCAATTCGCCACCGTCGGGGCGTCCGTAGGCTTCGTTCTGGACCATCGTGCATTGCAGAATGCTTTCCTGGCTGCAGGCCAAGCCCGGCAACGAGTTCGACGGCTGGACGGTCGGGTCGAGCTTGGCGCCGAATTTGACCGGCGCCTTGGCCAGGCCGGTCGCGGGGGCGACCATCAGGGCGAGGGCGGCGGCGGCTGCGATGAGGACGGCGAGGCTGGTGCGGAACATTGGAATCTCCTTGAGTCGGGTGCGGTGAGATCAGCTTCGCCCGGGACCGCCCGCACGCCCAGGAACCCAAGGGGTGGTCTCGCTCACCCCCGGGCACGTCCTAGGATCGGGCCATGGAGAAAGCGCAGACCAGCGCGCCGGAGCTGAAGGCCCAGATCGAGGCCGAACGCGGCGGGCGGCCTTTCCTCGTCTTCCGCGACGGCGCCGGTGAGCAGCGGATCGTCGTGGTCGAGGCCGGGACCGCGGCGCTCTGGGTGGGACGTGGCGAATCCGCCGACCTGCGGCTCGACTGGGACGAGGAGGTCTCGGCGCTGCACGCCCAGATCGAGGTGGTGCGCGACGAGTGCACGCTGCTCGACGACGGGCTCTCCCGCAACGGCTCCTTCGTCGGCGAGCAGCGGGTCGACGGGCGGCGGCGCCTGCGCGACGGTGACACGCTGCGCTTCGGCCGCACGGCGGTCCTCTTCCGCCGCCCCGGCGAGGGCGCGCCAGAAGCGACCGTCGCCGCAAGCGAGGTGCCGGCCGCCGCGACGATCTCGCCCGGCCAGCGCCGCGTCCTGCTCGCCCTCTGCCGTCCTTTCAAGGACGAAGCCCCCTTCGCCACCCCGGCCACCAACCAAGCGATCGCCGACGAGCTCCACCTCAGCGTCGACGCGGTCAAGACCCACATGCGAGCCCTCTTCGAGAAGCTGGGGGTCGAGGACCTGCCGCAGAACCGCAAGCGGGTCGCCCTGGTCGAGCGCGCTCTGCTGAGCGGCGTGCTCAGCCGGCGCGAACTTTGATGCAAAAGAGCCTCGCGGACGTATGTGCGATAGGAGCAGGGGGGATTTGCCCGGACACTCCTTAATGACCCGGGGGGTTCATGCATCTAGTCCAAGCTCTTACCGCCAACGAAATTCAAAACTTCTTCTTCGACTGGTACCCGATCTTCGGGGTCGTCTTCATGTTCGGCCTGCTGCTCATCTTCGTGACGCTGCTGCGCGGAACGATGGGGACGACCAAGCCCGAGACCGTCAAGGCAAGCCAGACCGAGCCGGTCCTCTGGGAGGAGGTGCAGGGCGTCGATGCAGCCAAGGACGAGCTGATGGACGTCGCCGAGTGGCTGCGCGACCCCGACCGCTTCGCCGCCCTCGGCGCGCAACCGCCGCGCGGGGTGCTGCTGTTCGGCCCGCCCGGCACGGGCAAGACGATGCTGGCGCGCGCGGTCGCCGCGCAGGCCGGCGTCGACTTCTTCTCGGCCTCGGGCTCGAGCTTCGTTGAGATGTTCGTGGGGAGGGGAGCCGCCCGCATCCGGCGCCTGTTCAAGGAGGCGCGCAAGTCGGGTCGGGCCGTCATCTTCATCGACGAGCTGGACGCGGTCGGAGGGGCGCGCAGCGGCGGTGGTGGGGATGGCGGCTCGAGCGAGCGCGAGCAGGCCCTCAACCAGCTGCTGGTCGAGCTCGACGGATTCGAGAAGGACCCTGGGACGGTGATCGTGATCGCCGCCTCGAACTACGTCGACAAGCTCGACAAGGCGCTGCTGCGGCCGGGCCGCTTCGACCGCCAGGTGCTGGTCTCCCCGCCGGACCGCGACGGCCGCGAGGCGATCCTGCGGGCGCACGCCAAGGGCAAGCCGCTCGGCCACGACCTCGACCTGACCGACGTGGCGCGCAAGACGACCGGTATGACCGGCGCCCAGCTCGCCAACGCGCTCAACGAGGCGGCGATCATCGCCGGGCGGGCGGGACGCAAGGCGATGGCGCGCGAGGACCTCGACGAGGCATTGTTGCGCCAGTCGGTCGGCTCCCAGCAGGCGCGGCGCCTGAGCCAAAAGGAGCGCCGAATCGTCGCCTACCACGAGGCCGGACACGCGCTCTGCCGGAGATTGCTTGGCTTGGACCCGCCGGAGATCCTGAGCATCGTCCCGCGCGGGCCGGCGCTCGGCTTCGTCGGCCACTCGCCGCAGGAGGACACCTACCTGAAGTCGCGTGAGGAGCTGCTCGACGAGCTGGTCACCCTGCTGGGGGGGCGCGCCGCCGAGGAGGAGGTCATGCATGCCTCTTACTCGGGAGCGGTCGACGACCTGGCCCGTGTGCACGCGGTCTGCCGGCAGATGGTCGCCGAGTTCGGCATGGGCGTGGCGCTGGACGCCGACGGAGCCCCGCCGATCGCCCTGCCGACCGGCGACTACGCGCTCTCCGATCGCACCCGTCGCGACGTCGACCTGGCGGCGATGACGCTGGCCCGCGAGGCCTACCGGCGGGCGCGGGCGCTGCTTGCAGCCAACCGCGAGTGCCTCGACGACCTTGCCGCCAACGCGCTGGAGCGTGAGACCCTGACGCGCGAGGATCTCGACGAGATCTTCGCCGCCCACGAGCTGCGGGAGAAACGCCTGCCGACCGGCGTCCCGGCGGCGGTCGTGCTCTCCACCGAGCCGCCGGCGCCGGAGTAGCATCTCCCGCACGGTGAGTTCTGAGCGGGGCGCTGAAGAGCACTACTTTCCAGCCGGGCGCTCGATGGCGCGCCGGGTCCACGGCGAGCGCTCGGTCGGGTTGCTCTACGGGCAGCGGGCGCTCCTGATCGGGGCGCTGGAACCGCTCACCTATACGGGCACGATGCTCTCGACCTGGTCGGGCAACAGGCCGTTCGAGCGGCTCGCACGGACGGCGAAGATCCAGGAGACGGTGTTCCTCGGCACGCGTGCGGAGGCAGACGCGGCGCTGGCCAAAGTGCGACGGCTGCACGAGACGGTCAAGGGCGAGCTGCCCGAGGCAGCCGGCCCCCACCCTGCCGGCACTCCCTACTCCGCCTTCGACCCCGAGCTGATGCTGTGGACGATGGCGGTGATCGCCGACTCGGGACGGGAGATGTACGAGACGCTGGTGCGGCCGCTGGACCCGGACGAGCGCGAGCGGCTCTGGCGGGACTACGTCCTCTTCGGCGAGCTGTTCGGCTTGCCGGCGGCGGAGGTCCCCGGGAGCCACGTCGAGTTCAAGGCCTGGTTCGACGGCAAGCTCGCCGCCCCTGACCTGCAGGTGACGGCGCACGGGCTGGAGATGGCGCCGCTGGTGGCGTTCCGCCAACCGGTGCCGGCGGCGGCACGCGGCAACATCGCGCTGCAGAGCCACATCATCAAGGGAACGTTGCCGCCGCGCGTGCGGGAGATCTTCGGCATCCGCTGGAGCCGCGCGCACGAGTCGAGCTTCCGGGCGATCGCGGCAACCCACCGCCGCTCCCGTGGCGCCTTCCCCTACCGGATGCGGCGCGGTCGCAACGACGTCTTCTTCGACGTGGTGACGAAGGCCGAGCGGCAGCGCGGGGGCACGGTCACGCCGCAGCTCGGGGCGCGCCCAGCGCAGTAGCTCGGAGCTCGGGCGACTTACCCCTCGTATAGCGACGGAAAGTCGCCCGAACGAGCGGTCAGGAAGTGACCGAGAAGCGGGCGCCGGCCCGCGCGAGGCGATCGAGGCTGCCGGTGCCGATCGCCGTCGCCGGGGTGAGGCAGCCGGCCCGCTCGGGCGTCGCGCCGTCCTCGGCGAGCAGCAGGCCGACCTCGCCGAGCATGTTGGCCGCCGTCAGGTACCCGGGGTGCCCGTCCGCGTCGACGTCGACCCGGACGTAGTGGCCGCCGGCGGTGCGGGCGTCCACGACGGCCTGCCACGACCACTCGTCGAGGCGGCCGGAGGGACCGAAGCCCGAAGACGGAAAGGTCTTGCGCAAGACGCCGGCCGCCCGGCCCCTGACCGAGGGACGCGCCCGCGTCAGCGCCCGAAAGCCCGCCTGCGTCGCACCGAGCGAGCCAGCCGCCGCGTAGCGCAGAGGCACGGTCAGGGGGCCGCCGGGTATCCCGACTCCCTCGCGGTAGCGAAGTGGGGCGGCTTCGGCATTCCGCTCGGCGGCCAGCAGCGCCGCGGTCCGGTGGATTACCGCCGGATTGATGAAGGGGAGCGGCGTCATCGGGGCGATCGCTTCGCCGTGCGCATTGAAGCGGGGCGCAAGCCCGATCGGGCTGCGCCGCCTGACCGCGGCTGCGAGGTCGGAGTCGACTATCAACGCCGCCGGGTCGGGGATCTCCGCACCCCCCTCCCCACCGAGCGCCTCGGCCATGCTCTGCAGCGTCCCCCCGGAGATCAGGTCGGCGGGGCCGAGGCGCCCGGCCGGCTGCTGCGTCGCCACGTCGACGTTGGCCTCGGAGAGATCTTCGCCCCACCGCTCACGCGCGGCCTCCGCGGCGAGCAGCACCGCCAGGTCGGGTGGCAGCGCCTCGAAGCCGCAGACCTGGACGATCTTCACCCCGGCCGCCGTCGCGCGGTCGTGGAAGGCGTCGATCATCCGCCGCACGAAGGGGATCTCTCCGGTCAGGTCGACGTAGTGGGAGCCATTGGCGACGCAGGCCTCGATCACCGGCTCGCCGTAGAGCGTGTAGGGACCGACGAGATCGAGGACGACGCGGGTCCGGGACGCCATCGCCGCGAGCGATGCCGGGGCGGTCGCGACCCAGGCCTGGAACGTCGAGACCAGCGGATCGTCGCCGAATTTCTTGCGCAGGCTCTCGACCAACTTGTCCACCACTGAAGACAGCGTTCCGCCGCGCTCCTGGATCGCGTGGCTCGTCGGATTGCCTTCCACGAGGCCGCGCGCGAAGAGACGCGCGTCCGGCACCCGCGCCTCGGCCTCGATGTTCTCGACCTTCACTTCCGTGAAGCCGTTCCGC
>Ga0157297_10000052_pt1 | contig 16943 bp, 19 predicted proteins | sample NitcycUS028104C2_FD_108380 | JGI IMG/M metagenome (GOLD analysis project Ga0157297, IMG submission 108380) | Soil microbial communities from Arlington Agricultural Research Station in Wisconsin, USA - Nitrogen cycling UWRJ-S028-104C-2 | ecosystem: Environmental > Terrestrial > Soil >...
CAGGACGTAGGCGGCGCCGAAGGTGTGACCGGTCTTCACACCGGTCGCCCACGGCACCTCCAGCAGGAAGTCGTTGATCGTCTCGATCCGCCGTGGTGGCCGCAGGCTCGGCAGCTCGGCGCTGCGCGCAGCGGCAATCCTGGCGAAGGCAGGCTCGCGCAACAAGCGCCGCGCCAGCGCGGTCAGGTCGAGCGCACTTGAGTAGTTACCGTCCTGGTCGAGGCCGATCGGGTTGGCATAGTGGGTGTTGGTGAGACCAAGCGCCGCCGCGTAGAGATTCATCTCGCGAACGAAGCGAGCCTCAGAGCCGCTGACCGCAAGGGCGAGGTCATAAGCCGCGTCATTACCGCTGCGCAGGATCAACCCGTAGAGGAGGTCGCGAACGCTGACCCGCTGACCGGGGCGGAGTTCGAGCAGTGACTCACCGTAGATCGGCGAGTAGGGAGCAGCCCTGACAATCTCCCCCAGCGACAGCTTCCGCAGCGCCACGTAGGCGGTCATCAGCTTCGTCGTGCTGGCAATCGGAAAATGACGAGAGGCGGCGTGAGAAACAAGCACGTCGCCGGAGCGGGCGTCGATTAGGACCCAGGCGCGGGCCTCGAGCAGGGGTGGATCGGCGCTCTGGGCAGGCGCCGCCAACGACCCCGCGAGCAGCGCTGCGCCCAGCAGCGCAGCGAGCCCGCGAGCCCTCACCGCAGCTTCAGCTCTTCGCCTGAAATCAGGATCTGCGGATCGACGCCCGGGTTCAGCTTCAGGATGCTGGCGACCGGAACGCCGGTTTCGTGAGCGATCGAGGTCAGCGTGTCGCCGTTCTGCACGACATAGGTCTTGGGAACCTTGCCCTCATCGCCGCCATGGTTGACCCGCGCTGGAGAGGTCGAGGGATGGTTGCTGCTGCTGCCGCCGCCGTCGTCGAGCGAAGTCGCGATCACGACGATCACGATGACGAAGCCGCAAAGGACGGCGGCGGCGGCGAGAACTCGGGCGGGTGCGGAGCTCAGCCCTTGACCTTGGCCTTCAGCGCCGAGCCAGCGGAGAAGCGGGGGACCTTGCCACCCGGAATCGTGATCCGCTCGCCGGTGCGCGGGTTGACGCCCTGGCGCGGGCCGCGCTCGGCCACATGGAATTTGCCGAAGCCGGTGAAGCTGACCTCACCCCCACCGCTCAGAGTGTCGGTGATCGTCTCGAGCACCGCGTCGACCGCGTCACTCGCGGCCTTCTTGCTGCCCACACGCTCATCAGCTGCCAGTTGGTCCAGAAACTCAGCCTTGGTCACGTCGAAGCTCCTCCGTCGTCGTTGAAGTCGGGCGGCAATCTAACAGCGGCGGCGGGCGTAAGCATGGCTCTGCGTCCCCGATGCCGCTCGGGGAGCCTCAGGAACCACTGACCATCATCTCGCCGATCAGCAAAGGCGGCGCGCTGACCGAGCCCCCGAAGGGGACCCAGCGCGGCTCTGAACCGGTCGCGCGCACTGCGCGCAGCATCGAGACGAGGTCGCTTGCGATGGTGAACTCGCGCAGCGGCTCCGCCAGCGCGCCGCCTCTGATCGCCCGCCCGGAGGCGCCGACGGAGAAGACTCCAGATACCGGGTTGACGCCTGAATGAAGGCCGGCGACGTCATTGATGAAGACACCCTCGCCCACCTCCTGCAACAGCTGCTCGAGGCTCGCCGAACCCGGACTGACGATCAGGTTCGAGGCGGACACCCCCGGCGGCGAGCGGTATCCGGAGCGCCCCGCGTTGCCGGTTGAGGCAGCGCCACCGCGCTGCGCCGTATAGGAGTCGTAGAGGAAAGTCTGCAACCTGCCGGCCTCGATCAACGCCGTGCGCCGGCGCGGAGTTCCCTCCGCGTCGATCGGTGCAGAGGCAAAGCCGTTCGGCTCGAGCCCGTCGTCATGCAGCACGAAGGCCTCGCCCGCCACCTCCTCGCCGAGCCGCTCGGCTAGGGGTGAGCGTCCACGCTGCACCACGTCGGCGCCGAGGGCGCCGCCGAGCAGACCGACGAAGCTGGCGGCGACGGTCGGATCGAGCAGCACCGGGCAGCTACGGGATTCTGGCTTGGTCGAACCGATCATCTCGGTTGCTCGCGCAGCGCCCTCACGCCCGACCGAGGTGGGGTCAAGACCGGCCGGGCCGCGGGCCAGGTCGAAGCCGAGCCCGGTCTCACGGCCGGTCTCCCCCTCCGCCAGAGCCTGCAGATAGGCGTAGCAGCTCGATGTCTCGTACTCGCCCCCATTCCCCGCGGAGGAGGAGATCGCGACCCGCTCGGCGCTGTCGAAGTAGACCGCCTGCTCGACGCCGGCGACCCGACTGTCTGCCCCCAGGGCCGAACGCTCGACCTCGAGCGCCAGCTTGGCGATACGCGCCGGCGACCATTCGGCACGCGAGGGATCGCTGAGGCCGGTGACGGCGGGCACCTCTGCAGCCGTGCCCGGCGGTCGCGCGAACTCGTCCCCATCGGCGACGCGGGCCGCCTCCACGGCACGGAGCGCAATCGCTTCCAGCCCCTGCGCGGAGAGATCGGTGCCGAAGCCGTAGCCGACCCGGCCGTCGATCCAAACCCGCAGGCCGAGGCCACGCCGGGTTGCCACGGTCAGGCTCTCGACCTCACCCCCGTGGACGCGAACCTCCCGGTCCTCGGTCTCGCTGGTGTAGGCCTCGGCGTCGCCCCCGCTGCTCGCCACCGCCTGGGCCACCGCGCGCCCGGCGAGCTCGACCAGATCGGTCATGCCTCCGTACCGCCCACCGTCATCGAGGCAATCCGTACGTGGCCCTGACCGGTGCCGACCGGAACTTTCTGCCCGCCCTTGCCGCACATCCCGGTCTTCATCCAGAAGTCGTTGCCGACGGCGTCGATCGCGGCCAGCGCCTGCAGGCAGTTGCCGACCAGCGTCGCCCCGCGGCACGGCCGGGTTACTTCACCACCCTCTATCAGGTAGCCCTCGTTGACGCCGAAGACGAAATCCCCGGTCGCCGGATCGACCTGACCGCCGGCGAAGGAGACCGCGTAGAAGCCCTTTTTCACCTCGCTGATGATCGCCTCGGGCTCGCCCTCGCCGGGGGCGATGTAGGTGTTGGTCATGCGCGGGATCGGCAGGTGACGGAAGCTCTCGCGGCGGCCGTTGCCGGTCGAGGCGACACGGTCGCGCGCGGCGCTCTGGCGGTCATAGAGGAAGCTGACCAGGCGCCCGTCCTCGATCACCCGGGTCTTCTGGGTCGCCGCTCCCTCGTCGTCGATCGCGTCGCTGCCCCACTCCCCTGGCAGCCGGCCATCGTCGTACGCGGTGAGCAGTGGCTGGGCGACCAGCTCGCCGAGTTTCCCTGCGTAGACGCTGGCGCCCTTCTGGACGTGATCGGCCTCCAACCCGTGCCCGGTCATCTCGTGAAAGAGGACGCCGCCGAAGCCGCCGGCGACCACGACGGGCATCGAGCCGGTCGGGGCGGGACCGGCGTCGAGCAGGGTCAGCGCCTTGCGGGATGCGCTTGCTGCGATCGAGACCGGATCGTCGTCGAAGAGCTCGAAGCCGCGGTGAGCGCCGAGCGTCTCGGCGCCGGTCTCGACTCGGTCATCGCGCCGGGCGACCGCTTGAGCACCAATCCGGACCCTGGTGCGATTGTCGCTGCTGAAGAGGCCGTCGGAGTTAGCGACGCTCACCTCGCGCCTGGCCTCGCCGTAAGAGGCCGTCACCTGCGCGATCTCGCCCCCGGCCGAACGCGCGCGCTCGTCGAGCTCGCGCAGCAAATCCGCCTTGCGCACAGCGGGGATGTCCTCGGGGCGCTGCTCGATCGGCAGCGGGATCGAGGCGACCGCTTGCAGTGGCCGGGGCTCGGCGCGATCGCCGCGTAATGCCGCCGCCGCCTCGTCCGCGGCCCGTTCTAGATCGGCCTGGCCAAGACCATCGACGTGGGCGAAGTAAGTCGTGCCGCCACTCAGCACCCGCACCCCAGCGCCCTCTTCGGCGCCCGATTGCACTGACTCGATCCGCGACTCGTCGATCGCCAGCGTCAGACCACCGCGCCGTTCAGCAAACAGCTCGGCGAACTCGCCGCCATGGGCGAGAGCGCGAGCCAGCACACGCTCGGCGATCGCCGGTTCGAGCGGCTCGACGCCGTGGCTCACGGCTTCGGTCGCTTCCCGGCTAGCTCGATCAGCTTGCCGGCGGCGACGAACAGCTCACCGCCGGCGACCGAGTCGGCGGCGTGATCCTCAGCGCGACCGCCGCTGAGATAAAGGCGGGCAAAGGGACGGCGCGAGGCCCGGCGGCGACGCATGTAGGCAGCCGCCTCGTCGGCGTAGCCCGAGACACGGTCGAGGAGGACTCGATGAGGCTTGGGAGCCACTAGTCGTCCCCGCCCGCGCGGCGCTGGTCGTTTTTCCCGTCCTCCGGCAAGGGGAAAGCGGCCAGCGGTTTTTCGGCGACGAGGTCGCGCAGCAACGAGCGCATGTCGAAGAAGGTCAACGAGGCGAGAGGGAAGCGCTCGGTCACGGCGATGATCGCGAGCCCGGCGTGGCGTAGGGCGAAGACCTCACCCTGCTCGGCGCCGATGTGGACCTGCTCCACCGGCTCGCCACCGGCCCGGTCCGCGACGGCGAAGAGCGCCACCACGTCCTCGCCCCAACGATCCGAATCGCCGCTGGCGGCAAGCACAGCGCCGCCCGGCCCGACGATCGCGGCACCGCGAAGGTCAGGCGTCATCTCGGTCAGGAAGGCAAGGGCGCCCTCGGCGGCATCGCCGGAAACAGTCCCCGTCGCGGCATCGTCGGGCATCTCGGCCAAAATACCGGCCCAGTGTCCCTGGCTCGAGCTTCCTGGATAACCGTCGTCGCCGTTTGCGGCATCGCCGCCATCCTCTTTGCGATCAGCGGCTACACCGGCTACACGATCACCGTGATCGCCGTCGGCCTCGCCGCAGCGGTGAATCTGCTGCCCAATCCCTGAACATTCCGCCGCCTCCTCCGCTTCGCGTCCGGGGGCGTCGGCTACGCGCCAAATGGGCGCCGCTCACGAAGAATCAGATCGTGACGTTCGCTCATCGGTTCTTCAGCCAGAGCGGTATGGACTTTCGTCCCCTCCGGGATCTCGAAACGAAGTCTCCGGCTCAGCGTGGATCAGAACCTCGGCACGGCGCAGACTGGCCTCGATCTCGGCGCGCATCTGGTGTGCGAGCTCGTGGGCGCGCTCCAGGCTCGTGCCGGAGCGGTACTGAACGTGGAAGTCGATGTAGCGACGGCTGCCGGCCTTGCGCGCCCGCAGCTTGTGGTACCCGGCGACCTCGGGGGTGCGGGCGGCGGCGATCGCGGCCTCGATCCGGTCCATCTCGGCATCGGGCAGTGCTTCGTCAACCAGCACTCCGGAGGAGCGGCGGATGATCCGCAGCCCGGCGGTGACAATTGCCCCGGCGACGATCAGCGCGGTGATCGAGTCGAAGGCGACGATGCCGGTGATCTCGACGGTCGCGAGGCCAACGAAAACCGCAGCGGAAGTGAGCGCGTCGGTGCGCAGGTGGGCGGCATCGCCCTCCAGCGCCGGCGAGTCGTGTTCCTTTGCCTGGCGGTAAAGGATGGTCGAGACGAACAGGTTGGCGAGAATCGAAAAGCCCATCACTGCAATGCCGACGCCCAGGCTCTCGACCTGGGCGCCCACGACCAGGCGGTTGGTCGCCTCATAGACGATGACCCCCGCCCCGATCAGGATCAGCATCCCCTCGATCGCCGCCGCCAGGCTCTCGACCTTCTCGTGTCCGTAGGGGTGATCGGCGTCGGCCGGCTCATCGGCCTTGCGCACCGAGACGAAGGCGACTACCGAGGCGATCAGGTCAATCAGCGAGTGGACCGCCTCGGTGACGATCGCGATCGAGCCGGTGATCGCCCCGGCCGCCAACTTGATCGCGATCAGGAGCGAGTTGGAAGCAATCGAGAGCCCCGCCGCCCCGCTTTTGGTGCGGATCATCGGCTCGCGGGCGCCGCCCCGCCGGCCTTCAGGTGCCGGGCAAGCAACCGCGCGGCGGCACCACGATGGCTGATCTCGTTCTTTTCCGCCTGGCTGATCTCCGAATAGGTGCGGTGATCATCGGAGCCGGTTGCGTCGGGTACGAAGGCGGGGTCGTAGCCGAATCCGCCCGCGCCGCGCGCCTGCTCGATCAGCTGGCCCTCGCAGCGCGCCTCGAAGACATGCTCAGAGCCATCGGCTTCGACCAGCGCTAGGGCACACACGTAATAGGCCCCCCGCTCGCTTCCGGCGGCGGCGACCTCACGCAGCAGCTTTTCGAGGTTCTCCTCGTCGGTCGCACCCTCGCCGCCGTAGCGAGCCGAGTGGATTCCGGGGCGCCCACCGAGGGCCACGGCCCCGATCCCCGAGTCGTCGGCGATCGTGGGCTCACCCGTCGCCTTGTGCGCGGCGCGCGCCTTATCTAGCGCGATCGCGGCAAAGCTCTCACCGTCCTCGGGGGGCAGCGTGACCTCCTCCGGCAAGGGCTCCAGCTGGACCCCGGGCAGCAGTTCGCGCATCTCGCGCAGCTTGTGCCTGTTGCCCGTGGCGAAGATCAAGTCCCGATCAGGCCCCGGCTACCCGCTCCTGCACCTGGCGCAGCCTCGAAATGCCCATCTCGGCGAGGCCAAGCAGCTCGTCGAGTGAGGCGCGCGAGAGCGGCGTCCGCTCTGCCGTCGCTTGCACCTCGACCAGGCCCCCGTCACCGGTCATGACCACGTTGGCGTCGACTTCGGCGTTGGAATCCTCGCCGTAGTCGAGATCGCAGAGCGCCCGCCCGTTCACCATGCCGACACTGACCGCCGCGATCGATCCGGTCAACGGCATCATCTCGATCTTTTTCGCGTCGAGCAGCTTCTGCAGCGCCAGCCGCAGCGCGACGTAGCCACCGGTGATCGCGGCACAGCGGGTGCCCCCGTCGGCTTCGAGCACGTCGCAATCGACGTAAATGCTGCGTTCGCCCAACGCCTTGAAGTCGACCACCACCCGCAGCGAGCGGCCAATTAGCCGCTGGATCTCGACCCCGCGGCCGTCCTGCTTGCCGCGCGAGACGTCGCGTGCCTTGCGATCCCCAGTCGAGGCCGGCAACATCGCGTACTCGGCGGTGACCCAGCCTTTGCCGCGCCCCTGCATCCATTTCGGCACCGACTCGTTGACCGACGCAGTGCAGATCACCCGCGTTTTGCCGATCGAGATCAGCGCCGAGCCGTCCGCCGAGGCGACGAAACCTGGGTCGATGTCCACCGGCCGGATGTCGGCCGGCGCCCTGTCGTAGCTGCGCGAAGCTGGCATGGTCCGCGAGTCTGTCATGCGCGCGCTCGGCTCGGCGCTGAGCGGGCGGCCCGCATTGCGAGCCGCCCTGCGCCAATGTCATTTGAAAGACACTTTGTCGACCGCCTCCTTGATCTTGTCGACGATCACACCGGCGAGCTCAGTGCCCTGTTTCCCGTTAAATCCCTTCATTGCCGCAACCATTCCCACCATCAGCAGCGAGACAAGCAGGATCAGGCCGACGTACTCGACCGTCCCCTGCCCGCGTTGCCCGCCGACAAGGGTGCGAATCGCACGCACCCGCCACTCGATCGCAGCGTGCGCGAAACCCATCAGCGCGTAGATCATCGAAGCCTCCTTTTCGCGTTTGGCTCGATGCTCCGGCGCCTCATGTCACCGATCTAGACGTGAGAGGGCCAGCTCTGCGGCTGAAATGTCAAAAGTCAGAGACGAACCGACGCCGAGCCCGGCTACGGATACCCTCAGCGCCGAATGCGGGTGCTGGTCGTCACCAACTTCACTGCGGACGCCGCCGCGCCCCAGCGCGGCCGATGGGTGCGCGACCAGGTCGCGGAGATCCGCCGGCTTGGCGTCGACGTCGACGTGTTCAGCTTCCCGCGCGGCTCCAGCCACTACGTCCCGGCCACGCTGCGCCTGCGCCGGCTGTTGCGCCACGAGCGCTTTGATCTCGTCCACGTTCACTACGGCCTGACCGCATGGTGCGGGGTGCTGGCCGGCGCCCGCCCGCTGGTGGTCACCTTCCACGGCACCGACATCCGCCACCCAGTCGTGGGACCGCTCTCGCGCCGCCTCGCCCGGCGCGCCGACCTGGTGGCTGCCGTCTCGCGCACCCTCTTCGCCCCCGAGGACGGCAGGCCAGGCCTTCCCGCCGTGCCCGGCGCCGCCGTCCTACCCTGCGGACCCGACCTTGGCCGGTTCCACCCGATCCCGCGGGCCGAGGCACGACGTGAGCTGGGCCTGGACGCCGACGGTCGCTACCTGCTCTTCCCCGCCAACCCCAACCGGCCCGAGAAGCGAGCTGACCGCGCCGCCGAGGTGGCCGCTGCAGCGGGAGCCGAGCTGCTGACCGGGGGCTCGATCGATCCCGACCGGATGCCGCTCTGGGTCAATGCCGCCAACGCGGTTCTGGTCACCTCCGACTACGAGGGCTTTGGCCTCGCCTGCGTCGAGGCTCTCGCCTGCGACGTCCCCGTCCTCTCAACCCCGGTCGGAATCGCGCCGTTCGCACTCGCAGGGGTGACGGGCACGGTCTGCGCTCGCTTCGATTCGGCAGCATGGAGCGAGGCGGTCCGCCCCCATCTTGCGACGCCGAACCCCCGAGTCGAGGGCGCCGCGCGAGCCGCCTCTCTGTCGGCAGAGCGAATGGCAGAGCGGACGATCGTGGCCTACCGCGAGCTTCTCGGTCAGGACCAGCCGACTAGGTAATAGATTGAACCCCGGATGAGCGACAAAGTGCCCGACCCCGGCAGCGACGACCTCAGCGTGCAGGTGGAGGTGGCCGAGCGCCGCCTGCGCGAGGCCGCCGAGTCTGCCGCCGCCGCCACGGAGCGTGCCACCGCGGAGATCAGGGCCCTCGAAGCCGACCTCGAGCGAGAGCGGCAGCGCAGCGCGGAAGATCAGGAGCGCCTGCGGCGGGAGCACGCCGAGGAGCTGGAGCGCGAACGCAGCGCCAAAGATCAAGCGATCGTTGCCGCTGAGGGCCGACTGGCCGAGATCGAGGCGCAGGCAGAGGCGGCCGAGAAACGCGTCGCGGAGGCGGAACGCCGCGCCGCTTCCGCCGAGGGCACGAGTGCCGACGTCGAGGCCCGCGCGCGCGAGGCGGCAGCCTCCTGGCTGCGCGGTCAGGTCGAGGCGATCAGGCGAGAGGCGGCGCAGCGATAGCGCCCAGATCCGAGTGCGACGTCGCCGTGGTCGGCGGCGGGGCAGCAGGACTTTGGACGGCGCTGCGCGCAGCGGAGCAGGAAGCCACGGTCTGCGTAATCTCGCGCACGCCGCTCTCCCAGAGCGCCAGCTTCTGGGCCCAAGGCGGCCTCGCCGCCGCGCTCGAGCCAGGCGACTCGCCTGCCCAGCACGCCGCCGACACGATCGCGGCCGGGCGCGGCCTCTGCCGTCCCTCGGCAGTGCAGACGCTGGTCGACGAGGCTCCGGATGCGGTGCATGAGCTGCGCAAGCGAGGGGTGGCATTCGACCTCGAAGCCGACGGAGAGCTGGCACTGGGACTGGAGGGCGGCCACACGCGGCGGCGCATCGTCCACGCTGGCGGTAGCCAGACCGGGCATGAGATCACCGCGAAGCTCGCGGCGATGGTCGCTGCTGAACCGCGTATCACCGTCCGCGAGAAAACTTCGGCGGTGGCGCTGTGGAGCGATGGCGAGCGCTGCCATGGGCTCCTGACCGAGTCTGAGCCGATCGCCGCGGCCGCGACCGTCCTCGCAACCGGCGGCGCCGCAGCGCTGTGGCAACGCACCACCAATCCCTGGGGCGCAATTGGCGCCGGGCCGACGATCGTGGCCGCCGCCGGGGCGGACCTGGCCGACCTCGAGTTCTGTCAGTTCCACCCCACGGCGCTCGCCCTGCCAGATAGTCGCTTCGACGGCCTACTGATCACCGAGGCCGTGCGCGGCGAGGGCGCCACCCTGCTCGACGCCTCAGGGCGGCGCTTCACCGACGAGCTGGCGCCCCGCGATGCGGTCACGGCGGCGATTCTCGACCGGATCGAGGCAGATGGGGGCGGCAGCGTCCGGCTTGATCTGCGCGACCTCGACCCCGCTCGCTTTCCGAATGTCTTCGAGTCCCTGGGTGAAGCGGGCCTCGACCCGCGCGCCGAACCGGTCCCCGTCGCCCCAGCCGCGCACTACACGATGGGCGGGATCCCAGTCGACCTCGACGGCCGCTCCTCGCTGCCCGGCCTCTTCGCGGTGGGCGAGTGCTCCTGCACCGGCGTACACGGAGCCAACCGCCTCGCCTCCAACTCCCTCAGCGAGTGCTTCGTCTTCGGTGGCCGCGCCGCCCGAGCCGCAACCGGGGAGAGCCCTGGTGGCAGCCGGCCGCAGCCGCCAAAGTGGCGCTTCCAGCCGCCGAACGAGGGGACCCGGGAGGCCGTCTGGCGTCTCGCCGGCCCGCTCCGCCGGCCCGAGCAGCTGCGCGAGTTGCGCAACGACCCCTACCCGCTTGCCGCGGCTATAGCGACCTGCGCCCTGGAGCGAACGGAGTCGCGGGGCGGCCACCTACGCGCTGACCTCCCCCATATCGATCCGGAGTTCGACAACATCCACATCGTGCTTGGCCCAAACGGCAAGACCCGCCGCGAGGAATGGAAATAGGTGTTGCTGGGTGTCGATGTGGGCGGCACCTTCACCGACGCCGTCCTCTTCGACGGCGAGACGGTCCACACGGCGAAGCTGCCGACTACCCCCGAGGACCAGTCGGCAGCGGTAATCGGCGTGGTCGAAGAGGTGCTGCGGCGGGCTGGCGCCAAGCCCAATGCGGTCGAGTCCTTCGCGCACGGGATGACTGTCGGCACCAACGCGCTGCTGGAGGAAAGCGGCGCCCGCACGGCACTGATCGCCACCAAGGGCTTTAGCGACCTGCTCGAGATCGGCCGCCAGGACCGGCCCGAGCTCTACCGGCTCTGCAGTCCAAAGCCGCCGCCCTTGGTTGCGCCGGAGTTGCGCTTCGAGGCGGCGGAGCGAGTTGGCTCAGAGGGCGAGATCGAGCCACTGGCAGAGGGCGAGGCTCAGCGCCTGGCGGCGCTGGTCCGACGGAGCGGCGCCGAGTCGGTCGCGATCTGCCTGCTCTTCTCCTACCTGGACCCCGCACACGAGCGGACGATCGCCGAGGAGTTACGTCGCGATCTGCCCGGCGTCCACATCTCGACTTCGCACGAAGTGCTGCCCCGCTTCCGCGAGTACGAGCGCTGCTTGACCACGACTATCGACGCCTACCTCTCGCCTCTGCTCGGCCGCTACCTGGGACGGCTCGGCGAGGCGGCTTCGGCGGCCGACCTCCCGCGCCCGGTCGTCATGCAGTCTTCGGGTGGCGTCGCAACCGCAGAGGAGGCGGCGCGGGCGGGGGCCTGGAGCGTCCTCTCCGGGCCCGCTGGAGGCGCGATCGGCGCCTCGCTACTGGCCGAAGCCTGCGGCGATGGCAACGCACTCGGCCTCGACATGGGTGGCACTTCGTGCGACGTCTGCGTGGTTGAAGAGAGCAAAGTAAGGCGAACCGACTCGCGCCAAATCGGCGGCCGCACGATCCAGCTGCCGATGGTCGACGTGCACACCGTCGGCGCGGGCGGCGGCTCAATCGGCTGGCGCGACAGCGGCGGGGCGCTGAGGGTCGGCCCCCGCTCGGCAGGAGCTGTACCGGGGCCCGCCTGCTACGGCCGAGGGGGGTCCGAACCCACCGTCACCGACGCCAACCTGCTGCTCGGCAAGCTCGCCGCCGACTCGACTCTGGCGGGTGGTGTGGCGCTCGACCCCGATGCCGCCCGCGCTGCCGTTGGCCGCCTTGCCTCATCGCTTGGCCTCGGGGAGCTGGAGATGGCCGAGGGGATCGTGCGCGTCGCCAACCTGGAGATGGTGCGGGCACTGCGGGTCGTCACCGTCGAGCGCGGGGTAGACCCCCGTCGCTTCGCGCTGCTGCCATTCGGCGGGGCCGGCCCGATGCACGCCGCGGCAATCGCCGCCGAGCTGGGCATCGGGCGCATCCTCTGCCCGCGCGCCGGCGGCGTCCTCTCCGCCCTCGGCCTCTGCGCCTCCGACCGCCGGCGCGACACCACCCGCACGGTGATGCTGGGTGGGCCCGACCTCAACGCGGAACGGATCGCCGCCGAAGTCGACGAGCTGATTGCCCGGATCGATGGCGAGATGGAGGCCGCCGACGCCGAGGTCGTCTTTGAGATGCGCTACGCCGGTCAGGCTTTCGAGCTGCCGATCGCCGGCACGACCCGTCCGGATCCCGAGGACCTCATGACCCGCTTCGAGCAGGCACACGAGGAGCGCTACGGCCATCGCGACCCCGACGGCGAGGTGGTCCTCGTCCACATTCGCCTGGCGCTGGTCGCCCGCGGTCCCAGGCCGCGCCCGGCCGCCGCGCCCGCGGGACATCTCCGGGAAACCACTCGCTCGGTGCACTTCGAGGGCGAGTGGATGGAAACCCCGGTGCTGCGCGGCGAGCCCGCAGCCGGCCACAGCGCCGATGGCCCTGTCGTGTTCGAGCTGCCCGAGGCGACCTTCGTCATCCCACCGGGCTGGCGCACCGAGGTCGATCAGACCGGCACGATCCAGGCCCGGCAAGACGTGCCGGAGGGGACGAGGTGAGCCAGCTGGACCCGGTCAGCCTGCAGGTGATGATCGGCGGCCTTCGGGCCGCCTGCGACGAGATGGGCGCGACCCTGATCCGCTCCGCCTACTCGGCCAACATCAAGGAGCGACACGACTGCTCGACCGCGCTCTTCGACGCCGGCGGTGAGCTGGTGATGCAGGCCGAGCACATCCCCGTCCACCTCGGCTCGATGCCCGACGCGGTCGCCGCAGTCCTCGACGAGAGGCACCGGCCGGGAGATGTCTGGATCCTCAACGATCCCTACAGCGGCGGCACCCACCTTCCCGACGTGACCTTGATCTCGCCGGTCTTCCAGCAGGGCGGCCTGCTCGGCTTTGCCGCCTGCCGTGCCCACCACGCCGACATCGGTGGGCCCAACCCGGCGGGGATGCCGGCTCACTCGCGGACGCTAGACGAAGAGGGTGTCGTGATCCCGCCCACCCGCGTCGAGGCGGGCGGGCTGGAGCGGCTTGCCGAGCAGATGCGCTCCCCCCGCCAGCGCCTGGCCGACCTGCGCGCCCAACTGGCAGCGAACCGGATCGGCGCGCTGCGGCTGTGCGAGCTGGCCGAACGCCACGGGCTCGAGCACCTGCGGGTCGGCATGGGCGAGATCCTTGCCTACGCCGAGCGCCGCACCCGCGCCGCCCTGGCGGACCTGCCGGACGTCTCCTACTCGGCCGAGGACCTGCTCGAGGACGATGCGGGCGGTGAGAGCCGCGACGTCGTGCTGCGCCTCGAGGCGAGCGTCCGCGGCGACCGGCTGGTGCTCGATTTCAGCGGCACCGATCCCCAGGTCGACGGCAACCTCAACTGCCCCCTCTCGGTCACCAAGTCGGCGGCGTTCTTCGCCGTCCGGGTGCTGACCGACCCCGACGCCCCTCCCTGCGCCGGCGCCTACCGACCGATCGAGGTGATCGCCCCCGAGGGCTGCCTGCTCAACGCTCGCTTTCCGGCTGCCGTCGCCGCCGGCAACGTCGAGACCTCCAGTCGCGTCGCGGATCTGACGATCGCCGCCCTGGCCGGCGCCCGGCCGGTACCCACCCAAGGCCAGGGAACGATGAACAACCTGACGCTCGCGAATCAGGACTTCACCTACTACGAGACCCTCGGCGGCGGCCAAGGGGCGTGCCCGGACGCCGACGGGCCAAGCGGGATCCATGTCGCCATGTCCAACACGCTCAATACCCCGGTCGAGGCGCTCGAGACCGAGTTCCCGCTGCGGGTGCGCGAGCTGGCCCTGCGCCACGGCAGTGGCGGCGAGGGGCGCCACCCGGGCGGCGAGGGGATAACGCGTGAGATCGAAGCCCTGGCGCCGATGCGCTACACGCTGATCGGCGAGCGCCGGCGCCACCCGCCGCGCGGCCGCGAAGGGGGCGGCGACGGCGAGACGGGCGCCGATTTCCTCAACGACGAGCCACTGCCCGGCAAGAGCGAGGGGAGTCTGCGGCCCGGCGACAGGCTGCGGATCGAGACTCCGGGAGGCGGCGCCATCGGTTGAGCGTCCATCGGAGCGGCCTAAATCAGCCATTAATTTGGCGATTCGGCCAGCCTCGTCTAGAATGCGCGGCCGTGGGCGGGGCTTCGGCCTGGACAGGGTCCGCCAACCTCCCAGTCACAGATTTACCGACCTTCTTAGGTACGACTTCAATATGCCGATCGCTTTAAAGGAATGGGCAGTAACGGTGCGCGCTCTCGCCGAGGGCGAGCAGCTGCTGACCCTGCGCAAGGGCGGCATCCGCGAGGAGAACAAGAACTTCGAGCTGGACCACGAGCGCTTCTTCCTCTACCCGACCTTCGACCACCAGCGGAACAACCTGGTCCGCGAGTCCCATCATCCTGAGCTGCGCCGCGCCCTCGAGGAGGGTGTCTGGCCGGACGAAGAGCCACCCCCCGGAGCCCTGCTTCAGGACGGCGGCATCCCGCAGCCCGACCGCGTCCGGCTGCGCTGCTGGGCCGAGGTCACCGACCACCTGACGATCAACAACCCGCGCATCGTCGACGATCTTTCCCCCTACTACGTCTGGACTCCCGACTACGCCGAGAAGCGGCTCAACTGGAAGCGACGCCACCCGCTGCACATCCTGTTGCTGCGAGTCCACCGCATCCCGCGACCGGTCACGGTCCGGGTTCGCGAGGAGTACCACGGCTGCCGCTCCTGGGTCGAGATCGACCGCGACCTGCCCTTCGAGGGCACGCCGGTCATGGCGGACGAGGAGTTCGACCGCGCCCGCGCCGAGATCCATTCCGTCTGCACGTCCTCAGAACCCGTCCTGGTCTAAAGCCGCCTTAGTAGGCTCGCCGCATTCCTTGGGTTGAGACGCACTCCCTCAGCTTCACCGCGCGGCATGACAGCGGCGACACCGCGTTCGCCGAGCGCACGCTCGACCGCATGGAGGAACTGCGGCTGCGACTTGAGGATCGCTTCAAGGCGGTCCCGGGCGACGTCACCGTCGTCGTCCACACCAACCCGGCACTGCTTGCCCTGGCGCACCCATTCCTGCCCGCCGCCCGCTGGTCGGCGGCGCCCGCTGGGCGTCGCTACCTGGCCGGCTGGGCGATGGCGACCGAGCTGCACGTGCTCAACGACCCCCACATGGAACGCCGCGCCGCCGGCGACGACTCGCGCGAGGCCTTGCGCGGCACCGCCGAGCGCCTCTACGCCCAGCTGGTGATCGCCGCCAACAATCCCGACCTCCCCCCCTCCTGGACGCCGCGCCGCTTTGCCCGCTACCTCGGCTGGGCCTGGCTGGTCGAGGGAGCCGCCCAGTACTTCGCCCGCCAGGTCAGCCTCTACCGCGCCGCGGTGATCCGCCGCCTGCGCGAGAGCGCCGGTCCAGCGTTCCCCCCCTCACGACGCGATGCCGTCATCCTCGGCGGCACGATCTTCGATCTGCTCGAGGCCGAACGCGGCCCCGAGGCGTGCGAGCGCCTTACCCTCCAAATCCTCCCCGGCGGCGCCGGCCCCACCCTCGAAGCCGCCTTCGACGCCGGGGTAAGCGAAATCGAGGGGGCTTGGCGGGACTACCTGCGCGCGATCGCCCGCCCGAACTCCGCCTAGTCGGTCCCGGAACCGGCCAGGGACTCAGCCCGGACCGCTCCATGCGTCGCCCGCCTGGGCCCGCTCGAAGCCGATCCAGATGGAGTTCATGGCGGTCGCGACGATGCGCTCGCGGGGGACCTCCGGGTGTTCGACCACCAGACCGCCAGGCCCTGAAGGACACCACGTAGGACGACCCAGACCATTTCGATCCCCTCGCCGGCAACCGAGCCAGCGAGGACGGCCGCGACCCGCTGGCGACGATCTAACCCGCGCCGGTCCCCTCGAGCACTTCGCGCGCCTGCTCGGCGAGCTCCTCGGCGACGAGGATTTCCCGCGGACCGGCGGCGAGGAAGTCGGGGACGTCGAATCCGGCAGCCCGCCTCAACATGCTCGGGATGCCGTGCTCGGACAGCAGTCCCTGGATCATTTCCGCCTCCGCCTGCTGCTGGGCGTAGCCGACCTTGACCAGCTTGCCCTTACTCGACGACAAGCTCGGCCTCGACGATCTTCTTGTCCTTCAGCCAGTAGCCCTTGACGTCGGGCGACTCGGAGTCCTGGAGGGAGACGATCAGGTAGAGCTGTTCGGGCCAGCTGACCGCCTCGTTGAGGTCGGTCTGCGACGGGTAGGCCGGGCTCTTCGTGTGCGAGTGGTAGATCGCGAGCAGGTCTTCGCCCCGCCCGCGCATCTCCTTTTCGGTGATCCGGTACTGGTCGTCGGAGTCGACCCTGTAGCTGTACGGGGTCGCGAATTCGTTGCGCGCCCGGTAGACCGTCCTTGCAACGCCGTCGGAGCCGCCGATCAACCCACAACACTCGTTCGGCAGGTCCTCGCGCGCGTGCGCGACGATCTCGTCGACGAGGCTACGGGCGATCCGCATGGGCCGAACGGCGCGAGCGCCTACCACCAGACGGTGGAGTCCAGGTTCTCGATCTCGTCGATGGGCCGCGTGTAAACGCCGGAGGAAAGGTACTTCCAGCCGTCGTCGGGGACCAGGAAGACGACGTTACCGCCCTCCAACTCTTCGCCGATCCTGACCGCGATGCGGGCGATCGCGCCCGAGGAGACGCCGGCGAAGACGCCCTCCTCGTCGAGCAGCTTCCGCGTCCAGACGATCGCGTCGCGGTTGGAGACCATGATCTTGCGGTCGAGCAGGGTGATGTCGATGATCGGCGGGATGAAGCCGTCGTCGAGCGAGCGCAGACCCTGCACCGGCTCGCCCTGCATCGGCTCGGCGGCGACGATCACCGTGGAGGGGTCGGTTTCCTTGAGCCGCCGGCCGTTGCCCATCAGCGTGCCGCCG
>Ga0157297_10000057_pt1 | contig 16570 bp, 12 predicted proteins | sample NitcycUS028104C2_FD_108380 | JGI IMG/M metagenome (GOLD analysis project Ga0157297, IMG submission 108380) | Soil microbial communities from Arlington Agricultural Research Station in Wisconsin, USA - Nitrogen cycling UWRJ-S028-104C-2 | ecosystem: Environmental > Terrestrial > Soil >...
CGCGCTCTCCGAGAAGCTGCATCTGGAGATCAGCCGCGACGGCCACGTCTGGAGCCAGGATTACGAGCGCGGCAAACCGCAGGGACCGTTGGTTGCCGGCGAGGCGACCAAAGAGACCGGCACCACGCTCACCTTCCAGCCCGATGCTGAAGTCTTTGAGGAGGTCGAGTTCGACTTTCAGACCCTCGCCGACCGATTGCGTGAGACGGCCTTTCTTACCCGTGGCCTGAAGATCGAGCTCGTCGACGAGCGGGGGCAGACCAACAGCGTCACCTTCCAGTACGAGGGCGGCATCGAGGACTTCGTTCGCCATCTCAACGAGAACAAGGACGTGCTGCACCGCAAGACGATCTTCTTCGAGGGCGAAGAGGAGGAGGGTCAGGTTGAGGTGGCGATGCAGTGGAATGCCTCCTACCAGGAGTCGATCTTCAGCTTTGCCAACAACATCAACACCCACGAGGGCGGCTCTCACCTATCCGGTTTCCGTTCTGCTCTGACCCGGACGCTGAACGCCTACGCGCGCGGCAAAGGCCTGCTCAAAGAGAAAGACCCCAATCTCGGCGGCGAGGATGTACGCGAGGGCCTGACCGCGGTGATCTCGGTGAAGCTGCACGATCCTCAGTTCGAGGGGCAGACCAAGACCAAACTCGGCAACCCGCCGATCCGCGGCCTGGTCGAGGAGACGGTCAACCGCAAGCTGGCCGAGTTCTTCGAGGAGAACCCCGGCGACGCCCGGCGGATCATCACCAAGGCGATCGACGCATCCCGCGCCCGCGACGCCGCCCGCAAAGCACGCGACCTGACCCGTCGCAAGTCGGCCCTGGAGAACTCGACCCTGCCCGGCAAGCTGGCCGACTGCACGGTCAAGGACCCACGCGACGCGGAGCTGTTCGTGGTCGAGGGTGACTCGGCCGGCGGCTCGGCAAAGCAGGCACGCGACCGTTCGACGCAGGCGGTGCTGCCGTTGCGAGGCAAGATCATCAACGTCGAGAAGAGCCGCATCGACAAGGTGCTGGCAAACACCGAGGTGCAGGCGTTGATCACGGCGATCGGCACCGGCGTGCACGAAGAGTTCAACCTCGAGGACGCCAGGTACCACAAAATCGTGATGGCGACCGACGCCGACGTCGACGGCGCCCACATCCGCACCCTCGTTCTCACCTTTCTCTATCGGCAAATGCCGGAGTTGATCGACGCGGGCTATGTGTACATCGCTAAACCGCCTTTGTACCGTGTCAAACAGGGCAACCAGGAGACCTACCTTGAGCGCGAGTCCGAACTCGAGGAGCTGCTGTTGCGGGACAAGCTCGAGGACATCGAGGTCGCTGACGTGAGTGGTCAGGCGACGAAATTGAGCAAGAGCCGCTGGCAGAGCTATACCCGACGGGCAAAAGAGTACGAGGGCTGGGGTTCCTCGCTGCAGGCGGAGTTTGGTCACGAGACTGTGCGCTTCCTGGAGGAGTCGAGCCTGCTTGACGAGGAGGTCGCAACGCTTGCCGGAGCCCGCAAGGTGCTGAGTGCCGAGACTGCAGAGGGGGAGCCTTTCGACACCGAGATCGTCGAGGACTCCGAGGCTGGTCTTATGGTGAAGGCGATCGAAAGGAAGAGCGGCCTAGCGCGTACCCACCGCTTGCCGCGCGAGCTGTTTGAGCACCACGATTACCGCAAATTTGCCGAGGTGCACACGGCGCTGCTGAAGCAAGTCGGTAGGGCGCCTTTTCAGGTCCGTTTCAGCGGCCGAACGGCGGATGCCCTCTCCTTTCAAGCGCTGCGTCCCGCTGTGCTTGAGCTCGCCCGCCACGGGGTGCAGCTGACCCGCTTCAAGGGACTTGGAGAGATGAACGCCGACCAGCTGCGCGAGACGACGATGGACCCGGCAAGTCGAACTCTCGCCAGGGTCACCCTCGACGATGCCACCACCGCCGACCAGATCTTCTCGATGCTGATGGGTGATCAGGTTGGTCCGCGCCGGGACTTCATCGAGAGCAACGCCAAGGAGGTGAAATTCCTCGATGTGTGAGGTGAGTAACTGATGGCCTTGGAGGCACTGACCGGACGGGTGGAAGAGCGCGAGCTCGAGAAGGAGATGCGCTCCTCCTACCTCGATTACGCAATGAGCGTGATCGTCGGACGGGCACTGCCGGACGTCCGCGATGGTTTGAAGCCCGTCCATCGTCGCGTGCTGTACGCGATGCACGATATTGGCCTGCAGCCGACCCGGCCCTACCGCAAGTGCGCCTTCATCGTCGGCGAGGTGATGGGTAAGTACCACCCACACGGGGACTCGGCGATCTACGACACCCTGGTGAGGATGGCGCAGGAGTTTTCACTGCGTTACCCGCTGATCGACGGTCAGGGCAACTTTGGCTCGATCGACGACGACCCGGCCGCAGCGATGAGGTACACCGAGGCCCGGCTGGGGCGCCTGGCAACCGAGTTGTTGCGCGACATCGACGCTGACACGGTTGACTTCGGGCCCAACTACGACGAATCGACTCAAGAGCCGCTGATCCTGCCGGCACGTTTTCCGAACCTGCTTGTCAACGGGGCGTCGGGCATCGCGGTCGGGATGGCGACCAACATCCCACCCCACAACCTGCGCGAGGTGGCGGGCGCGGTCAACGCCTACATCGACGACCCTTCGATCGACCTGGCCGGCTTGATGGAGCACGTCAAGGGCCCCGACTTCCCGGGCGGCGGCATTATGAGCCTGGAGGGGATCCGCGACGCCTACGCTTCAGGCCGTGGCAGCGCCAAGGTGCGCGCTCGCGCCCACGTCGAGCCGCTCAAAGGTGGCAAGGACGCGATCGTCGTCACCGAGCTGCCCTTCATGGTGAAGAAGGGTGGCGATAACGGTCTGATCACGAAGATCGCCGACCTCGTCCGCGACAAGAAACTGGAGGGCATCTCCGACTTGCGCGACGAGTCCGACCGCTCGGGGATGCGCCTTGTCATCGAGCTGAAGCGCGGTGGCCACCCGGCCAAAGTCGTGCTCAACAACCTCTACAAAAAAACCTCGATGCAGACCAGCTTCGGTATCAACATGGTGGCCCTGGTCGACGGGGTTCCGCGGACGCTGGGCCTGCGCGAGCTGGTCGAGTACTACGTCCAGCACCAGCGCGAGGTGGTCACGCGGCGCACCCAGTACGAACTGCGCCGCGCCGAGGCACGCGCCCACATCCTCGAGGGGCTGCTGATTGCGCTCGACAACCTCGACGCGGTGATCAAACTGATCCGCGCCTCAGCCGATCCCGACGAGGCACGCGACGGGTTGATCACGAACTTCGAGCTCTCGCGTGAGCAGGCGCAGGCGATCCTCGACATGCGCCTGCAGCGACTGACCGCGCTGGAGGCCGACAAAGTTCGTGCTGAGCATGCCGACCTGATGGAGCGGATCGGTGAGCTGCGCACCATCCTCGGCGACGAGTCGAGGGTGCTCGGCCTGGTCAAGGAGGAGCTGGCGGAGATCGTCGAGTCCTACGGCGACGATCGCCGCACCGAAATCGCCCACTTCGAAGGTGACGTCGGCATCGAGGACATGATCGCCGACCAGCAGATGGTGATCTCGTTGACCGCTTCCGGCTATGTGAAGCGACTGCCGCTCGCCACCTACCGCCAACAGCACCGCGGTGGCGTTGGGGTGATGGGGATGAACATGAAGGAGGACGATTACATCGCCCACCTCCACATCTGCTCAACCCACGACTTCCTGCTCTTCTTTACCAATCGCGGCAAGGTCTACCGGCTCAAGGTCTATGAGTTGCCGGAGGGTTCCCGGACCGCCAAAGGCAGCGCCCTTGTGAATCTGCTGCCGCTGCGCGAAGGCGAGAAGGTAATGGCGGTGATTCCGACCCGGGACTTCAAGGAGAACAAGTACCTCGCCTTCGCCACCGCCAAGGGTCAGTTCAAGAAGACCGAGTTCCTCGCCTATAACACGCCGATCCGCGCCGACGGAATCATCGCGATCAAGGTGCGTGACGGCGACGAGCTGGTGCAGGTGCGATTGACCTCGGGCGAGGACGACATCTTGATGGTGTCCAAGTCGGCCCACGCCGTGCGTTTCTCAGAGGGAGAGGCGCGCGCGATGGGGCGGGACACCTCTGGCGTGAAAGGGATGAACGTGAGCGCCAAGGTCGGCAACGAGCCGAACCGGGTGTTGGCGATGGGCGTGGCTCGCGACGATACGGAGCTGTTCGTTGTTACCGAGAACGGCTACGGCAAGCGAACCTCAATCGCCGAGTACCCGCGCAAGGGCCGCGGCACGAAAGGTGTGCAGACCGCGAAACTGACCGAGAAAAAGGGCGGCCTGGCCGGCGCTCTGATCGTGCGCGAGCATCAAGAGCTGTTGTTCATCTCCCAGAACGGGATGGTGCAGCGAACCTCGGCGAGCGGCATCTCCCGGATGGGTCGCCCCACCCAGGGGGTGAAGGTGATGAACATCAAGGATGACGATCGAATCAGCGCCGTCGCCCTCGTGGTGGAGTCCGGCGAGGAGCCGCCGACTAACGGCGACACGCCGCAAGACGAGCTACCGCCGGCTGTCTAAGCCGCTGCCGGTAGGTACTGTTGCCAGGCCGGGGGGATCTTGGGGCTGGCTACTTGGATGAAGATGCTGGGGCCCGGCGCCTTTGGCGACTTCTTCGGGTGCATCTGAATCTCGTGCGGGAGGCGGTTGCCCTTGCGCCGGTTGCAACTCGCGCAGGCGGCGACGATGTTTCCCCAGACTGATTTGCCACCGCGGCTGCGCGGGATGACGTGATCGACCGTCAACCCGGATTTGGTCGAGCCACAGTACTGGCAGGTCCAAGCGTCCCGGGCCAGCACAGCGCGGCGAGTGATCTTGCGCCGGTGTGCCTCGCGCGGCACCCTGACGTAGCTGACTAAGCGGATCACGTCGGGCCGCTCCATCGTCATGTGCTCGGAGTGGATCGCACCCTCTCGCCGCTCTAAGAGCTCCGCCTTCTCCTTCAACAGCAGCACAGCGGCGCGTCTCAACGTGCAGACGTTGATCGGCTCATACGTAGCGTTGAGTACGAGCACTCGTGCCATCTTGCTCGGGAATTCTACGCAGGCTCTCCTACGCGATCGGATAAGAGCCCAGAATCCGGACCGACCCGGCCTTCCCGCGCAGCGCCTCGAGGGCATCGGAGACGACGGCATCGCCGAGCGCCCCTTCGAGATCGCAGAAGAACATGTAGCGACCCAAGCCGCTCCGCAGCGGCCGCGACTCGATTCGGGACAGGTTGACGCCGCGACTCGAGAACTCCTGCAACGCCTCGACCAGTGCCCCGGGGTGATCCGCACCCAGCTCGGAGAAGACGAGCGAGGTACGCGCAGGCCCCTCGCCAACCGCTTCGGTCCCGCTCGGGGCGATCCAGACGAAGCGGGTCACGTTGTCTGCCTCGTCCTCGATCCCCTCCCTCAGCACCGCGCAACCGTAGAGGTCGGCCGCGGCATGAGCGCCGATCGCCGCCCAGGGCCGCACCGACTCGCCGACCATGCGGACCGCCTCGGCCGTGCTGCTGACGCTGCGTCGTTCGACTCCCGGCAGGTTTTCGCGCAGAAAACCGGCGCACTGGGCGAGCGGCTGGGGGTGAGAGAGGATCGCCGAGATCTGCTCCAACTCCACTCCCTCACGCGCGATCAGGTGGGCGTGCACGGCGAAATCGTGCTCCCCGATGATCGTCACCCCCTCGGCGTCGAAGGCCAGCGTGTCGAGCGTGCTGCGCACCGAGCCCTCGATCGAGTTCTCGAACGGCACCAGCGCTCGCTCCGCCTCGCCCCGCTCGACCGCCAGGATCGCGTCATGGATGGTCGGCGTCCGCAGCGGCTCGATCTCCTCGCCCACTGGAGCCGCTTCGCGCAGCGCGTCTTCGGTGAAGGTGCCGGCCGGACCGAGGAAAGCTATCCGCATCGGCTATTCGAATTCGACCGTGTAGGTGGCCTTGTTGTTTTCGGAGACTTCCTCGCCGGGAACCGGGACGGCTTCGACTTCAAGCGTCACTTCGCCCGAGGGTGCCGGGGTCAGCGGGATCACCACCGTTTCCGTTTCGCCGGCTTCGATGCTGCTGATGTCCTGCTGCAGCGTGCTGCCGTTGACAGTTACGGAGACGGTGACTCCGTTCTCGGTCGATTCCCCCTGGTTTTGCACTTCGACTTCGACTTCGGGCGTTTCTTCGGCCGCTACCGCGGTAGCGGCTTCCGGGGTAAGTTCGGTGCCGTTGATGCTCGTCCCGATCAGGCCCAGCCCGTGCACGCCGGGCGTCGCCGCGGCGCTTGATCCGCTTACCGAGCCGAGCGCTTCGCTGACCGCGCTTTCGTCGAGCCACTCGGTCCCGTCCGCGAGGAACACGCTCTCTGGGACGTCGTCCCCCTCGATGCCGTTGTCGGCGAGCACACCGTTGATCTCTGGCCGCGCGACGGAGGAATAGAGGACATCGCTCGCCAGCAGCTTCGCCATCTGGTTGGCGATCGCCGCCGTCGCTTTCTCTGAGCCGACGTCGCCCAGCGCCGTGCTGACCTGTTCGGCGATTTCGGTCATCGCGCTGCTGCGCAACTCGTAGACCAGCTCCAGCGTTCTCTGCGCGTCGCCCATATCTCCTGGAGCGTCGAGTGAGTCGATCCGCGACGCGTAGTTGTCCATAGCGCTCCGGTCTGCGTTCACCTCGGCGACGAACTCGGTGACGGAGAGGGCGCCGGGTTCCGAGAGCTTGCCAAAGAAGCTTTTGCTGGTCTGGTTGGTCTCGTCGACGATCTGGGCCACGTTGCGCGCGTAGTCGCTCAGCGCACGGTGCTTGCGAGCGTTGAGGCAGCCGCGCACGCCGAGCACGAGCAGGATCAGAATCAGCAGGCCGACGCCGAGGGCGAGTGCCCGCCGCAGCAGAATCTGCTGTCGTTCGGGACGGCGTGGCGGGCGCGGTCGGCGCCCAGGCCGGGATGCGAGCGAATCCTCCAAGAAGCGGCTCTCCAAGCTGGTTGGCTGGGCGGAGAGTATGCACGCCAGCACGGTCGGCGCTTCTAGATGCAGCAAACGACGGGTTTTTTGCACGCGAAGGCCGCAGGAGAGCGCCGCGCGGCGCCGAAGTCGAAGGAGCTTTGGTCGGTTCCCTCGTCCTCAACCGCTTTCTAATCGAGCGCCGCATCGGCAGCGGCGGCTTCGGCGTCGTCTATGAGGCGTGGGACGGCCGCCTGGAGCGAACCGTCGCGGTCAAGGCGATCGAGTCGCGGGGCGAGGCAGGGCGGCGAGTATTGCGCGAGGCGCAAGCCGCGGCTCGGCTCAACCACCCCGGCATCGTCACCCTCTACGAGATGGGTGAGGAGGACGGCAACGCTCTGCTCGTTACCGAGCTGGTCGATGGCACGACCCTGGCCGGGTTGAGCCGGCAGGGAGCGCTCAGCGATCGCGAGATCGGCGAGATCGGCGCCGATCTTTGCGAGGCGCTCGACCACGCCCACTCGCGCGGGGTCGTGCACCGGGACATAAAGCCCCAGAACGTCCTCGTCCCCCCCGACGGGGAGTTCCGCGCCAAGCTGATGGACTTCGGCGTGGCCCGTCTCGCCGACGGCGCCGCCCTGACCGCCCCCGGCGACGTGGTCGGAACGCTCGCCTATATGTCGCCTGAGCAGGCCGAGGGCCGCGCCGCCGGCCCCGAAGCCGACGTCTACTCCCTTGCCCTAACGTTGTATGAGTGTTGGGCGGGCGAGAATCCCAACCGCCGCGCGACTCCGGCGGCGACGGCGAGAGCAATCGGCGCCCGTCCCCGCCCTCTCCGCCGCCTGCGCCCCGACCTGCCGCGTGGCCTCTGCGACACGATCGACGCCGCGCTGCTGCCGCGGCCAGGGCGGCGTCCTGCGCTGGAGGCGCTGGGAAGCGCGATCGAGGACTCGCTTGACGATCTTGCGGAGGAGCCGGCCCGCACCAACGCCCTCCGTGGTCTGCGTACCGCCGCCGTCGCTGCTGCAGTGATGCTCGGTGCCTGGCTCGCGGTGGGCCACGGAGCCTTCCTCCCGTAGGATTCAGCCGGATCCAGCCGACCTGGAGATATCTCCGCTACCGCGTCGCAGGAGGAGTTCCAATCAGCGTTCTACGCAACCTCGAGAGTCGGATAGAAGGTCTCGTCGAGGGAGTCTTCAGTCGCGCCTTCAGTTCTGAGGTACAGCCCGTCGAGCTCGCTCGAAAGCTGGCCAAGGAGATGGACGCGCACAAGAGCGCCGGCGTAGCTCGGGTCTACGTTCCAAACGAGTACACGGTCTACCTCTCGGGCAAGGATCGGACCCGCCTCGAGGGTTACGAGCGCTCGCTCGAGCAGGAGCTCTCGGGTTACCTGCTGGAGCACGCGCGCCGGCGTAACTACGACCTGCTTACCCGGCCGACGGTCGCTTTCGAGACCGATGAGCGGCTGCGCCTCGGCGAGTTCGGCATCCAAACGCGGCTGGTCAAGCCGCCTGCCCACGAGGGCGACAGCCCCAGCCAAGGCGAGGAGGGCCACACGATGGTCTACTCCGCCGTCCACGAGGCGGCTGTGCCGGAGGCCCCCTCGCGGCGGGCCGAGGTGGCTACCCGAGCGGTCGTCACCGTCGACGACCGTCGCTACGTGCTCGACGGGCCGCGGGCGACGGTCGGCCGTTCCAAGGACGCGGACTGCGTGCTGCGCGACCCCAATGTCTCCCGCCATCACGCTGAGCTGCGGCGCTCCCCGGCGGGTGATTGGACGGTCGCCGACCTCGGTTCCACCAACGGGATCAAGGTGAACGGGCGCCGCGTCGGCTCGACCCGACTCAAATCCGGCGACAAGGTCACCCTCGGCACGACGACCTTCATGTTCGACGTCGAGCAGTAGCCCTAGTGTGCTGAACGCGTGGACTACGACCCGATCTCCGTCGCCCTGAAGTTCGGCTTTCTCGCCGTCCTCTACCTGTTCCTGCTCTGGATCGCGCGCAGCGCCTTGAAGGATTTACGCGGCACGGTGGCGCCGGCGCCGGATGGCACCGGCTTCCACCCTGTGCCGGCTTTCGAGGGCGCGCCAGCAGGCGGCGACGCCTGGTTGATCGCGCTGCGCGGAGGGGGCCTGCGCGAGGGTGAGCGCTTCGACCTGATTGGAGGCCTCTCGATCGGCCGCTCCCAGGAGGCCGACTTGCGGATCGAGGATCGCTACGCCTCCGGTCTGCACGCGAGGATCTTCTCTCGCGAGGGACGGGCCTACGTCGAAGATATGAGCTCAACCAACGGCACCCTGCTGAACGACGCCGCGCTGCATGGTGATGCGGAGCTGATCGACGGCGACGTGGTGCGGATCGGCGACACCGAGTTTAGGTTCGAGGCAAGCTGAGATGTTGCGCGTAGACGACCAGGCCTTCCGCACCGATACCGGTCGCCAGCGCAGCGAGAACGAGGACTCGCTCTTCGTACGCACGCCGATTTTCGTCGTTGCCGATGGCATGGGAGGCGCCCAAGCCGGCGAGGTTGCTTCGAAAACCGCGGCCGATGCCTTTGACCGCGACCTGCCTGAGGTTCCCCCTGAGCTCTTCCTGCGCGAAACGATCGAAGAGGCGAACCGCCGCATCCACGAGCTCGCCCGAGCCGACCCCTCCCGGGCGGGAATGGGGACGACGATCACGGCGGCGATCGTCGACGCGCAAAAAGAAGAGGTCGGGATCGGCCACGTCGGCGACAGCCGTGCTTACCGCTTGCGCCGCGGCAAGCTGGAGCGGCTCACCCGCGACCACTCGCTGGTCGAGGAGATGCGCCGCAAAGGACAGATAACCGACGCCCAGGCCGAGGACCACCCTCAACGCTCGATCATTACGCGGGCGCTCGGGCCCGAGCCCGAGGTCGAGGTCGATCTGCAGACCGTGCCTGCCGCCCCCGGCGACGTCTTCTTGCTCTGTTCCGACGGCCTCACCACGATGGTCGACGAGGAGCGCATCGCGGCAGTCCTCGCCACTGCTCCCTCGATGAAGGAGGCGGTGCGGACGCTGGTCGACGAGGCCAATGGTGCGGGTGGCCGCGACAACATCACGGCGATGGTTTTCCGCCTCGGCGACGCGGCGGCGCCGCAGGGCGAGTCCCGCGAGGACGCGACCCTGGTGGGAGCGGCTGCCGAGGAGGCGGGGCTTACCGCGACCGAGGTGCGCCGGCGCGCCGCTGCGGCGGCGGCGCAGCAGCGCCGAGATCAGCTGACTTCAAAGCCCCAGCCACGCCGCCTGCGTACCGTCGCCAAGGTACTGGCGGTCGTCGCCGTGCTGGCCGCGATCGCCGCCGGCGCCTGGTATGGCAACAGGCAAGTCTGGTTCCTCGGAACTGACGACCCTGGTCGGGTCGCTCTCTACCGTGGCCTGCCCTACGAGCTTCCCTTTGGCGTGACGCTCTACCAGGAGCGCTACGCGAGCCCGATCCAGACCGATTCCCTGCCTGGCAAACGACGCGAAGCGGTCACCGGCCACGACGTTCGTTCACGCTCCGATGCTGTCTCGCTGGTCGAAGACATCGAACGCAGCCAGGGGGTTCCTTGACGTCGGCGCGGAACCGGGAGCTCGTCGCCCTGGTCCCGGTCGCGCTCTTGCTCAGCGCCGGGTTCGCCGCGGTCTTCGCCCAGGAGAACGCACGGCTCGGCAACATCAGCCTCGTCTACGGCGCCTACTTCCTCGCCGTGTGCCTCGCCACCCACATCTATCTGCGGCTGCGCCTCCCTGACGCGGATCCCTACCTCTTTCCATTGGTCGCCCTGCTGACCGCCTTCGGCCTGGTGATGATCTACCGGATCGACGAGAGCCTGGCCCGCGACCAGGCCAACTGGTTCGTCCTCGGCATCGTCCTCTTCGCCCTCACGATCCAGTTCCTGCGCGACTACGACGTGCTCGAGCGTTACCGCTACACGATCGCCGGGGTGGGTCTGTTGTTGCTGCTGGCCCCGCGGCTGCCGGGAATCGGACAGCAGGTGAACGGCGCCTACCTCGGGGTGAAGATCGGCCCCCTTGCCTTTCAGCCAGCCGAGTTCTCGAAGATCTGCATCGTCGTCTTTCTCGCCAGCTACCTGCGGGAGCACCGCGAGGTCCTGATCGTCGGTGCCCGGCGGGTGCTGGGCGTCACCCTGCCACCGCTCAAGCACCTCGGGCCGCTGCTGGTCGTCTGGGGCGCGTCGATGTTCATGCTCGTCTTCATCCGCGACCTGGGCTCCTCGCTGATGTTCTTTGCCGCCTTCCTCGCCCTGCTCTACGTGGCCACCGGCCGCTTCTCGTTTGTTGTGATCGGGATGGCGATGTTCCTCGTTGGCGCCTGGTTCTTCGCCTCCACGGTCCCCCACGTCCACGACCGGGTGGAGATCTGGCTCGACCCCTACCAGGACCCGATCGATAGCGGCTACCAGATCCTGCAATCGATCTTTGCCCAGGCCGACGGCGGTCTCTTCGGCAAGGGCTTTGGCCAGGCGCTGATCACGATTCCCGGCACCGACAACGCGCTGCTGCCGGCGGCACAGACCGACACGATCTATTCATTGATCGTCAACGAGGTGGGTCTCTTCGGTGCCAGCGCCGTCGTCCTCACCTACCTCCTGATCGCCGCGCGCGGGTTCAAGATCGCCCTACTCGCCGATGACGGCTTCTCGAAGCTGCTCGCCACCGGCCTCACCGCCGTCTTCGCGATCCAGGCCTTCGTGATCATCGGTGGCGTCACGCGGGTGATCCCACTGACCGGCGTCACCCTGCCCTTCATCAGCTATGGCGGTAGCTCGATCGTCGCCAACTTCGTCCTGCTGGCGCTGTTGCTGCTGATCTCCGACCGCGCAAGGCGTGAGGCGGCGGCTTCGCGCGGCGCCCTTGCGATGAAGGGTGCGTGACCCGATGAACCGCCAGATCGTCCAGCTCTTCGGCTTTATCGTCGTCCTCTTCGCCGTGCTGGTCGCGTTCACGTCCTACTGGTCGGTCTTCGACGCAGAGGCGCTGAAGGAGAAGGAAGCCAACAAGCGCCCGCTGCTGGAGCAGCAGCAGATCCGCCGCGGTCGGATTCTCGCGGCGGATGGCACGGTCATCGCCCACTCCGTCCCCAAGGGCAGAGGGGACAGCCTGCGCTACGTGCGTCGCTACCCGGAAGGGTCGTTGTATGGGCACCCGATCGGCTACAGCTTCGTCCGCCAGGGCGACAGCGAGTTTGAGAAGTTCCACAACGACGAACTGGTCGGCAACAGCTCCGAATTCGGCTCGATCCTGGACGAGCTGCGCGGCAAGCGCCAGGAAGGCAACGACGTCGTCACCAACATCGACGCCGAAGCGCAGCGGGTGGCGCTGGCCGACCTCGAAGCGGCGGGCTTCGGCGCCGTGGTGGCGATCGAGCCGAGCAGTGGCAGGGTCCGTGTGCTCGCCTCGAACCCGCCCTACGATCCCAACCGGGTTCCCTTCGAACTCTCGGAGCTGAACCAAAACGAAGTCGAGTCGCCGTTGCTCGATCGCGCGACCCAAGGTCAATACCCGCCAGGCTCGACCTTCAAGGTGGTGACCGCGGCGGCCGGGCTCGACAGCGGCACGATCACGCCGGAAACGACGATCGACGCGCCCGGCACGCTCGACATCCAGGGTCAGCCGCTGCAGAACGACTTCAACGAGAGCTTCGGCCCGATCGCCCTCGACACCGCGCTCACCAACTCGGTCAATACCTGGTTCGCCCAGCTTGGTGAACAGGTCGGTGAGGGGACGCTGTTCGAATACATGGACCGCTTCGGCTTCAACTCGACTCCGGCGATTGACCTGCCCGATGACCAGGTCTACGCGAGTGGGCTCTTCGAAGGGGGCCAGCTCCTCGATCGCAACGACCCGATCGACATTGCCCGGGTCGCGATCGGCCAGGAGCGGCTGGCGGTGACGCCGCTGCAGATGGCCGAGGTTGCTGCCGCCGTCGCCAACGGCGGCAGCCTGATGAAGCCGCAGATCTGGAGCCGCGTGGTCGATCCAGACGGGCGGGTGACGGAGCGGCTCGATCCGTCCCAGTACAGTCGCCCGATCGACGAGGAGACCGCCGCTGAGCTGACCACGGCGATGGAAGGGGTGGTTAGCGAAGGCACCGGAACCAACGCGGCGATCCCGGGCGTTGCCGTGGCAGGCAAGACCGGTACCGCGGAAACCCCCTTCAACGACACCTGCGGCGGCGGCACCGAAGAGAACCAGGCATGGTTCATCGGCTTCGCGCCGGCTGATGACCCACAGATAGCGATCGCCGCGACGGTCGAGTGCACCACGGCGTTTGGAAACGACGTGGCGGCGCCGATCTTCCGCGATGTCGCCGAAACCATCCTCAACGGAGGGAGCTGAAATTGTCGCCTGAAGTCGGCGAGGGAAGCACGATCGACGGCCGCTATCGGCTGTTGCGCCGAATTGGCTCGGGGGGGATGGCAGACGTATGGCTGGCTGAGGACTCACATCTGCAGCGCCGCGTCGCGCTCAAGGTCCTGCACCGGCGCTTCGCTCAAGACCGCGAATTCGTCGAGCGCTTCCGGCGCGAGGCGGAGGCCGCCGCCGGACTGCAACACCCCAACATCGTCGCCGTCTTCGACCGAGGCGATGTCGACGGCACCTACTACATCGCGATGCAGCTGCTCGAGGGACGCTCGCTGAAGGAGTTGATCGACCAGGGCCTGACCCCGGAGCAGGCGGTCGGGCTGATTCGCCAGGTGCTGGAGGCCGCCGGCTTCGCCCACCGTCACGGCATCGTCCACCGCGACCTGAAGCCGCAGAACGTCATTGTTGATGACAAGGGGGCGGCCACGGTCACCGATTTCGGCATCGCCCGCGCCGGCGCATCGGAAATCACCCAGGCCGGATCGGTGATGGGCACCCCGCACTATCTCTCGCCAGAGCAGGCGCAGGGCCAGGCGGTGACGGCTGTCTCCGACCTCTACTCGATCGGGGTGATGCTCTACGAGGCCCTTGCCGGGCGAGTGCCTTTCGAAGCCGATTCGGCGATTGCGATCGCGATGAAGCAGGTCTCACACACGCCCCAGCGCCCCAGCTCGATCGCCCCAAACGTCTCGCCCGCCCTCGATGCGGTGGCGATGCGAGCGTTGGAGAAGGACCCCGGTCGCCGCTTCCAGAGCGCCGATGCTTTCATCGCCGCCCTTGACGCAGCGCTGCAGAACCCCGCTGCCGAAGGCGGCGGGACGGCGGCCTTCGCGCCCTTGCCACCACCGGTGGTTGGACCGGAGGCGGCGGCCGCGGCAGAGCTCGATCCCGAGGAGGAGGAGCGCCGGCGGCGGCGTAGGCGTTGGGCCTGGTTCGCCGCGGCCGCAGTCCTGCTCGGCGCCCTGTTGGGCTTCGCGCTGACCCGCGATACGACGACCGAGGTGCCCGGCGTCACGGGCAACCAGCTCAACGTCGCGATCGCGCTGCTGGAACAGAACGGGTTCAAGGTCGGGGACGTCAACCGGGTCCAACGCGAAGTGGCCGCCAACACGGTGCTCGAGCAGGACCCCCGGGCGGGCAAGGCCTCTCTTGACTGTGCCTTTCTTAGCTTCTTCTGCTCGAAGCCGAAGGTGGCGCTAACCGTCAGCGCCGGCCCCGGCATCGCCAAGGTCCCGGGCGGGCTGTCGGGCCTGAGCCAGGAAGAGGCGATCGCGAAGCTGGAAGGAGCAGGCTTCGACAGGCAGGTGGAAAAAGTCAACTCCGATCGGGTGGAAGCAGGTCTGGTGATCCGCTCCGATCCGGGCGGCGGAACCACGGCGACCCGCGGCTCGATGGTAGTTCTCACAGTGTCGAAGGGGCAGAAGCTTGCGACCGTCCCGGTTCTGGTTGGAACGCAGCGGTCGGTGGCCGTACAACAGATCCGCGGACGCGGCCTCACCCCGAGTGTCGAAGAAGAAGAAAGCGCAAAGCCGGAGGGCGAGGTGATCCGGCAGGCGCCGAGCGCCGGCTCGCAGTTGCCGCAGAGCTCGACCGTTTCGATCGTCGTCTCCCAGGGAGAGCAGAAAGCGAAGGTGCCGAACGTGATCGGCAAGGAACGAGCCGAAGCGGTGCAGGCATTGCGAGAAGCCGGCCTGACGCCCGCGGTACAGGAAGGTGAAACCGAAGTCCCGTCCCAGATAGGCCGCGTCACGGACCAGTTCCCGCCGCCAGGCTCCGAAGTCGAAGGCGGTTCGGAAGTCACGGTGGTCGTCGGCAAACGCGCCGTGGAAAAAAGCGAACCGGAAGCGGAAGCGGAATGAAGGTCGCGGTCCTCTGCGGCGGCCGCTCCTCCGAGCACGACGTTTCCTTGCGCTCGGGCGAGGCGGTGGCGCGCGGTCTACAGGAGGCCGGCCACGAGCCGCTGCTGATGACGATTGCCCGCAACGGCAGCTGGAGTTTCCGGGGCGCCCCGCTCGAGCTGATGCCCGCGGCCGGCCTGCACGGCGCCGATGCCGCCTTCCCCGCCCTGCACGGCCCGTTTGGCGAGGACGGCAGCATCCAGGGGATGCTCGAGTGGCTCGACGTTCCCTATGTCGGCTCCGACGTGCTCGCTTCCGCGGTCTGCATGGACAAGCTGACTCTGAAGCGGCTTTTCGCCCAGGCCGCCCTACCCCAGGTCGAGTTCACCGCCGTCGGCGAGGCGGGCTGGCGCGATCGTTGCGAGGCGATGGGCCTACCGCTCTGGGTGAAGCCGTCGCGGCTTGGCTCCAGCGTCGGCATCAGCAAGGTCGAGGCATTGGGGGTGGAGCTCGACGCGGCGGTCGAGCTGGCCCTCCGACACGACCCGCGCGTGATTGTCGAGGCCTCCGCCCACGGGCGCGAGGTCGAGTGTTCGCTGCTCGGCAACGATGAGCCCAAACCATCGCTTCCCGGCGAGGTGGTTGCCCATAGCGAGTGGTACGACTACGAGACCAAGTACAGCGACGGCGGCATGGAGCTCGTCGTTCCGGCACCGCTATCCGACGAGCAGACCAACCGCTTGCAGGAGCTGGCGTTGGGGGCTTTCCGGCTCGGCGGCTGTTCGGGCCTCGCTCGCTGCGACTTTTTCGTTGAGCCCGACGGCGAGATACTCGTCAACGAGATCAACACCATGCCCGGCTTCACCGAGACCAGCGTCTACGCGAAGCTCTGGGAGGCAAGCGGCCTCAACTATCCGGATTTGTGCGACCGCCTGGTCCAGTTGGCAATCGAGCGCCACGCCAAGGCCCGCTCGTACGAGTTCTAAAGGCCTGCCCAGGCTTCGTCAGCCCAGCAGTTTGATGTCGCTGATCTCGATCTGGTAGCGGCCCGCCTGGTCACGGGCTTCGGAGGCCTTGGTGAACCAGAGCAGGAAGTAGGTCGATGGTTGGTTGACGTCGAGGTCGATCTCCTGCGTTGCCCCGGCGTCGCTCACGTCTCCGACCGGTTCGTCCCAACCGCTGAGATCGGACGGCGGCCCGGCAGGTGCGGCAAATACCTGGGCGTCCCAGCCAGCGGTCGGAGTGCGGACGATCATCTTCGTTGGGGTGGCCGGAGAGCTGGTGGTGACGTAGACGCCCACGCCTGGGTCGGGTCCGGTCTTGGTGCCTTCGAAGGTTTCGGAGTCGTAGTGCTCGGTTTCCCAAGCGGTTCCGGTTGGATCGCCGTCGGCGGCGAGTTCGAC
>Ga0157297_10000064_pt1 | contig 15920 bp, 20 predicted proteins | sample NitcycUS028104C2_FD_108380 | JGI IMG/M metagenome (GOLD analysis project Ga0157297, IMG submission 108380) | Soil microbial communities from Arlington Agricultural Research Station in Wisconsin, USA - Nitrogen cycling UWRJ-S028-104C-2 | ecosystem: Environmental > Terrestrial > Soil >...
CGAATTCGAGGTTCCGGGGATAGGTCCGGACCTGCCGGGAACGACGGGCATCGACTCGGCGGAGCATCCGCACACCTTCGTGCTCTTCGAGCGGGGCGAGATCGAGCAGCGGGTCGTGCACGACGAGACGCGTATGGAGCAGCGCCGGGTCGAGCGCGCTCGCGAGGCGCTCGCTCAGCGCTACGCCGACTACGCGCAGTCCGCAGAGGACCCGGTCCCCTTCGAGAAGTTCGCGGAGATCATCGGCGGACTCGGTGAGTGAGGGCGAGGCCTTCGGGCGACGCTTTCTCGTTGCCCGAACCTTCGAGCAGCGGCTGGCCCTGGAGGATGAGGAGGATCGGCGTGCGCCATTCGCTGGCGCCGATGCGCTGCTCGGACAGTTGATCGCAGCGGCGCTTCGAGGTGAGCGGATCGCGCGGATCGAGGAGGGCAGAGTCGAGCTGGCGCTCGAGATCGAGGTTGAGGGAAAGGCCGCTCTCACCGAGCATTTCGAGGTTGCCGAACAAGAGCGCCGCGGCAGCTGGTACGTGCCAGAGTCAGAGACGCTCAGCCTGGGGCTGATCCACGCCGCCCTTTGGTGCCGATCCGACGCCCGACTTCTGGTCACCCTGGCGGAGGCCGAGCGCGAGAGTCCTCAGTTTCGCGGTGAGCCGCAGGCCGTGGCGGTCTGGGTGCTGGAGCCTCTTTTTGAGGAGTTGTTCTTCCAATCAGGGTGCGGGGGACGAAGTTGCTCGGTGTCAAAGACCCCGACCAGCAAAAGGCCCTCTGGAAAAAGTCAGGGCCGCTATTCGAGGCCCTTGGAATCTCCGCTGCGGCGCTGGACCCGTTCCGGCCACAGAGAGGTTGGTCGCGACATAGCGTGCCTGAGGTGGTGGCGTTGCGCGAGGCGCTGGGTGCAGCCTGGGGCGAGGTGGCAGGCGAAGCCGGAGAGCGCTATCGGATATTTCGCATCGGGCAGCTCGTCGAGCGCTACTACTCGAAAGCGAAGAAGGGACCGCCGCTTCGCAGGGCGGTCCTCACCAAGCCATTGGGCCGCACTCTGACCGCCTACTTTGGCGGTGACTGGCTCGCCTTTCTCGCTTATCTAGGCGAGCGACCGAATCCTGGCGAGGAGATCGTGCAGACCCTGCCGGAGACCAAGCTATTCACCGGGGGAGCCGAGAAGGCTGCGGCACTCGCCGTCGAGCACGGCGTTTCCGAGGAGCAGATGAAGGGGCTCCTCGCTGCCTACTTTCAAAGCGAGGACGGCAGCTCGCCAGTCGAGCAGCGGGTCGCGACGCTGGAGCGCCACTGGCAAGCCTTCGACCGACTTCACGCCGAACTTCGCACTGGCGAAGAGGGGCTTTGGGGGCTGATCCAAGAGCACGACTACGTGATGGCCAATACGTCTTCCGAAGAAGACGGTGACTATCGACCGCGGGCCTGGGAGCGGCTCCTGTCCGCGGACCTGAATGCCGAGATCGAGCGTCTATGGGGGGTGGGGGTGCTGGCGCGATGGCCCGAGGTGCTGGTCACCGAGCCCTCGCCGCATGCGCGGCTTGCCGAATGTTTGGGGCCGGCGCTGCGCTTCTGGCAGGGGGCGGCCCTGACTGCCTGGTTTCTCTGCGTCGGTCCGTATTCTCGGACGAGCCTGGAGGGTCTCGCCGAGTATCACTCCCGCGAGCTCGAGGCGCTCGAGGCGCTGGGAGCACCTGTGGACAGCCGACTCTTCTCGGAGCTGAACGCTGCTGAAGAGCGCGACGGAGTACCCGAGCACGGCGGCGGGATCTCGATAACGATCTCGGTCGGGTTCGGCTCTGAGCGCCAGGGACGCGAGCAACACGTCAGTTTCGAAACCCTGCGCGACATCATCAGCGTCCACCGACGCCGGTGGAGCGAACTCCACCTGGGATCCTATCTACGCTCGGCCTGGGAGCGGGACTTGCGGGAGCTGGGCGATGCCTACTACCGGTCCAGCGCGGAGCGCGGCAAGGATCTGACCGTGAAGCAGTTCGCAAAGCTCGCCGGGGCCTCCGCCAATCGTTGGTTCGGGGGTGACCTGGCCGCTGTTTACAACGTTCTCGGGCTCAAGGCTCCACCGGCGCCGGTTCGGACGGCCCGGCTGGTGCCAGCAGATCCCGATTCATTCGCCACGGCGCTCTATGAAGAGATGCGAGGGATCAGGAGCGCACTGCCACCGAGCTGGAAGGAGGACCCTGAGGAGCGCCGACAGTGGAATGACTTCATGAATCTCGCAAGCCAGTGCGTCAAATACCTACAGATCCAAGAGGCGAGTGGGGCCCCGCCGACCATCGCCCAGTTTGGTCGCCAGCAATTCGGCTACCGGAGCCACGTCCTCTCCGAGGACATTGAGGAGGCGTGGAGCTTCTACGAGGCCGCGATCGCGCGGGTGCTTTCGGCCCCCAGTTCTAGTTAGGCGCCTGGTTCATCGCGGCCGGCCTCAGTTGCGCAGGCGGTGCCCTATGTGATGCCCTACACTTCCTCCATGCGCAAGACCAGCATCTACCTAGATGACAAGCAGGCAGATCGCCTCGCCCGTCTGGCCCGTGCGGAGGGCCGACCCCAAGCGGAGATCGTTCGTGACGCGATCTCCTGCTACCGGCCCGCACCCAAGCGGGATCGGAACTTTGCTCTGGCCGGCAACTTTGAACGCATTGATTCCGATGTTCGCCCGATCTCGGAGATTCCCGAGGACGAGTTGATGCGCGGCTTCGGCGAGTGACGCTCGTCCTCGACGCGGCACCGCTTGTGGCGCTGGCCGACGCCAAGGAGCCTCAGCTCGAGGCACTGCTGAGGATCCGTGACGAGGAGAAAGGTCGGCTGGTCCTGCCGGCACCGGTCGCGGCCGAGGTCGACTACCTGCTCGGCGTCCGTTTTGGCGAAGCGGCCCGCCGCGCCTTCCTCAGCGATCTGGCTGCCCGCCGCTATGACGTCGCGTGCCTGGAGGCCGATGACTACCGTGCGGTTTCCGAGCTCGACGTCCGTTACTCCGATCTCGGCCTCGGACTCGCCGATTGCTCGATTGCGGTTCTCGCGGAGCGCTACGAAACCCGACGTCTGTTCAGTTTCGACGAGCGCCATTTCCGGGCCGTTGTGCCACTTCAGGGCGGGTCATTCGAGTTGCTGCCGGCGGATTCCTAGCCGGACCTGTCGTCGCCGACAGCGTCGCAAGACGTGCCGAATCGCTGTATTCGAACCGGCCATGGCGATTTCGGGCACTTCTGGCCGCGAAGCGACCTCGATTAGCGCTTAGCTCGCCGGTCGCAGTTCGTCGCGTCCCCTCCTCGACCTCGTCCCCAAGCGCATCGTCAGGGTGCCGCGGGTGACGATGCAGATCTCCTCCAGCTTCTCGTGGAAGTTGGCCGCTCCCTGCTCGAAGTCGGAGTAAGGCGGCACCCGGATCAGGGTCACGGCGACCTACTCTGCCTCGAGCGCTTCCGTCAGGCTGCGGAACTCGCCGGGAACCTCGCTGTCGGCGTAGGAGTCCATTGCATATCTCCGCCAATAAGGGGTAGTTGGCTTTTCCGGAGGCGGTGATGGCTGCCGGGGGAGAAGGAAGGCCAGCGTGTGGCCAGACATTGAGCGACCAAAGGGTCGAGGAAAGGAAGCAATGGCTAAGGACGTCAAGGACACCGGGGACGTGATCGGGGCTGCGCTTGGAACGATTGCCCGAGAGGTCAGCCACGGCATCTCCGGCAACGGGCACAGCAAGGTGCCCTTCCGCAACGGAAGCGAGAATGGCTTCTCCGCGGCGCGAGGGCTCGCCGCCGGGGCCGTGCTGGCAACCGCCGCTCCGCTTGCCGGCAAAGCTGTCAAGAAACTTGTGGTGAAACGCGCCGGGTCGGGCGCAGAGAAAGGCTCGGGCCTGGCGGAGAAGGTGACCGAGGGCGCCAAGGACACTGTCGGAAAGGGCGTCAAAGACGCCGTCAGCGACACCGCGGAGAAGGCCGGTGGCGCTCCCGGACTCGTCAAGGAGATCGGGAAGAAAATGCTTCCAGGCGGCGGCGGAGAAAGCGACGGAGAAAGCAAAGGCAAGGGAACGCCGGGCGTCGGCAAGGGTCGGCGGATGCCAATCCAGCAGGCCGTGGATATCGGCGTGCCGCTTTCGACTGCCTACAACCAGTGGACCCAGTTCGAGGAATGGCCCCAGTTCATGCACCGCCTCGACCAGGCCACGCAGGAGGATGACTGCACCGTCTCCTTCAGGACGAAGGTCTGGGGCATGTCGAAGGAGTTCACCGGACAGATCGTCGAGCAGCGACCCGACGAACGAATCCAGTGGAGCGTCAACGAGGGCGTCATCCACACGGGCGTCGTCACCTTCCACGAACTCGCCCCCAACCTCACCCGCATTCAGGTTTCGCTCGACGTCGAGCCAGGCTCGTTGATCGAGAAGGCGGCTCGGGGGATGCGCCACGTAAAGCGCGCCGTGCGTGGTGACCTGGCCCGCTTCAAGGCCTACATCGAGATGCAGGAGGTAGAGACCGGCGCTTGGCGTGGCGTGATCCACGACGGGGAGCTGGTCGAGGAGCATGACGAGAAATACGACAAAGACCGGGAGTACGCGGAGTTCGAGGACATCCACGACAGAGAGCATTCGCACTCGCCGCAGGCGCAGGAGCAGGAGCAGAAAAAACAGAAACAGTCCTCGTCGTCGTCACGGCGCTCGGGCTCCAGCTCCTCTAAAAGCCGGCGCCGAGGGTCCTCCAGCAGCCGCAGCAAAGCGTCGTCGAGTGCGCACAGTTCGAGTGGCCGCTCTCGGTCCACCAAAAAACGCTCGGGCTCGGGCTCGTCCCGCAAACGCAGCACCTCGCGCTCATGAGACGAGGAGGATGAGATGAGCGGCTTCCTGACCCGCGTCGTGGCCGAGCGCGTTGGCGGCAATCGACCCGCGCCACCCCGCGCGATAGGCGCGGCGATGGTAGTGGGCACGGCCGCCGGCGCGATCACCTACCGCCTGCTGCGGCACCAGTCCTCGCGGTCCTAAGGAGCGAAAGTGGCGGTCGACCTCAACCGGATCGCCAAGGCGGCGCTCGAATCCTTCCTACAGGAAGACGAGCAGCCGGCAAGGCGGGAGGAGAGTCGAAACCACCACTTCGGCGGCGTCGGCGCGCTCGCCGTGGGCGTCGGGCTCGCGGTCGCGGCGCGTGCGGCCTACAACCGCGCTCGGCGCATCGACCTGGAGCAGATCGCGGGGGCCGTCGAGGACAAGCTCGGGGGAGGAGTTGGCCGCAATGGCAAAACTTGAGCTGGCGCTGGATTCCCGGTTTGTCTCCATTTGGCGCGGGTACCGCAGCTAGACAGGGATTTTGAACCAAGGTGGGCCTGCTCGGGATTGCGTGATCGGCTCGGCCTTGAAGAAAGAGAGCTGAGCCTAAGGGGGGCGGCCACAAACGAAACGGAGGAGAAGAAAGCCCAATGGCGGAGAAAAAAGACCGGTCACGGTCGAGGAGCACCCCCCAACGCAAACCGCATTCGCGCTCCAGATCCGGACACAGCAACGGAAAATCGTCGTCTTCACGGCGCACGAGCTCAAGGCGCGAGTTCCCCGACTACTCGATCGTCGACCCGCATGAGCTTCCCGACGGCCCGGACGTCCTCCTCGACGTCCCCGTCGTCAAGGTGGACGAGATCGACATCGAGGTCGATGACCTGCGGGCACAGGTGGCGGTCATGGCGGAGGTGCGGGATGTGGTGGAAATCAGCGTCGGCGCCGACGTAAGCCTGGGCAAAGTGGATTTGAAGATCGAGGGCGTTGAGGCCCAGGCTCTGCTGAAAGCGAGACTCGACAATGTCAGCCTAATTCTCGAGCGCGTGCTCACCTCGCTCGATCGCAACCCCGAGCTGCTCGAAAGTATCGGTCAGGCCGTGGAAGAGACCGGCAAAGGCGCCGGCCATCTAGTCGGCGAGTCCGGCGAGGCGGTCGAGGATGTCGGCGAAGGCGCCGAGAGCGCGGTGCAAGACGTTGGCCAAGGCGCCGGCCAGGCGGCAGGTCAGATCGGCGAAGGGGCCGGTCAGGCCGTGGGACAGGTTGGCGAAGGCGCGAACCAAGGCCTTCAGGGCGTTGGCCAAGGAGCCCAGCAGGGCGTTGCGGGAGCCGGTCAGGGCACCCGTCAGGCAACCGGTCAGGGCACCCGTCAGGCAACCGAGGGCCTCGCCCAAGGGCAGGCCGGTGGCGGTCGTCAGGCACAGGGCGGGGAAGGCGGTAAATGATGGCTTCTCAGCAGACCAAATCTTCGCAAGGCCCGAAAACGACGGGAAGGACGAGGACGAGCCAAGACGTCAAGGCCCCTCAGCGCGGCCAGCGCAAAGGCCAGCGCGCCTCGGAAAAATCCGGCAAGTACCGCTTCGCACAGAATGTTGCCGAGGCGGGAACTGCCGCTGAGCGAGAGTACGAGGCGTACGCACTGGCTGGCATCGAGGACCCGCGGGGCGATCCCGACGTCCTCTTGGACGTGCCCGCGCTCAAGGTCGACTCGATCCATCTCGAGCTCGACAACCTCGACGCGCGCGTCGCGCTGAGGGCGCAGGTTCTGAACCTGGTCAAACTCAACGCAGGGATCGACGCGCATCTCGGCAAGCTCCGCATCGACATCAAAGGCGTTGAGGCGCAGGCGCTGCTGAAGGTCCGGCTCGACCGCGTCGCCGCGATCGTCGATCGCACCCTCACCACGGTCGACCGCAATCCAGAGCTCGTGAAGAGCCTGGGGCGGACGATCGAAGATGTAGGTCGAGGTACCGGACACGCCCTCGGCGAGACCGGTGAGGCGGTCGACGACGTTGGTGAGGGCGCAGGCGGAGCCGTTCAGGACGTTGGAGCCGGGGCTGGCCAGGCGGTCGGTGAGCTTGGCGAAGGCGCCAATCAAGCCGTAGGCCAGATCGGCGAAGGCGCGGGCCAGGCCGTCGGCGACGTCGGCCAGGGTGCCGGGCAGGCTGTCGGCGACGTCGGTGAAGGCGCCGGCCAGGCTGCTGGCAATGTCGGCGAGACGGCCGAGGGCTTGGGTCAGGTTGCCGGTCAGGCCGGTCAGGGTGCCGGCGAGGCGGTGAGCGGGGTCGCCGAAGGCGCGGGCGGGGCCGCCGGAGAGGTTGAGCAAACGGCGGCAGGCCTCCTCGGGGGCAACGGAGGTGGCGGAGCCGATGCGAGCGCGGGCGGCATCGCCAAGCTCGCCGCAAAAATGGTCGCACAGGAGCTGAAGTCGGCCGCCACGGAGGAGGCGAAGGAACTTGGCCTCGCCGCGGCCCGCAAGGCCAAGGAGGTCGGCGAGCGACGCAAGGAGCGCAAAGCCGAGGAGGCGAACGCGACCGAGGCGGCGATGCGGACTGCCGAGGAGCTGGACGTGGACCTCGACGAGGTCGATGGCACCGGGCCGGAAGGCCGGATCACGATCCGCGATGTAAGAGAGGCGCAGGAGGCCTAGCTATGGCGCGGAAGGGCGACCCAGATCGCGTCGAGGACGCCGATGTTGAGATCGGTGCAAGCGTTCAGGCGAAGCAACTGCGCTTTCGGCAGAAGCCGAAGACGCACGTCGAGCTTCACGGCGAGGTGCACGAGCCCCAGGGCGAGGGAGAGCTGGAAACGGCCTCCGGCAGCGAGCGCCAGAACCTTCCAGACGAGGTCGAGCCGGGGATTACTTACCGGGACGTCCGCGTTCGTTGGCGGGCTGCGGCCCGACTCAAGGAGCCAGCTTCCTCGGGAGACACCGAGGGGCACAGATCGGAAAGAAGCGATAGCTCAAAGCGAAGGAGTCAAGGATGAAAAGCAAGGCAAGAGATAAGAGTGGCGGCACGCTGGACAAGGCTCGCGGCCGAGCCCGTGAGGCCGCGGGGGCGCTGAAAGGCGACCCCGAGAGCAAGACCAAGGGCCAGGCCCGGCAAGCAAAGGGGGAGGCGCGCAAGAAGAAAGGGCACCTGCGCGACCTGCTCAAGTAATTCGAGGTGGTTCGCCTCCGTGTCGTCGGGGTAATACGAAAGAGAAGTTATGCAACTAGCTGCCGTCGAGATATCGGAGAGCCTGCAGCAGGCGCTAGACGACCTGGTCGGCTTCCTGCCACGCCTGATCGGCTTCCTGGTCATCCTCGTCATCGGCCTGCTCGTGGCGAAGGCGCTACAGAAGCTGGTCGCAGTGGGATTGGAGAAGGTCGGCGCAGATAGAGCGCTTCAGTCGGGAACCAGCGGCGAGTACGTCCAGCGCCTTCTCCCCGATGTCTCGCCCTCAGACGTGATCGGCAGGGTCGTTTTCTGGTTCGTCTTCCTCGGCGCCCTCTCGATCGCGATCAGCTCGCTTGGGCTCGCCGTGCTCAATGATTTCGTGGCCGATGTCTTCAACTACCTGCCAAACGTCATCGCGGCGATCCTCATCCTCGTGCTCGCGGTGCCGATCGCCGGTGGGCTGGCGAAGCTCGCCGATCGCGCTTTCGGCGACACGCCCACCGGCAAGCTGATGACGACGGCCGCCCCGGCGCTGGTCATGGGGATCGCGGTGTTCATGGTCCTCAACCAGCTCAGGATCGCCACCGACATCGTCACGATCACCTACGCCGCCCTGATGGGCGCGGTGGCTCTGGGAGCCGCCCTCGCCTTCGGCCTTGGCGGTCGCGATGTCGCCTCGCGGATGCTTGAGGAGGCTTATCGACGCGGGCAAGCGGAGCGGGCTCGGTCGCCGGGCCAGCCCGAGACGTCCCGTTCTTCTCCCACGCCGGGCGAGGATCGTCCGGGGAGAGCCTAGGACGCGGCCTCGTCCTCGGCCTGATTCAGCAGGCCATGTGGGCGAGGCGGGCGAGGGAAGCGCCCGTTGAAGATCCGTCGCCCGCCTCCCGAGCCGCGGTATTAGGCCCTCGCTCTACATCGAGCCGGTGCCACGCACCGGCTCAGCGCCAAGGACCTCCGCCAACATGGTCTTGACGTTGTCGAGTGCCTGCTGATCGGAGCTAAGGCTTGGCTGGAGGCGCTCAACTACGTCGGCCCGTTCCATCGCGTTGGCGTGGATGATCAGATTCTCGTAGGCGCCGACCTCAAGGTGCTCGGCTTCCAGTGCAATCTGCAGAACGATCGCGTCCACCAGGGGGGGCTCTGCCCTCTTGATCGCGCTCTTGCACTCCTTCTCCAAGGCTTCCATTGCTGGGCAGGGGGAGTCGGCAACCTCCCAGCCGAATAGCAGGAAGATCCCCTCGAGCCGTTCGACATGCGCTCGCGAGTCCTCTAGATGGGCACTTAACAGCTCTTTGACACCGGCGTGGCTTGAGTTCCGAATCCCCAGCTCAAGGATCTCAAGGACAGAGCGCTCCGTCTTCAGCGCAGCTCCGAGCTTGTATTCGTACGACTCTGCGTGGGTTCTGAATCGCTCGAGCACTTGTATCTCCAGCGGTTTCTTTTTGCCTAGTCACGCTACCCCAAGTGCCCGGGTCAATACCACTTGTCGCGAGCGAATCCTCCGAAAACGATCAGCCCGATCAAGGCCACGATCAAGCCCGCCCAAAAGCTCCAGACGAACATCAGAACGATGCCGATGATGACGAGGATTCCGCCAAACGAAATGCCCACGACACTTCTCCTCAACGCGGGTTTGACAGGCGGGGACCATCGGCCCTCACTTGTCCCGAGTACGCATCGACAGCTACCCTCAGCAAAGCTTGAAGAAACCGCTGAAACCGGTCTGCACAATGGGGTGGTTCCCGCCAAACGGGTAGAGAAGAATGGTGTCGGACATGATCACCAGCGGTGTGCGGCTGAAGGACCGCTACCGGCTCGAGCGCACGCTCGGGCGTGGCGGGATGGCTGCCGTCTGGCTCGGGCACGACGAGGTGCTCGACCGGCCGGTGGCGGTGAAGGTGCTTTCCGACACGATCGCCTCTGATGCCGGGTACCTGGCGCGGTTCCGGCGCGAGGCGCTGACGGCGGCAGGACTGTCGCATCCCAATCTAGTTGGGATCTTCGACTTCTCCGACGAGGGGGAGCGGCCCTACTTGGTGATGCAGTTCGTGCCGGGGGAGACCCTCGCCTCTCGGCTCGAACGGGGAAAGCGGGTCGACTGTGACCGGTTGGCACGAGAACTGCTCGACGCGCTGTCCCATATTCACGAGGTCGGAATCCTGCACCGCGACATCAAGCCCGCCAACATTATCCTCGAGCCGAACGGGACCGCAAAGCTAATCGACTTCGGAATCGCCCTGCCCCGCGATGCGACCGCACTGACGAGCACGGGCCTGGTACTAGGGACCGAGCGGTACGCGGCGCCGGAGGTGATGGAGGGGCGGCCGGCAACCGACCGATCTGACCTCTACTCCTGTGGTCTCGTACTGCAGGCGTGCGAGGGTCAGGGCTCGCAGGTGCTGGGGACTCTGGTCGCCGCGATGGCCAGCAAAGAGCCGCGCGACCGCCCCTTCTCCGCCAAGCATGCCCTCGAACGACTCGAACAGCCAAACGTCGCCATCGAACAGCCGACGGAGGTCTTGGACCCCTCCTTCAACCGCACCGAGTGGTTGCCGCGGGCCGACGATCGCTCGCCGCCTCCCTTGCCGCCCCCATACGCGCACCCCCGCTCTGGAAACGGTCGCCGGAAGGTCGTTGCGGCGATTCTCGGTTTGCTCGCAGCTTCGACGATCGTCGTCCTAGTTGCTTTGAGCGGAGGCGACGACTCCGCTGGGGGCGGTGGGCAGCAGGCGACGCAGGCGAATGAAGGGAAAGAGCTCGGCTCGGCCGCAGAAGGTGCGGCGGAGTCCAGCCAGCCCCCCGCCTCTGACGAAAGCGACAGCTCCTCAGAATCCGAAGCGAGGAGAGGAACGGGAGATGCTCCGCCCCCGGAGGCGTTTGGGACCGGCCCCGCACGCGGGTCGGCTCTCAACGAACAAGGCTTCGCGATGATTCAAGCAGGCGAATACGAGGCGGCTGTGCCGGTCCTCGAAGAAGCGGTCAGCTCCTTCCCAGAAGGGACCGACGAGATCAACTACGCCTACGCGCTCTTCAATCTCGGCAATGCCCTGCGCCTCAGCGGTCGGCCCGAAGAGGCAATCCCAATCCTCGAACGAAGGCTGGAGATCCCCAACCAGGAAGGAGAGGTGCGTAAGGAGTTGGAAGCGGCCTATGCCGAAGCCGGCGAGCCGCCCTCCTTCAAGGAGGATGACTAAGGCAAACGCCTTCATGGCGGACAACGTCTAAACGGTCACGGCGCTATAAGACCGGCTGGGCCAAGAAAGATGTCGTACGACTCCTTGTAAGTCTCGTCCGACACCGCTGCTATCTTCTTTTGATGGCCTTGCATAGCTCGCCCATCAAAAGTAACGATGTCCGCTTGCCTGAACCGCAGCCCGGAGAGGCGCTCATGGTAGAGCGCTACAGCGCGAAACACGTCAAGGCGGTCATTCTTCACCCTGACGATTTCGCCGAACTGAAGGGCAACTCCGAACTGCTTGACGATCTGGGGGCTGCTCCGGAGCTGAGCGACCTCGGGGTGCGCGCCCACCGGATCGCGGAGTCGCCCGAGGGCGAGCTGGTCGACGACGAGGCGTCGGTCAGGCGCTTGCTCGGTCTTTGAACCTCGCAGCCGGCGAGGTCTACTGGGCGATCGTCCCCTACACGCCCGCAACGCCCTTCAAGATTAGTGTCGCTGATGGCGCGCCAGTGGAGGTGCCTACGGCCTCCCAGATCGTTGACGGTCTCCGCAAGGGCGGCGACGCGGAGTTCGAGTTTGTCGTGCGCGCCAAGGCCAGGCCCGTCCTGCTCCTCTCCGGTCACAGCGATCCTCGCACTGGCGACCTTTTTGCCCTGCGTCTGCTCCGGCTCGAGAAGCTCTCCGATCGAGAGCGGCAGCGAGTCGAAGAGCAGCGCGAGTCGTCGCTCTTCCATCTGTCCCCTGAGCGTTTCCCCGATCTCGGCGAGGCCTCAGCGGCGATGGTGACGGCCCCGATCCGGCTGCACGAGTCGGCGCTTGACACGCGCAAATCGCTTGGGCGGCTTGATCGCAACGAGCTGCGGGCCTTGGTTGAGCGCTTTGTCTCCTACTGGCAGTTCGACCTTCGCCAGCTCTTGATCGCTCAGATCAGGGAGCTGCAGCACCGGCGACGCGCCCGCTGATAGCGAATCAACCAGGCCCCGCGATTTTGGTACTTCTGATCGGAGGTGCTCGGAGTCGCGAAACGATTCAGGCGAGCGTTCGTTCGAGCTTTACCTCGCACATGTCCACGGACGCTCGGGTGCCGGGCGTCTCCGACGGATCCATCGCACTGAACACTTGAGCCCCCGCCTCCATGTCCTCCGCGCTCTCGAAGTACTGAAGGACCACTGCCGTGTCCTGTGAGCCATCGAACAAGATTTTGAGGCCCTTGGCAGGCACGCCGGGGGGTGGCCCGTCGGACTCCTCGATGCGGGCAAGGAGCTCCTGCATCCGCTCGGCAGAAACGTCGGTGAACCTGACGACGCGTACATACATGACGGCATCCTCCTCGGTTTGTCTTGGGATATCGACCATAGTCGGTTTCCTCTGACCTGCGGGCCGATCGAACCGTCTCCCGAAACGCTGCATATCGGGCATATCCGCGCATATTTAGGTCGGACATTCCCGGCCTCGCCAAAAATGTGCTCGGATCAGTGGCGCGCTCGGCTTGAGTCAAGGAGGTCACACCAGCGGTCTAGCCAGGTGTCACGTCCGAAGCTCCGCTCGACCGCTCGCCGCCCGCCGGCGCCGAGTTGGGCGCGGCGCGGGGGATCGGCAGCTAGCTCGGCGATCGCCGCCGCGAGTGCGGCCGGATTCTCCGGCTCGACCACGATGCCGGCGCCCTCCGATTCGATCAAGCGTGCTGACTCGCCTCGTGCCGACAGGACCACTGGCCGGCCAGCCGCCATCGCCTCGAGCATCTTGGTCGGGAGGGCGCCATGGAAGATCGGACGGTCCCTCAGCATCACGACGGCGACGTCGCTGTCTGCGTAGAGGCCTGGAATCCGCTCGCTCGGCACCGTCCCGAGCATGCGCACGTTGGCGGGCCCGCCATCGGCCAGACGGGCTCGCAGCCGCGGACCCTCGGCTCCGTCTCCGGCGATCACCACTTCGATCGCCGGGGCGCCGACTGTACGTTCGAGCTCTTCGGCCGCTTCGAGCAGCGTGTCCAGCCCGGCTGCCATGCCGACCGTGCCGGCGTAAAGCATGCGCATGGGGCGGCCGTTCGCCGCCGCGACGGCCGTTGCCGCCGCTGGCCCGAACCTCTCCAGGTCCACCGCCGGCCGCATCAGGGATACCTTGCCGGCCGACTCGGGACGCTGTTCCAGCGACGCCACGATGCCCTCGGTGGGGCAGGCGATCGCGGTCGCCGCCCGGTAGGCGGCACGCTCCACTGCTCGAGCGGCCCGGATCGCCGCCGGTGAGCGCAGGGCCCCGAGTTCGATCGCCGAGTCCGGCCACAGATCGGCGACGTTCACAACCAACCGAGCACCGCTGATTCGCGCATAGAGAATCGCGGCGCCCGCCAGGAACAGCGGCGGCGTCTCGACGACGACGACGTCTGCCGGACCAGCGGCGCGGGCAGTCGCCAGTGCTGACGCGGCGAACGAGAAATGCCCCGCGAGGCGGCGAGCGAAGCCGCGGTTGGCGGCTGGGTAGACCGCGCTCCTGAGCAGCCTCGCGCTCCGATCGCTTTCCCGGCTGAGGAGGCGGTTTCGGTAGGGATACTGGATTGCGCCGGACGGATAGTGGGGGAAGCAGGTGTGGACCGTGACCTCGGTGCCGCGAGCCGACAACCCTCTCGCTAGCGCCGCAATCCTCGCCTGCGGGGCTCCCACCTCAGGCGGGTAGTACTGCGTCAGGAGGGTGACTCTCACCGGCCGAAGTAAACCGCACTCAGCCGCGAGTGAACCCGCGGCGATGCGCTCCGCCGCGCACGTATCCTTGCGGTTGTGCGGATCGCCATGCTGCTCCACAAGTCGGTCGAGCACGACTCGCGGGTCCGTCGGGCCGCTCGGGAGCTGGCTGAGAGCGGCCATACGGTGACCGTCCTCCACCTGCCGCCGGCGCGCGGCCAGCTCGACGGCCAGCTCGACGGCTTCGCGGTGCGATCGGTGACGCCCCCCGCCTGGGTGCGCAGGCGCCTGCCATCGATCCTCTACCGGCTCGTCTTCTTTGCCACCTTCGTGGTCGCGCTGCGCCGCCTGCGACCGGACGCCATCCACGCACACGACGCCGCGATGCTTGCGCCGGGATGGGCGGGTGCCCGGGTCGCGGGCGCAGTGCTCGTCTACGACTCGCACGAGTACGCCGTTGGGGTTCCCTACAGGGAGCGGGCTTGGGCCGCGCTCGTCTCCACCCTGGAGCGCCTGCTCGTCCCCCGCTGCACCCTCGTGATCACCGTCTCCGAGGGGATCGCCGAACGGCTCCAGGAGCGCTACCGGTTGCCACGCCGGCCCCTCGTCGTGCGCAACCTCCCCGACCCTCGCGCCTACGATGCCGATTTCCAGGCCGTCGACCTGCGGGTTGAGCTCGGCCTCCCCGTCGAGGCGGAGCTGGTGCTGCACCTCGGCGCGGCCGCACTCGACCGCGGCTGCGAGGCGCTGGTCGGGTCGGTGGCCGCGATGCCAGGGGTCCAGCTGCTTTTCCTCGGCGGCGACCGGATCTACGCGGCGCGGCTAAGGAGGCTAGCTGCCGACTTGGGCGCCGCTGAGCGAGTCCACTTTCGCGAGCCGGTGCCGGTCAGCCAGGTCCTCGCCTATGCGTGCCAGGCGAGCGTCGGCGTTTCGCTGCTCGAAGACACCTGCGAGAACCACCGGCTGGCACTACCCAACAAGGTATTCGAGTACCTGGCGGCCGGAACGCCGGTGGTCGCCAGCGACCTCCCCGAGTTGCAGCGCACGCTCGCCGATCGGCCGGAGGCGGTGTTGGTCGACCCGGCCGACGAGGCCGCGATCGCGGCCGCCCTGCGCACCGCTCTCGACGGACCCCGTCCCGCCCTCCCGAGCCCATTCCTCTGGCCGGCGGAGGGGGCGAGGCTGATCGCTGCTTACGCAGAGCTCGCCGCCGGAGGCGATCGGCGTGGGGCCGCGGTGGTGCTCGTCCGCAACGGCGTCTCCCACGACGCACGGATCCTGCGAGAGGCGCGGCTTCTGAGTGCGATGGGATTCGAGACGACTGTCGTCGGGGTTGCCACCAGCGCCCCCGGGGAGCTGGGCTCGGAGCGCCTCGACGGTTTCCGCGTGGCCCGCATCGACCCCGGCGGTGCTTCGCGAAGGGCGCTCGCGCGGCTGCGAGGATCGACTTCCCGACTTCCCGCCGCCGCAGCCGGGACCGGGGTGGCGGTCACGCAGGCGGCAGCGCCGCCGCTCCAACCGCACTCGCCGCGCAGGCGACTGCGACGCCTCCTGACGACGGCCGACTACTACCGACGCGGGATCGGGATGGTGCGGCGGCTGCGGCCGCGGCTGATCCACGCCAACGACTACAACACCGCCTGGATCGGGGCAGCGGGCAAGTTGCTGACCGGTAGCAGGCTCGTCTACGACGCCCACGAGCTCTGGGCCGACCGCAACCTGCGGCCGGAGCCGCGGCCCTGGCTGCTGCTCTGCGAGGCCCTGTTCGTACGCGTCGCCGACGAGGTGATCACGACCAGCCCTGGGTATTCCCAGGTGCTGGCGCGCCGCTATCGGATCCCACCCCCGCGGGTGGTCCGCAACGTCCCCGCCTGGCGCGCCGGCCCGCGCCCCCAACGTGACCCCGGCGCGCCGCCACTTGCCGTCTACTTCGGCGCGGTCACTCGCAATCGCGGCCTCGCTCCGGCGCTGCGGGCGCTGGCCCTGGTCCCGGAGCTGCAGATGCGCTTCGTCGGACCCGAGGCCTGGGGCTACGCGGCCGAGTTGCGGCAGCTAGCCGTCGAGCTCGGCGTCGCCGGGCGCGAACCACGGCGGCGTGTTCCACGCGTAGTGCACGCGGCGCAGCTTGGCGAGCG
>Ga0157297_10000065_pt1 | contig 15854 bp, 15 predicted proteins | sample NitcycUS028104C2_FD_108380 | JGI IMG/M metagenome (GOLD analysis project Ga0157297, IMG submission 108380) | Soil microbial communities from Arlington Agricultural Research Station in Wisconsin, USA - Nitrogen cycling UWRJ-S028-104C-2 | ecosystem: Environmental > Terrestrial > Soil >...
CCCGGCAGGGCGCCGATGTAGGTACGACGGTGGCCGCGGATCTCGGCCTCATCGTGCAGTCCGCCAAGCGAGATGCGGACGAACTCGCGTCCCAGTGCACGGGCGATCGACTCACCGATTGACGTCTTGCCGGTGCCGGGTGGCCCGACCAGGGTCAGAATCACGCCATTGGCGCGGCTGTCCTCGCCGATGCCGCGCTCCTCACGCAGCTTGCGCACGGCGATGAACTCGGTGATCCGCCGCTTTACGTCATCGAGTCCGGCGTGGTCGGCGTCGAGCACCTCACGCGTGTGCTCGGGGTCAAGCCGCTCCTCGGAGCGCTTCGACCAAGGGATGGCGAGCAGCCAGTCGAGGTAGCTGCGGATCGTCGAGGACTCGGGCGACTGCTCACCCTGGCGCTCGAGCCTGCGCAGCTCGCGGTCGGCTTGCTCGGCCACCTCCTCCGGCATGCCGGCCTCGGCGATCTTGCGTTCGTACTCCTCGATCAGACTGGTCTCGTCCTCGTTCAGCTCCTTGCGGATCGACTCCATCTGCTTGCGCAGGAAATAGTCGCGCTGCTGCTTTTGGGCGCCGGACTCGACGTCCTCGCGAATGCGGCTGCGCACCTGCAGTTCGGCGAGCCGCTCGCGCTGCAGCTCGACCGCGATTTGCAAGCGGGCGCTGACGTCGAGGGTGTCGAGCAGGCGCAGCTTCTGCTCAGTGCTGAATTCCGGGCTGAGCCCGGCGGTGTCGGCGAGCGCGCCTGGCTCCTCCACCGAGCGCAGGAAGGCGGCGATGCTGCCGTCGTCGCCGCGCAGCTCGAGGATCTCCTCGACCACGGCGCGGTACTCGCGGGTCAGCTCATGGGTGTGCTCGTCGTCCGGGTGACCGTCGTGGAACTCCTGCACGTCGATGCGCAGCGAGCCGCCGTCGTCGCCGGCAATGGCGGCGCCGCTAAGACCACGGTGCAAACCGAGCACGGTCGCCACCGGGGCGCCACTGCGCGAGCGGCCGCGCTCGATCACCTCGGCAATCACGCCGACACGGCCGAACTCGCCGTCGCGGCGGGGGAGCAGGAAGACGCGGTCCTCGTCACCGACATCGATCGCCAGCGTCGCGGTGACGGTAGGGAAGACGATCGCCTCGTCAAGTGGAATCAGGAGATAAGCCATATCTAAGTCCAGTTTCTGTAGTTAGTCTCAAATCAGGATAGCGCTCGTCGACCGCTGGCGACTTTTCCCTTGCTATAGGACGGGAAAAGTCGCCAGCGGTCCCGACGGGCAGCTAAGGCGCTATTGCAGCGCGCGCGCCGGCTGCCCGCACGGCGGCCGAGAGCGTGTCGATGTCGTAGGCGCCTTCGTGCCGTTTCTCGTTGACGAAGAAGGTCGGCGTGCCGGTGACGCCGCTCATGTCGGCCGAGTCGACGTCTTCCTCGACCCGCGGCGCGTGGAAATGGCGCTGGAGATCGTCGCGGAAGCGATCGAGATCGAGCCCCAGCTGCTCGGCGTAGCCCTGTATGTGGCGCGGCTCGAGGTCGCCTTGGTGGTCAAGCATTAGGTCGTGCATCTCCCAGAACGTCCCCTGGGCGGCCGCCGCCTCTGAGGCCTCGGCGGCGAGCTGGGCGTGCGGGTGGACGTCGGAGAGGGGCAGGTGACGCCAGACGTAGCGGACGTCGCCGAAGTCGGCCAGCAGCTCGCGCACGACCGCCTCGGCCCTGCCGCAGTAGGGGCACTCGAAGTCGCCGTACTCGACGATCGTCACCGGCGCCTCGGCCGGGCCGCGCACGTGATCGCGATCGACCGGCACAGCCAGATCGGTAAGCGTCTCCGAACCGCCGAGCAGGGCCTGGATGCGCGCCCGGCGGGGAAGCATTGCGGTCGCGCGGAAGACCAGCCAGGCCAGGGCCGAGGCGCAGAGTGCGGCGCTGAGCACGCCGAGCTTCGCCTCGCGCAGATCGGCCCCGTCGAACGCCAGCGTCGCGATCAGCAACGAGACCGTGAAGCCGATCCCGGCGATCGCGCCGCCCCCGGCCGTGGCGGCCCACCCGACCGGCGGGCGAAGTCGCCCCCCGCTCAGCCTCGTCACCAGCCATGAGACCCCGGTCACGCCGATCGGCTTGCCGAGTACATAGCCGCAGAGGATCCCGAGCACGATCGGCGACGAATAGGCGTGCCCGAGGAAGTCCCAATCGATCGCGATGCCAACGTTGGCCAGCGCGAACAGCGGCACGATGACGTAGCTCGTCCACGGGTGGTAAAGGTGGAGCAGGCGGGCGTTCGGCGAGACCGCCTCCTGCAGGCCGGTGCGAACCGAGCGGGCCAGCTCCGGCGTCGGCTGTTCGCGGAAGCGGCGGAACAGGTCCGTCGCCCGCTCCAGCTCGCCGCGACCCGCCGGGTAAGCCCAGGCGATCAGGCCGACCGCCAGACCCACCACCACCGGATCGACGCCCGACTCGAACAGCGCCACCCAAACGACCGCGGCGAGCATGAAGTAGACGAGGCCCTGGCGAACCCCGGCGGCACGAGCGACGAAGATCAGGCCGAAGACCCCGGCGGCAATCAGCAGCGGTTCGACCGCCACGTCGCTGCTGTAGGCGATGGCGATGACCAGCAGTGCAACGACGTCATCGACGACGATGATCGTCAGCATGAAAGCGCGCAGGCGGTCGGGGAACCGCGGCCCGACTAGGGCCAGCATCCCGAGGGCGAACGCGGTGTCGGTCGACATCGCCACTCCCCATCCGTAGGCCGAGTCCTCGCCCCCGTTGAAGGCCAGGTAGATCGCGACCGGCACGGCCATCCCGCCCAGCGCCGCCAGCACCGGCAGGGCGAGGCGGCGTCGCTCGCGCAGCTCGCCGAGGTCGAACTCGCGGCGGACCTCGAGCCCGACGACGAAGAAGAAGAACGTCATCAGCCCGTTGTTGATCCACTCGCGGAGATCCTGGGAGATCCCCGAGTTCCCGACCTGGATCGAGAGGTCCGTATCCCAGACGCTCTCGTAGGAGGAGAGGTCGACGTTGGCCCAGGCCACGGCCGCCACCGCCGCGACCAGCAACACGCTGGCACTGCCGGTCTCCGTGGCGAGGAACTCGCGCAGCGGCCCCTGCAGACTGCGAGCCCAGGCGGTTCGGCCGTTGAATGCCGATCGGACCCGGTCGCTCATCGCGCTAGCTTTTCACGCGCACCCGGCCCCCACTCGGCAGGTCCACGAGCGCCTCACGCCCGCCGCCGCCTCGCCGTAGCGACTGTTGAGATGATTTTGGGATGCCTGGGATCGCCACGATCGGGGTCTATGGATTCGACCTCGCTTCCTTCCTCGAGGCGCTTGACGAGGCAGAGGTCGGCACCGTGGTCGACGTCCGCCAGCGCCGCGGGGTGCGGGGGCCCCAATACGCGTGGGCGAACGCGCAGCGCCTGCAGGCCGCGCTCGGCGAGACCGGCTTTGGCTACCGGCACATGAAAGAGCTGGCGCCGACGACCGAGCTGCGCCGGCTCCAGTACCGCGAGGACGCTCGCCTCGGCGAGGGCAAGCGCTCACGGACCAAGCTCGCCCCCGAGTACGCCCGTCGCTACACCGAGGAGATCCTCGACCACGCCGACCTCGAGCCGATCGCCGAGCTGGCCGCCGAGGCCCGGCCGGCGCTGCTCTGCGTCGAGCGCGACCCCGGGGCCTGCCACCGCTCGCTGATCGCGCAGCGACTGCAGAGCGACTGGAACTTCGAGGTGGGGCACCTGCGGCCGGCTCCGGACTAGACATGGCCAGAGCAACGAACGAAGGGGTGGGACTAGGAACCGCGGATCGCCTTGCCGGCGATGTTCTTCAGCCGGGCGCGGTGCCGCTGCGGCAGGGTGCTCGGGCGCCCTTTCGCCTTCTTCACGAGTCGCCAGAACTCGTGCTGTTCTTTCTGGGTCAGGTTCTCCTTGACACGGTCCCGGCCCTTCGCGCCGAGCCAGAGGACGACGGTCCACACCATCTTCCAGGGAATGCGCCTCCAAGCAGCGGGCAGGGCGCGTCGGGCGATCCAGGCGGGCATAGGGCGGCCTCTACCCCACGCCCGAGTTCGCTAACCGCGGATTCGCCGCCGCAATGATGCGGGCGCTCCTGCTACGCCACGGCGAGTCGGTCGCCAACGCCGATCCGGAGGCCGTGACGCTGCCCGAGGAGGTCGGCGACCGGCTCAGCGAGAGGGGGCGAAGGGAGGCGCGTGCCGCCGCCGAGGCTCTGCGGGCTTCCGGGATCACCCGCCTGCTGAGCAGCCCCATGCGCCGCGCCGAGGAAACCGCGGCAACGCTGAGCGATGAGCTCGAGCTGCCGGTCACCGTTCTGCCCTATGTACACGAGCTGAAAGAGGGAGACGGCTACGGGCGGCTGAGCCCGGAGGAGCAGAAGCTACGCCGCTGGTCGACTCGGATGTCCGCGCACCCTGACGACCCAAATCTCTCTGACGACGGGGCGGAGTCGTTCGACGAGGTCATCGGCAGGGTGAGGCGTCTGAAGGGCGAGCTGGAGTCTCGGGCGGAGAGTGGACAAACGCTGATCGTCACCCACGGCATCTTCTCGCGGTTCTTCCTCTTCGACTCGCTGCTCGGCGAGGAGTTCGAGCCAAAGCTGGTCCCGCGGCTGGTGAACCTTCGTACGCGAAACTGCGGGCTCAGCGTCTTCGAGCGCGGGGAGCGCTGGCATCCAGCGGACGCGGAGACGCCGGGGTGGACCTGCGTCACTTGGATGGCGCGGCCGTGGGATCTTCCGTGACAACCCGAACGGGGTCGCTGGGCGAGAGCTGCCACTGCTCGTTCACACGAGCCCCCGGCGGAGGTGGAACCGGGCCTTCGAGCAGCGGGTCCTCGGTCTCGCGCATCCAGGCATCGAGGCGCTCGCGCAGCTCCTCGAGCACCTCCCGCCGGGCGGGCTCTGCGGCGAGGTTGTTGCCCTCGCCGGGATCGAGGACCAAGTCATAGAGCTGCTCCTCGGAGACCACCTGCTCCCCCCAACCAGCCTTGACGAGGACGTTCTTGCTCTCGCTGTCGTCGCAATTGGCGAGCACCGGGTGGGCGTAGTCGTCGCAGCGCCTTATGTACTTCCAGCGCTCAGTGCGGATCGCGCGTTGCGGCTCGTAGGCAGCGTGAAAGGTCGTCTCGGCAAAGATCGCGTCGTGCAACCGCTCGACTTCGCCCCGTACGAGCGGCATCAGCGAGACGCCCTGCAGCCATCGCGGAGCGTCGACCCCGGCGAGCTCGCACAGGGTTGGGTAGACGTCGAGGTGACTGACCGGAGCGTCGATCACCTTTCCTCCGGCGAAGCCGCTCGGACCGCGCACGATCATCAAAACGCCGATGCCGCGGTCGAACAGGGTCGCCTTGGCGCCGGGGAAGGCGATGCCGTGATCGGTCGTGCAGACGACCAGCGTGTTGTCGACGAGGCCGAAGTCGTGGAGGGCGTGCAGCACCGCCCCGATGCCCTGGTCCAGCGAGCGGGCGCTCGTCTTGAAGGCGGCGACGTCACGACGGGTCGCGACAACGTCGGGGAGGTTTGCCGGAGGCAGCGAGTAGAGGGTGTCGCGGACCGAGGTCGGAGCGAAGAAGTCGCGGTGCGTCTCGAAGAAGCCGACCGACATGAACCAGGGCTCCGGCGGCGCAGCGCGCAGCGCTTCGATCGTCAGCGGCGCCACGTACTCGGCGTGGTTGGAGTCGACCTTGACCAGCTCGTCGTAGCCGATCACGGCCGGGTCGACCGAGATGTGCTGCTCGCCGATCAGGGTTGAGTGGTACCGGGCCCTGCGCAGCGTGTGGACCCAGTGCTGCCCGTAGTCGTTCAGAGCCCAGCCCCGGTGCGCGAGTCCAAGCATTCCGTTGTTGTGGCAATGGAGCCCGGTCAGCAGACTGGCTCGGCTGCCGGAACAGGTCGGCGCCGCGCAGAACGCCTCTCGAAAGAGGGCCCCCTGGTCGGCCAGCAGCTGGAGGTTCGGGGTCGGGACCTGGAATCCGTAGGGCTGGACGAAGCGGCCGGTGTCGTGCGAGTGGATGTAGAGAATGTTCGGCGGGGAGTCCAACGTGAGTTTTCTCTTCGTGCGGGTACAAGGGGGAGACTAGCGAGCGGCTTTTCTTGCTGGCTTTGTTGATTAACTTACTCAGCAAGGATTTGCGCGATGACACCCCAACGCTCCTACCTCGTTTGCGCCACCCCACGAAGTGGGAGCACCCTCGTCTGTCACGCGCTCGAGGAAACGAGGGTGGCGGGCAAGCCCGAGGAGTACTTCGAGGCGCTGCGGCACAGCGGGCGCCCGCGCCGTCCGGAGGAATACTTCCACGGGGTCGAGGACCCGTCGATCCGGGACCACCTCGGCGAGCGCGCGGTCGGCAGCGATCCCTTGCCACGCTCACCGCTCTGGAGCCGTGCCGCCTACGACCGCTACATCGAGTGGGCCTTCGAGGCCGGCACGACGCCCAACGGCATCTTTGGCGCAAAGCTGATGTGGGGTTATTTCGGCGACTTCGTCAGCCTCCTGCGCAACGTTCCCGCCTACCGCGACCTTTCCCTTGCCGCCCTTCTCCCGGAGGTGTTCCCGGACCTGACTTTCGTCCGCGTGATTCGAGCCAACAAGTTGCGCCAGGCCGTGTCTCTCTGGAAGGCCGTGCAAACCGCGACCTGGCGTGAGGACCAGGCGAATGCGAAGGCGGCCTCGGTCGAGGAGGAGGGCTCACCGCCCTACCGCAGCTTCATCGAGGAGCACCGGCCGCAGCTGCGCTTCCACTACCGAGCGATCGGCCATCTGCTCGAGCAGATACTCGTCGAGGAGGCTTCCTGGGATGCCTTCTTCGAGCATTCTGGGATCAAACCGATCCTCGTTCTCTACGAGAACTTCGCGGCCGACTACGAGACGAGCACGATGAACCTGCTCGAGCGGCTCGACCTCTCCCCGCCTGATGACTTCGTCTTCGAGCCGCGGATGAAGCGCCAATCCGACGGGCTCAACGACGACTGGGTCAGGCGCTACAGCGAGCTGCGGCTGGGGACCGAGTTCGACCTGGTGCCAACTATCCCCGAGGCCGCCGAGCGTTAAGCCTGGCCGCCTAGCGTCCGGCGACGTGCAGCTCGAGCGCGTGGATCTGGCTCTGGCCGAAGGAGCCGGTCTGGACCGGACCGGCGGCGCTGACCAGGTCCCCTGGGCCGGGAAGCGGGTGGGGCCGCAAGCCCTTGCGGACGTCGATCGCGGTCAGACCCGGCAGGGTGATGCCCTGCGGGTCAACGACGACGAAGTGGGCGTCGCCGTCGCCATCGGGGTCGACCTGCTCCACGTAGGCGACCCGCCCTTCGGTCGTGCGACAGCTGGGCAGGCCCGACGGGCAGTGCGAGGGAACAACGGTGTCGGCGGCCGGCTGCTCCCGGTCGCGAGGCGCCGATCGTTCGATGATTTGGGGTGAGGTCCCAGAATCCGTCGTGGCGGCCTCGTCGCTGCCGCAACCGGCAACCAGGACGAGCGCCACCATGCCCGCCAAGGCGGCGGGCCCGGCGCCACCTCGGCTAGCCAAAGTCGATGACGCTGCGGATCCCGTCCTGGGCCTCCATCAGCTCGAAGCCGCGGTTGACCTGGTCGAGGGTTAGGCGGTGAGAGATGAATGGCTCGACGTCGATCTCACCGTTGAGACAGCGGTCGACGAGGGCCGGCACCTGGTCGCGCCCCTTGACGCCACCGAACGAGGAGCCGGCAATGCGGCGGCCGGTGATCAGGAGGCGTGGCACCACGTCGAGAGTCTCCCCCTTGCCGGCTACTCCAGCGATGGTGCACAGGCCCCATGCCATGCGCGCGGCTTCGACCGCCTGACGCATGACGGCGACGTTGCCGGTCGCCTCGAAGGTGTAGTCGGCGCCAAAGCCGCCGGTCATATCGAGGATCTCCTCGACGGCGCCGGCGCCGCCCTCGATCAGGTCCGTGGCGCCTTGGCCGCGAGCCAGCTCGAGCCGGTCCTGGGAGAGGTCGACGCAGACGATGCGCTCGGCGCCCTGCAAGCGACAGCCGGCGACCGCCCCCAGCCCGACCATCCCCGCGCCAAAGACGACGCAGGTGCTGCCGGGCTGCACCGCGGCGGTGTTGATCGCCGCCCCGAGCCCGGTCGAGAGGCCGCAAGCAAAGAGGCAGGCGTGCTCGAACGGCGCCTCGGGGTTGATCCTCGCCAGGGCGATCTCCGGCATCACCGTGTACTCGGCAAAGGTCGAACAGCCCATGAAATGGCGGATCCCGTCGCCCTCGCGCGAGATCCGAGTGGTGCCGTCGGGGAGGTAGCCCTTGTTCTGCTGCTCACGGATTGCCATGCAGAGGTTGGTGCGTGGATCGCGGCAATGCACACACTCGCCGCACTGGGGCGAGAAGAGGGTGACGACGTGATCACCCGGGGAGAGGGATGCGACGTACGGCCCGATTTGCTCGACGATCCCGGCCCCCTCATGGCCGAGCACGGTCGGCGCGTAGCCCGAGGGGTCGGCGCCAGAGGCGGTGTAGAGGTCGGTATGGCAGACGCCACAGGCGACGAGGCGGACCAGCACCTCCCCGGCCTGCGGCTCGGCGAGCTCGACCTCCTGCACTGCGAGCGGCTGCCCGAACTCCTCGAGCACCGCGGCACGCATCTTCATCTCAACTCACCACCCGCGGATCAACCGCTCCTGAAGCGGGCGGCCTCCTCGGAGCCGCCGGTGGCGTCGCCCTCGCTGTAGGAGTGCGCGCCGGCGCCAGCAAGCGTGCCGCCGTCGACGATCAGGTACTCCTCGCGAATCGGCCGCTGGTCGAACCAGCACTCGAGGATCTCGCGCGTCCCGGCGGCATAGCGAGCCTGCGCCGAAAGGCTGGTGCCGGAGGTGTGAGGGGTCATGCCGTGGTGGGGCATCGAGCGCCAGGGGTGATCCTTGGGGGCGGGCTGGGGGAACCAGACGTCGCCGGCGTAACCCGCCAGCTGACCGCTCTCGCATGCCCGCGCGACCGCGTCACGGTCGCAGATCTTGCCGCGCGCGGTGTTGATCAAGTAAGAGCCCCGCTTCATCCTGGCGAGCAGTTCCGCGTCAAACATGTTCTCGGTCTCGGGGTGCAGCGGCGCGTTGATCGTCACCACGTCGCACACCTCCACCATCGACTCCACGTCGGGATGGAAGGTGACGCCGAGCTCCTCCTCGACCTCGGCCGGCAGCCGGTGGCGGTCGGTGTAGTGCAGGCCGACCTCGAATGGCACGAGGCGCCGCAAGACCGCCGAGCCGATGCGCCCGGCGGCGACCGTGCCGACCTGCATGCCCTCGAGGTCGTAGGAGCGCGAGACGCAATCGGCGATGTTCCAGCCACCGTCCACGACCACTTGGTAGGAAGGGATGTAGTTGCGCACCAGCGCCAGGATCATCATCACGACGTGCTCGGCGACGCTGATGCTGTTCGAGTAGGTCACCTCGGCGACCGTCAGGCCGCGCGAGATCGCCGCCTGTAGATCGACGTGGTCCGAGCCGATGCCCGCGGTCAGCGCCAGCTTCAGCTCGGGCGCTTTGGCGATTCGCTCGGCGGTCAGATAGGCGGGCCAGAAGGGCTGGGAGATGACGACCTCCGCCTGCGGCAGCTCGCGCTCGAAGACCGAGCCAGGGCCGTCCTTGTCGGAGGTGACGATCAGCCGGTGCCCGCGCTTCTCGAGGAACTCGCGCAGCCCCAACTCCCCTGAGACGCTGCCGAGCAACTCGCCGGGCTCGAAACCAAGCTCTTCGGGCGTCGGCGTGCTCTGGCCATCGTGGTAGCGCTCGATCGTCGGCACCTCGTCGCGCGCGTAGGACGGCGGGTAACCGTCAACCGGGTCGTCATAGAGCACGCAGAGAACGTTCGCCATGCGCTTCATCCTCGCGCAAGACGAGCTGAGCGGTCAAGCACCCCTAGCCGATTCGATCACGCGAGGACGATCAATTCCCCCGTCGACAATTACCCTCGCTTAGGAGGGCGCGACGCCGGGTAGGCGGTTCCCATGACTGGAAAAGCGGACTTCACCGAGCAGGAGTGGGAGACGGTTCTCGAGGGCCCGACGAGTGCCGGCTTGATCGTCTCGACGGCGCAACGGGGTGGCTCGTTCCGCGAGTCCTTTTCGCTGGCGAAGGCCTACGCCGAGGAGCGAACCGCGACCGGGGTCTCCGAGCTCATGGACGAGATCGCCCAATCCAAGCCGAAGGTCGACCGGGCGCGCCAAGGCTCGGCCGAGGAACTGAAAGAGCACCACCTGGGCATCGTCCGGCAGGCGGTCTTGCTGCTGGAGGCCAAGGCGTCAGCCGAGGAGCTCGAGGACTACAGGCGTTTCACGCTCCGCCTCGCGGAGCGGGTCGCGAGCGCAAAGGAGGAGGGCGACCAGCCGGTCAGCGACGCCGAGCGGGCGGCGATCGACGAGATCTCCGCGGCCCTCGGCGAAAACTCCGGCTAGGCGCTCATTTCACTCACGGCGCCTCCCAGTTTCATTTGCCGCCGCTTCGTATGCGAACATACGTTCCCATACGAACCAGGAGATGAAGAATGCCTCAATTCGACGCATATGAAGACCTTGTTGGTAAGTGGCGTTGGCGACTGCTAGGCGCCGATGGCCGCGCTCTTGCCACTTCCGGGGAGTCCTTCAACACCCACTGGCATGCGCTGAGGGCGGCTGAAAATGTGCGCAGCGCTGCGTCGGCGGCAGAAATTTCCAGCACCCCCGCCGACGGCGTCGACGACGCGCTCGTCGCGATCATCGATCGCGAGCTTGCGCGGAACTAGCCCCTATAGCGGCTGCAGCCGGGTCTTCTCGACCCGGGCGAGCTTGCGTTTTAGGCGCTTAAGTTCTTGCTCCTGCTCGGGCGTACGTTTGTAGTCGCTGTAGGCGAGGTTCCTCTTCTCCAGCGGATCATTCCTCAGGTCGTACATCTCCCACTGCGGCCGTTTACGGTTTTTGACGTCGTAGTACTTGGCCAGCTTCCAGCGCCCTTCGCGGATGGCGACGATGTGATTGGGGGGTTTCGGGTAGGGGCGGCTGGCCTGGCCCGACTGGTAGTCGTCGTAGGTGAAGACGACGTAGTCCTGCGTTGAGCGGTTCGAGGAAGGGTGCAGGACCAGCTTCGAGTAGTCGACACCCTCCCAGTTGGCGCGAGCGCTCTTCGGTGCCGCGGCCAAGCTCGCCAGCGTCGGCAGGAAGTCGACATGGGAGACGAGCGCTTCGCTCTTTGCCGGCGCCGGGAACAGTTTCGGGTTCGAGTAGACGAGGGGCACCCGCGTCGCCTCCTCGTAGAAGTTGAAGTTCTTCTGCCGCAGGCCACCGTGGGCCAAACCCATCTCGCCGTGGTCGGCGGTGCGGACCACAAGCGTGTTCTCGAAGAGGCCGGTCTCTTCGAGTTTGTCGAGGACGTTGACCAGGTAGCTATCGGAAGAACGCATCAGGTTGCCGTAGAAGTTCAGGTAGTTGCGCCGCTGCTCGGCGTTTTTCGGCTTCCCGGTGAGGTTGAAGATGCGCAGGAATTCGGCCTGGACCGAGGGCTTGGTCGAGAGGTCTTCATCCCAGGTGGCGGGCTCGTGCATGCTCCCCTCCAGCCAGGAATCGTCATAGCCCGCTTCTTCGAAGGTCTTACTCGGATAGAAGAGGACGTCGTGCGGGTTGACCACTGAGATCACCATGAAGAACGGCTGCTGCTGGGCGGCGGTCGAGCCCAGGTACTGGAGCGCGCCCTCTTCCGCCCCTTCGCCGGTCGAGTCGATGAAGCGCCCGTCGTTATCGACGAAGCCACCACCGGCCTCGGGGACACTCTGGTTGGCCCCTGCGTCAGGCGGGTTCCAACGCGAGAAACCGTACTTTTCGAGATCGGCGGGGACAGCTTCCTTTCCGGCCGGTTTCGAGCAGTGCCACTTGCCCTTGTAGACGACGTTGTAGCCGGCCGCCTTCATCACGGTGGCGAGGTTCTTCAGTTCAACCGGCAGTTCCACCTGCAGGTATTCGGAGGCCGGCATGTCTTCCTCGAGCGTGTACTTGACCCCATGCTGGGCTGGGAAATAGCCGCTCATCAAGGTCGAGCGCGCCGGCGAACACATACAGGCGTTGGTGAAGGCGCGTTCGAAGCTGAGGCCGTGCCGCTGCAGCCGCCTCATTCCCGGCAGGTTCTGACGCAGCCAGTTCGGTGGAAAGTGCTGGATCGCCCGCTCCTGGTCGGTGAGGAAGAGGACGATGTTCATTCCGGCGACGTCGCGCCGCTTTCCCTTCGCCGCGGCAAGCGCCCGCTCGACGCCGGCGCCCTGAGCCAGCAGCGCCGCCGCGGCGGCGGTCGCTCCTGACCCGATCAACTCTTTGCGGGTGAGCCCGCCCTCACGCTTGTCCCTTCGACTCATTTGTTCCTCCGGAAGATGTCGACGGCGTTGCTGCCGAACGAGGTCGAGTAGAGATAGCGGCCGTTGGGGCTGAGCGCGATCGAGCTGACGCCGCGCAACGCGCGGGCGCGCGTACACCCCGGGACCGAGCGCGGCGCGAGGCAGCCAGCCCGGCCCGGCTTCTGCGCCACCGCGCCAGATCTCCTGCGATCGAGAACGGCGATGGCGCCGGTGCCGAACGCGGCGGCATAGACGTTGGCCCCGTCCGGTGAGACGGCGAGCCCCTCGGGGGCGCTGAGGGAGCGCCCGAACGAACAGCCGACGGCGCGCAACCAGACCAGACAGCCGGACGTACCCGACTTCTGCGTGAGGGCGCCGGACGGGGTCAAGCGGGTGAACGACGTCACGCTGTTGCTGGACAGCGACGTCGCGTACACGTCTTTGCCGTTGGGGCTGATCGTCACCGCGTTCGCGCCGCTGAGCTGCACCCCCGTGGTGCAGCCGGTAAGCGGGCTGGCGACGATGCAACCGCTGCCGTCCACCGCCTGGGTGAGGGCGCCGGAGGACGGATCCCGCGAGAGCACGAGGAGGGCGTTGGACAGGGCCGTCGCGACATAGACATTGGCCCCGTTCCGGCTGATCGTCATTCCCTCTGGCGCTCCCAAGGCGAGGCCATGGGCGCAACCGCTCGTCGCTTCGGCGATGCAGCCCGCGCTGCCCGATGGCTGCGTTAGCCCGCCGCTGGCCGAGTCACGGCTGAAGACCGCTATCGCGTTGCCAAAAAATGACCCGACATAGACGTTCTCCCCATCGGGGCTGACGATGACGACATCCGGCCCGACCAGCGCCCGGCCGTTGGCGCAGTTGGGAACGGGAAGCCCGGAGATGCAGCCAGCGCCGGCGGGGAGCTGGTTGAGCGCCCCAGTCGATTGGTTGCGGCCGAAGACGCTGACGGTGTTGCTCGCTCGCGAGGTCGCGTAGACGCTGCGGCCGTCGGGGCTGACCGCGACCGAGTTCGGGCCGTCGAGTCCGACGGCCTTCGCGCAGCCGCCGGCGCCTTTGACCGCGATGCATCCCGCCGCCCCCTGCGGCTGCGTCAGCGTACCCGTGCGGGCGTTACGCCGGAAGATCGCGATGGCGTCGCTGCCCGAGGAGGCGACATACACATTCTTCCCGTCCGGACTGAGCGCGATGGCACGCGAACCCATGAAAGGGCCCGGGCCCTTGAGGGCGCGCGCGGTTCCGCATTCTTTGGAAGGCATCGAGCGGTCGACCAGGCAGCCCTGACCTCCTCGTAATTGCGTCAGGGTTCCGGGGGCCGGTGCTTTCTGGTCAACGTGCGCTGGGGCCATCGCGCCAAGCGCGCTCGCCGGCAGAGCCAGGGCGGCGAGTGCGGCGAGAGCGACAAGAGCCCGAGGTGCAGGGCGCGGACTTCGGAGAGGTGGGCGCATCGGCGCGACCCTAGTTGGCCCCGCGGACACCGATCGATCAGCGCTTGCTCGTCTTCAGGTTGCCAACCACTCCGACCCGGATGCCCAGCCATGGATAGGTGGCGGTGAAGAGCGTGTTGTCCTGCGGCTGCAGCCCAACCGCCGAGAGCCAGAGCTGGTAGACGGGGGCGTTGGCGATACCGCCGTGCAGCCGCCGCCAGATCCGGACCCCCTTCACCCCGAATGGAGGCGGGGTGATCGTGTCGGTCCACTCGACCACGTTGCCGCCCTGATCCAGGGTCCCCGACGGCGAGACGGTCTGTGCCTGGCCGACCGTACTGAGGCTGCCCTGGTAGATCTTGGCGTAAGTCGCCGGGTCAATTCCAAATGGGTTGACGGTCGAGCAGGCTTCTGCTCCGACCGCCGCGGGGCACCAGCTCGGGGCTGCCAGTTCCGAGGCGTGAAAGGTCGCGAGCGGTTGCGTCGAGGCGTTGGTGACCTCGCCGGTCGAAGGGTTGAGCGTGGTCGAGTTGGGGGCGGTCGCCGTACCGTCCCCGAACACACCGGGATTGGTCGGGTACTTCCAGTAGGAGTAAGTGCCGCTGCCGCTTGGGTCGAAGTAGGCCGCCTTGATCCACTCGTCCTGGCTGGGCACGACGAAGCCGGACTTGTGGGAACGGGTCGCCGCGCGCTGCGTCATCTCGTACATCCCGTGCTCGGTCTGTCTGGAAAGCCGCACGCGGTAGGTGACGTAGCGGAAGCCAGCTTCACCACTGGCGCGCTTGGAGAGCAGCTGGCCGCTGTAGAGCGAGTTGACGAAGCGCGCCGAGCGCAGGAAGTTGGCAAAGCCATACGGCTTGTCGGCCCATTCCGGAGAAGCGACCGAGTAGTGACGACCCCGAGAGGCGCTGGAGGAGAAGTCGATCTGCCCGTACTTGGGCCAAGTAGAGGAGCTCTCGTCAGCGCTGTAGAGGTGATGCCTGTTGCGGCCCGCTGGGTCGACCGTGTTCAGGAACGCAACCCACTGGCTGACGGTGACCTCGAGCTGTCCGATGCCGTAGCGGTACCCGACCCCGCCGACCTCCTGGCAGGCGGGCCCGGTCTGAGGCGCTTCCGCACAGGACGGATAGATGGCGTCGGCGAAGGGAACGATGCCGACCGAGGGGTTCCCCGGAGCACCGACTTTGACGGTCTTGAACGTCAGCACAGATGGTGCCGGGGAGGCAGCCGACATCGCGGGTCCGGCCAGCGCCAGTGCGACGAGGACGATCAGCGCCGCTGAGAGGCGAGTTTTCAGAGCCAGGAGAGAAGCTTGGGGGTCGGCATTTTGTCTTATCGACTGTGGCTCGAGATGCATGAGCCGACCACGCGATCGGCACCGTAGGTCGGGCTCAAAGCAGGCCAAGCTGGCGGGGGGCCCAGCTTGGCTCCGGAGGCTGGTCCGCGGCGCCGTGGCTCTCGAGGTCGAGCAGAGCCTGCTTTCTCTGCAGACCCCCGCCGTAGCCGGTGAGCGAACCGTCGGCACCGATGACCCTGTGACAGGGCACCAGGATCGGCGTCGGGGTGCGGCCGACCGTGGCGGCTGCCAACCGGACCCGCCGATACGGCTCAAGGCCGTCGGGGTAGGCGGAGGGCTCGATCTGGCCGGCAAGCTCGCCATAGCTGACCGTGGATCCGTAGGGGATCTGCAGGAGTTGCGCCCAGACAAGCCTCTGGAAGGAGGTGCCGTGGAGGTCGAGTTGCAACTCGAAGGCCCGCCGCTCGCCCGCGAAGTACTGCTCGAGTTGGTCGGTCGGCTCTGCTAGCGGACGCCTGGCCGACTGATCCAGGCGGGGCGAGCGGCCTGGGAAGCAAATACTTCTGATTCCCCCTGGGCCGCCGATCACCGTCAGCGGACCCAGTGGGCTCTCGTAGATCGTCCAGCAGGGGGCGATCATCGGGCTCACCGTCCTTTCCTCAGATCGTCTTCCCATCGAACGGCCGAGATCATGGTTTCGTGAGATTGGAGATTAGGGGCGGTCGCTACCCGGCAAAACGCCGGCGGACCCCGGGAGGCCGTGGAACCCGGCGGGTAAGTTGGAAGCCAGGCGGCAGGATCGTGAAACGACGGAAGG
>Ga0157297_10000067_pt1 | contig 15792 bp, 13 predicted proteins | sample NitcycUS028104C2_FD_108380 | JGI IMG/M metagenome (GOLD analysis project Ga0157297, IMG submission 108380) | Soil microbial communities from Arlington Agricultural Research Station in Wisconsin, USA - Nitrogen cycling UWRJ-S028-104C-2 | ecosystem: Environmental > Terrestrial > Soil >...
CGCGTTCGCGTTGACTCACGCGGCCACCCTAAGCCCTAGCGGAAAGTCAAACCGCCGAACCGGAACGCGCTTAAGGCGAGACTAGCCCTCGTCGTCGTAGGGAATGTCGGCCGCGAACTGCTCGAAGTCCTCAGCCGATGCCGGCTTGGTCCCTCGCATCGCGTCAAGCTCGGCCATCGGAGTGATCGGAGGCTCCAGCGTCAATCCTGGCCCGTCTTTTTCAGGCACGACCTCGTAGCGCCGCCCCTCGATTTCGACCAGTTCGCCCACATGCAAGTCGAGCTTCTTCACAGCAGTTGCCATGCAGCCAGTGTAAAGGGGGCTTGAGCCAGGCCAGGTTTCACGGAGACTTTTTTAGTTGGCTTCCAATCTTCTGTAGATAGCTCAGTTGACTCCCTGAACAACGTATAGGCCCTCGAACTCAGCGGGTGGCAGATCGCCGAGGGATTCGTGCAGGCGGTCGTTGTTGAACCAGGCGATGTACTCGACGACGGCGAGCTCGAGTGCGATCGGCGATCAACTCGGTCTTGAAGGAGTCGACGAAGCTCTCGGCCATGGCGTTGTCGTAGGCATCGCCGACCGAGCCGACGGAGGCGAGGACACCGTGATCGTCGAGTGTCTGTGTGTAGTCGATCGAGGTGTACTGGCTGCCGCGATCTGAGTGGTGCACCAGCTCGACGTCGGCGCCAGCGTCACGCTGGGCGAGTGCCATTCTCAGCGCGTCGAGAACGAGATCGGTCCGCATGTGCGACGCCCGCTGCCAGCCGAAGATCTTGCGGCAAAAGGCGTCGATTACGAAGGAGAAGAACAGGTTGCCCTCCCAGCCGCGCAGGTAGCTGAGGTCAGCGACCCAGAGGCGATTCGGGCCCTCGGCGCTGAAGTCGCGCTCGACCAGGTCGGGCCGGCGATAGGCGAGCGGATCGGGCTTTGTCGTCCGCCAGGCCTTGCCACGCCGCTTGGCGCCTTGGATTTCCGCGCCCTTCATCAACCGCTGCACCCGGCCGCGGCCGGCCTCCTCGCCTTCGCGCCGAAGGGCGATCCACATGCGCCGGTAGCCGTAGGCGCACTAGTTGCGCTCGTGGATCTCACGGATGCGGGCGAGCAGGCGCTCGTCCTCGATCGCCCGAGCTGACCGGCGGCCGGTTCGTCGCTCATAGTAGGCGGAGGCCGACACCTCCAGGGTGGCGCAGATCGGCTCGACCCCGAAGCGCTCGCGGTGCTCCTCGATGAAGGAGCTCACTTCGGTCGGTGTGGGTCGAGCTCGCCGCGAAAAACGCCGAGGCAGACTTGAGGATCTCGTTGGCCCGACGCAGCTCGCGCACCTCGCCGCGCAGGCGGCCCAACTCTTGACGCTCCTCGCTGCTCAGCAGCTCCTTGCGCTTGCCGGCGTCGGCTTCGGCCTGACGCACCCATTTGCGCAGCGTCTCGGACGGAATGCCGAGATCGCGGGCTACGTGGGTGACAGGGCGGCCGGACTCAAAGACGAGGCGGGCGCCTCGGTCAAGCAACTCCCTCGGGGTACTTCCTCTGTCGTGGCATGGCTGCGGAGAATCTCCATTCCCCAGGACAAGATCCTGGTTTCGGAGTCTCCGTGAAACCTGGCCTGGCTCAGTACTCAACCAGGCGCTTGAAGTGATAGGAGACCTTCGCAAGCTTTTCTCCGGTCTCTGCCGCGTATTCGGACGGCGCGATTTCCCTCCAGCTCGCGACAGCCATGATGTTGACCCGCATCTCGTGCCCCAGAGCCTTTGAGAGCCGGGCGTCGAGAAAGTCCGTGCCCAGCGGCCTTGGCTTTGGGGTCGTCTTCGCTCCCTGGCGCTTTGTCGGCCGCTTAGCTACCCGTCGCTCTGACGTCCCCACTTACTCGGCCTTGCGAGCCATCTCGAACCTCCTCCTTTTATTCAAATATCTGCCAATACCGAGCGAAGCCTAAAGGGGTAGGCGAGTTCTTGCCAGCGCGCTAGATCACTTGGATAAAACATACGAAAATTTTTAGTATTTCGATAGCGTAGCCGCGCCGGTCCGTATGAGCGCTCCGCACCCACCTGCGTCGACAACGCCCGTTCGGACGGGTGCGCCGTCGGTGGGATCGATCAGCCCGAGCGCATAGGAGCGCTCAGGGCAGGACTTGGGAGGAGGTGAAGGTGATGAAAGCCATTCACAGCACGAAAGCGCTGCCGCTGCTTTCCATCGTCAAGTCGGGCTAGCTCGACACCGGATACCGCCGGAGCGGGAAGGAGCATGGGAGGTGAGCACTTCCCCGCCCCGGTGGCATCCCCCTAACTCAATGATCTGGTGGCGGCAGTCTCAGTCGCTCGAATAAGTCATCGGCCGAGTGGCCGACCAGGCAGTAGAAGTGTTCCTTTGTCCCCCTGACCGGAATGGCATGTGCTTGGCGGACGATGCCCGACTCCGCGAGCACGGTCATGTGGTAATTCGCGTCGGCAACGTTGGTATGCAGCTCATACGCGCACTCGTTTGGCGAGAGAGTCCTGCTGCCGTCCAGCGAAAGGATTTGCAGCAGCCCGAAGCGACGGGGATGCATTTCCAGCCGGCTGATGTGTTCCCAATCTACGTGCGGCGAGTCGTTGCTGCCCATTGAGCGCGACGCTACGTGACCAGCGCCTAATGCTCAAGGTTTTTGGGTCGCTTAGACAGACTGGTTAGCGCGGGTTTACCTAGCTACGGACGATCTGGGAAATCCGCTGGTGGCTCATGTCGAGAATCCGGGCGATGTCGGCATTGGCAGGCCGTCTTTGTATGCCTGGCGGATTGCCCGATCCCGATCAACTCTCAGTCGCTCGGACAATCTCTTGAGATCAGCATCACGACGACCGTACTCCTCGGCGAAGGCTGTGAGACGGGTGCGAGCTTCAGGCGATTGACGCTTAGGCCGTGCGATCCGTGGATGGTCTGCTGTATTCCCGCAAGGTGGTTAGCAAGAACGGGGAGCGCCCCGAATTCCTTGCTCCCTCGGGAATCAACTGGACCGCGGCCTCTGGACTCTACGTCGCGGCACCGCTCATCGGGGCGACCATACCTCTCAGAGGTGAGTTCCAGCGAGTCCGCACCTACGTCAGTGCTGTGGAATGCGCGCCTCAGTGCGGTAGGGCGGCGCCCGTTGGGGTACTGCGGAGGCTGGCCAGCGTCTCCTCCATCGCCTCGACCTCGGGGGCGACCATCTCCGGCCAGGACTTCTCAGGATGCTCGTCGAGGGTCTTGTAGCCGTTGCCGCTGATCACCGCGACCACGGTGTCGTCGGCGCCCAGTTTGCCCTCGTTCGCCAGCTTCATCGTGGCGGCGATCGTGGTCCCCCCTGCCGGCTCCGTAAGGATTCCCTCGGTGGCGCCGAGTAGGTCGAGCGCCTCGAAGATCTCCGGATCGGTTGCGGTCGCCGCCGAGCCGCCCCGCGACATGACGGCGTCAACCACCAGCGCCCCGTCGCCGGGAGCACCAATCGCCAGCGAGTGGGCCGCCGTTTGCGGCCGCTGCGCCTCGATCTTGCCGCTGCCGTCGAGGACCGCGGTGGCGATCGGGCCGCAACCCTCTGGCTGAGCGATGTGAATCTTGGCGGCGGCGGTCTCCGCCATCCCCACCGTCTCCATCTCCCCCAATCCCTTATGGACACGCGAGGAAAGGGTGCCGCCGGCGGCCGGAATGACGAAGTGGTCGGGCGCGACCCAATCGAGCTGCTCGACCACCTCGAAGGCCATCGTCTTGGCCCCCTCGGCGTAGAAGGGGCGCAGGGTGATGTTGGCGAACTGGATGCCGCTCGCCAAAGCCAACTCGCGACAGGCGCGATTGGCTTCGTCGTAGTTGCCGTCGAGCTGGATCACAGCGGCGCCCAGCGCGCGGCAGGCGCGGGCCTTGCCGCGCTCCAGGTTGCTCGGGTAGAAGACGTAGGCGGTGACCCCAGCCTTGGCGGCCAGCGAGGCGACAGCGGTGCCGACGTTGCCGGTTGAGACACAGCCCATCTCCTCCTTGCCCAGCTCGAGCAGCCGAGCGACCGCCATCGAGACGACGCGGTCCTTGTAGGAGAGGCTGGGCCGCTGCGTGCTGTCGTCCTTCAGGTAGAGCTTGCGCAAACCCAGCTCAGCGCCGAGCCGGTCGGCATGGATCAGCGGCGTGCGTCCGCTGTAGCGTCCCACTCGATCCTTCGCGGTCGAGTCGACGATCGGCAGCAGCTCCTCGAAGCGCCAGATGTTCAGCTCGCGCTCCGCGATCGGCCGTTCGGCCACACGCGTCTTGGCCAGCTCGTAGTCGTAGTCGATGTCGAGACCCTGGCCGCAGCCGAGGCACTTGAAGGTTGTGTCCTCGAGGGGCAGACGAAGCCCGCAGTCGTGGCAGACCAGCTCCGTCGCGCAGGAGCGGGTTCGCTGGTCGGCCGAGAGGCTCATCGCCCCTCAGCACTCCAAGCTAGCGAGGGCAGGCCTCCCGCCTTCGCGAATCTCCGCCTGCGCTTTCCGTGCTGGCGCCTGATCATCGGCCGTTGTGTATAGCAGATACGGACATATCGATCAATTATTCCTGGCCATTGGCAGGGACAGAGTCTCCTCCGGTTGAGGAAATCCTACAGAGGCGTCGCGGCCAAGTGTGATCAGCAGCTGCTCGGCGATATGCGGGGAGAACGGGGAAAGGACCCGGGCCAGCAGCGCGAGGGCCTCCAAGAGCGCCTCGAAGTCCTCGCGGCCAAGCTCGCCGCGGCGCTTGACGATCCGCTTCTCGTAGTCCTTGATCCGCTCCAGGAGCCGGGTCACGTTACGCACGGCCTTGTGCATCTGCAGCTCCTCCAGATCGGCCGTGATCCGCTCCACGCCGTTCTCGCACCATTTCGCCAACCGCTCGCGGATGAAGGCGGTGTCCGCCGCGGCCTCTGGGTCGTCCGCGGCCTTGGCCGCAGCGGCGATGCTGCCCTGGGTGTAGTCCCAGAGCCCAGTCAGAAAACGGGAGGCGAAACGCAGGGCGCCATCGGTCCAGTTCAGCGCCTTGGCGGGTCCCGCCGCGTAGAGGACCGCGAGCCGCACGGTGTCGGCCCCATGCCGGGCAACCAGCTCATCGGGATCGACGACGTTGCCGAGGTGCTTGCTCATCTTGCGCCCGTCGGCGATCACCATCTCGTGGAAGAGACAGCCGGCGAAGGGCTCGCCGTCCTCGAGAAACGAGAAGGGGCCAATGTCGCGCAGCGCCTTGGTGACGACCCGCTGGTCGAAGACGAAGCCCCCGCTGTCGTTGCCGGCGACGAGGCGCTCGGATGGAAGCCAACGCTGCAAGTCGGGGTGGGTAAACATCTGTTGGTCGCGATCCGGCGGCGGAACCGCGGCGGGAACCCACAACCAGAGCGCGTCGAAATGGCAATCGAGCGTGTCGGTCTCGCGCTGCGCCGGGCCACCGCAGCGCGGGCACGGGGCCTGCAGAAAGTCCGCGCGCTCGGCCAGCGGGTTGCCTTCGCCGGTTGGCTCGACATCGCGCGGCAGCTGCACCGGAAGATCGTCCGCCGCGGCCGGGACAACCCCGCACTCCTCGCAATGCAGGACCGGGATTGGCGTGCCCCAGTAACGCTGCCGCGAGATTGAAAAGTCGTAGGCGCGGTAGCGCGTTGCCTCCCGCGTCTCCAAATCCGCAACCGCAGCGTCGGCTGACCCCTCCGCGGCACGCGGCATTCGCGCGGCGATCACCTCATCGGCCTCATCGGCCGCCGGGATGCCTAGAACGGCGATGGGCCCGTAGCGAGCGTCGACGATCGGCGAGACGAAGACCGGCAGTTCTCCGCCACCCGGGACGGCAGCGGAGGCGCCGGTGTCGATCACGGGCACGGCGGAGACGTCGCGGGCACTGCGCTCCCACCCCCCCGAGCGCAGCTCGTCGAGCTGCGCTGCCACACCTGACTCCGTCACCCATTGCTCCACCTCGGGATGGCGCGGCGAGAGGAGCACGAAGCTGGCCCCGTCGAACGCGCCGACATGCGGGGTAAAAACCTCAAAGGCAGCGCCATCCTTTCCCTGAAGATCGAGCTCGACGCCGTCGGTGCGGCCGAGGATGTAGCGCTGGGTTTTCAGCGAGAGCTCGTCCCAGTTGGCGAGCCGCTCGAGGTTGCGATCGTTCTCCTCCAAATATGGAGAGAGGCGCAGGAACCAGGTCGGACGGCGGATCAACCGCACCGGGTTGTGGCAGCGCCAGCAACGCCCGTCCTCGACCTGCAGCGCGGCCAGCGTCGTCTGGCAGGTATCGCACCAGTCGACCGTCGCATCGTCGCGGTAGACCATGCCCGCCTCGAGCAAGGTCAGGAAGAGCCATTGAGACCAGCGGTACTGGGCCTCGTCAGAGCTGTAGAAAGCGCGCTCGTAATCGAAGGAGAAGCCGAGGCGCTTCATCTGCCCCAGCATCCGCTCGCCGCAACGCTCGACCCAGTCGGCCGGCCTCACACCCCGCTCGATCGCCGCCATCTCGGCCGGCAGGCCAAAAGCGTCAAAACCGAAGCCGAAGAGAACCGCGTCGCCCCGTCCGCGCCGAAAGCGCGCGTAAGCATCGCCGATCGAGTAGTCACGGACATGGCCCATGTGGAGGTTGCCCGAGGTGAACGGACTCGACGGCTTGATGTAGACCGCCTCCTGCCCGGATGCGGGCGTGGGGGTCGCGAAGAGGTCTTGCTCAGCCCAATCGGCCTGCCTGGCGGCCTCGATTTTCGCCGCGTCGTACTTCTGTTTCTCGCTGCTCATCGTCATCGGAGTGTGCCACGGAACGTTGACCCCCGGCCCAAGGAGTCCTATGCTGGAAAGTATGGTCAGACACCTTGAAGTATTCGAGTGACACACGAATGCGTGCCGGTACTGTCAAAAAAGTGGGAAAAGTTGCGAATAGAAGGTATTTGGACGCTTCACCGTCCGGGTGCGGGCCTAGCGTGATCTGGGAAGAGAAAGTCGCGGCCCCGGCGGTGCTTGTGACACCCCGGGGCCCGGCCGAGACCTGAAGAGGAGGTCCCAACGTGAGAGAGGGTACGAAAACTGCTCTGCTGGCAAAAGGGCAGCTGGACGAAGGGATTGTTAAGCAGGCGATAGTCGCCGTCGAGGAGGCGTCGCCCGAGGACCGGGTCAGAGTCGGGCTGGAGGCGTTGATCATGGTGGCCGAGACCGATCGCGCCGCAGCCCAATCGGCCCTGCTCGAGTTCCGGACAGATCACCTCCGCCTGTCCCGGGTCGAAGCCTGGCTTGGCGGAGACCCCGACCGCACGACATTCGGGCTCGGGGCGGCAATCCAGCTCGTGGACACCGAGCTCGCCGCACCCGTCCCGGACCTACAGAGCCTCATCCCCGAGCTGCTGCGCTGGCTGGAGAGCGACTGGTAGGGGCGGCCGCACTCCGTCAGACGCAGCCGCGCAACCTCAGGCGAACGTCCAGAGCTTGTTTCCGAGGAAGTTGAACGGCATCGCCACGGCCACCGCGATCGCCTGGGCGGCAAGGGCGCCAAGCGAGGTTCCGGATACAAGCACCTCGAGCACGGCCAGGTTGATCAGCAGTGCCGCGACGCTGACGGCGAAGAAGCGTGCCGCCTGGAAGGCGGGGTGACCATCACCGGGCTCGAAGGTCCAGTACCGGTTCCAGAGGAAGTTGTTGGCGAGTGCGACGCAGAAGGCCCCAATCGCAGCACCGATGTGGTGCATGCCGATGTCGGAGAGCAGCACGAAAACGGCCAGGTTGATCAGGTAGCCGGAGCCACCGACGATGCCGAACTTGAGCAGCTGCAGCCAGCTTGCCGGCCGGCGAGCGGCGGCTCGCAGGCGGTAGGCGAACTCGTAGGAAGAGCTCACCGATTCGCCTCAGCGGCGAGCGGAGGGCCGTCCGCGACGACGGCGTTGCGACCGAATCCGGTTCGCGCGTCACGCAGGACGGAGAAAGGAACCTGTTGGAGGCGTGGAGACATGTAGCGCGTAAGGGTAAGGCGCTCGAGCCGGAGACGTTCGACCGGACGAAAGCCGGGCGGCAGCCCTACCGGCTTTCTCGCCACGACCGGCTTACTGACAACGTCGATCTCACGCACGGGAACCACACCGCGGTAGGCGCGCCGCGATCCGCCTCCGAGATAGAACCGGATCGGATCGGCCGCAAGTTTCCAGGTGAGAATCGCGCGCGGCCGCAGCGGCGGACCGAGCTGCTTGGCCAGGTCGCGGAAATCCGGCCGCTGCAAGTTGGGGGTGCGGGTTATGTAGATGTCGTAGGCGAGCCAGTAGGCGCAGAGCAGAACCGCGCAGAGCAGACCGATGCGGCGCGCCTTGCTCACGGCAAAGCCGATCGCCACGGCAGCCGCCAGCGGGACCAGGGCAGGCAAAAGGTTGCGCTCGACGATGTAGTCCTTGCCGGCGAGCACGGCGCCGCAGGCGAGCAGCACCGCCCCCACTCCAACGGCCAGGCCCAGCATCGCTCCGCGCCTCTCACGAGAGGAGCCGCGCAGGGCGACGAGCAGCAGCGCCACGCCGATCAGTGCCGTCGGGATCGCCGCATAGCGCTCACGGGGCGGCTCGGCGATCACGTGGCCGGTCTCCCCTGCCAGGAAGCTGACCCCGGTCTCGAAGACTCGGGTCGAAAGGGGGCTGTGGTCGATCCAGCCGATGTGGGTCGGGTTGACCTGGGCGGAGATCAGCGGCAGCAGCGCCAGCCCCACCGCAAACACGGCGCCGACCGCGGGCAGGACCGAACGCCATCTGGACCGCAATGCGACCAGCAGCCACACCGCCTCGATCGCAACCGCGAAGACGGCGAAGTAGTGGCTGCAGAGAGCCAGCGCCGACGCCAGGGCCCAGAGCGCCAGGTCCCGCCCCCTCCCGGTGCGCAGCGCTCGCGCGAAGAAGAGCAGTGCCAGCGCCCCGAAGAAAACCAGCAAGGCGTAGGAGCGAGCCTCCTGCGAGTACCAGATCAACATCGGATTGACGGCCATGATCGCCGCCGCGATCAGGCCGGCGCGGCGAGTGGCCAGCTCACGACCGATGAAGTAGGCAACCGGAATCGTGGCCGTACCGAACAGCGCCGTCAACGAGCGCAGCCCCACCTCACCCATGCCGAACGCCTTGGCCCAGCCCCAGGCAAGCGCGTAGTACAGGGGCGGATTGGACTCGCTGCCCTTGACTTCGCGCAGCATGTCGGCGAAGTCGCCGGGAATGACCCGCGCGGCCGTGATCACCTCGTCGTGGTGGTAGCTCTGGACGCCGAGGCTGGCGAAACGCACGCCGAGCCCGAGCGCGGTCAGGGCGGCAAGCGCCCAGAGGACGGTCGAGTGAGTGCGTTCGTCGATCAAGGAGCGCAGTGATTCTCGGGCATCGAGCGGCGCAGCCCGAAGGACGGTGGCAGCGTGGCGGCGGAACTGCCCCAGGCTCGGTTTGGCCGCGCCCCGAGCAGGTAGGAGAGGGTCGCCCCTCGCGCCAGCGCGCAGAACGTGGTCCAGGGTCGCCCGTAGGCGCGGCTGCCGATGCGCATCGCCTGAATGTAAGGGGCCCGAGATAGCGGCAGACCACGGCGGGTGTAAGCGAGTATCCGCAGCTTTCGCCCGCCGGCGAGGCGCACCACGGCCCGCTGGAACAGAGGGCTGCCGACCGCCAGCAGGCCAACCCCAGGCACCTCTGGGTAGAGACCGAGAGCCCCGAGCACGTACCAGGAGGAGAGCGTGCCAAGGTCGTCGTTGCCCGGGTAGCCGTCGGGGGAGGTGTCATAGAGGCGGAGCGCTCGTCGCACCGTTGCCTGGGTCTTGTAGGGCTGTCCCGTCCAGTCGTAGAGCCAGGGAACGTTCAGGTTGGGCTCGTTGCCCAGCAGCGCGTGGTCGGCGTGGGTGGTGCCGGGGCCGCCGTTGAGGGTTTGCAGAAAGCGGTCGAGTCTGGCCACGGCCTGGGCCCGGCCGCCGATCGCCGCGAAGAGGCCGGCCGGGTCCTGGGGCACCATCCACGTGTACTGGATGGAGTTGCCCTCGGCGAAGCCGGCGCCGCGCAGGTTGTCGTAATGAGGGGCAAAGGTTCCATCTTCAAAGCGCGGCTCGATTTGGCCACTGCTTGGGTTGAGGAGATTGCGCCAGTTACCCGAACGCGCCATGAAGGAGCGGTACGTGGCGCGATCGCCCAGGGCGCGTGCCGCGAACTGGGCGATCGAGAAGTCGGCGGTCGCGTACTCGAGCGTGGTGGCGGCCGAGGCCCAGACGGCCTCGGGGTCGCCGAAGAGCGAGTTCGCGTTGCGACGCTTGACGTCGATGTCGAAGGGGAGGTAGCCCAGCGACCTGTACTCGTCCAGACCCTGGCGCTGCAGATAGCTCCCGTCGGGAGTGCCGCAACCTTCCCCACCCTTAACCATCGCGGCCAATGCAGCCCCAGCGTCGAAGCGCCTGGCACCAAAGGCAGCTGCCGAGGCGATGATCGCGTCTGCCGGGTCGCCCACCATCGTCATGCTCTGCCCATTGGCGTAGGACCAGCGCGGCAGGCAGCCGCTTTGTTCGGCGTCGGCAAGCATCGAGGTGACGATGTCGCTCGCGCGGCGCGGCGCCAGCATCGCCAGCAGCGGAATCTGCGTCCGGTAGATATCCCAGCCGGAGAGGTCCGCGTACTGGGTACGGCCGCCGGCGTCGTGAACGGCGCCGTCCATCCCGACATACCGACCGCTTGCGTCGTTGAAGGTGCGCGGCGCCATCAGCGCGTGGTAGAGCGCCGTGTAGAAGGTGTCGACATCACGTGGGTTACCGCCGCCGACCCGAATTGAGGCAAGCGCGCGATTCCAGCTCTGCTCGGCGCCAGTCGCAAGCTGTTGAAACGAGGTGCGACGGTTCTCGGCGAGAAGATTGGCGCGCGCCCCGGCGACGCTGACGAAGGAAACGCCGACACGAACAGTGACGAGCCGGTTGTCGCGAGTGTCAAAGCTGGCATAGGCGCCGGTCTGTGCCGTGTCCTCTGGTCGAGTCGATGGCTCTCTTTGATCGAGGGCGGTGGTGGAGTCTGGCGCCAGCTCCTGGCGCGTCCACGTGCCGTACGCGTCGAGGGGTCGGTCGAAGACGGCGGCGAAGTAGATCCGGTAGCGAGGCCGCTGGGCACAGAAGTAGCCGCTGGAGGCCGAGCCGGAGATCTCGCGCTTGGCCGGATCAATCAGCACTTCGGCGAGGTCACCGGCTTTTGCGCTGCCGCCGGCATCGATCAGCACGCTCGCGTGGGGCGAGCGGGGAAAGGCGAAGCGGGCGATGCCGGTGCGGGTGGTCGCGGTCAGTGCGGCGTCGATCGCACCGCCACCCACGGGATTGAGGCGGACCGAGTAGAGCCCGGGGCTGGCGTCCTCCCGCGCGTGAGAGAAACCCGGCTGGAAACGGCCGCGCAGCCCGCCTCCGGCGGCCGCCGGAGAGGTGTGCAGCGGCTCGGTCGTCGGCAGGAACGGGAAGTCCCCGTAGAGGGCGCAGCCAGCGCCGCTGAGATGGGTGAGGCTGAAACCGCTGAGATGGTTGTCGCGGTAGTCGTAGCCACCTGAATGCCGGTCCGCGGGCACGGTGTCGGGGCCCCACTGCACCATGCCAAAGGGCAGCGTCGCACCTGGGAAGTTGTGACCGCCGCCAAAAGTGTGGGCACCGGGCTCGGTACCGGCAAAAACGCTGACCCGATCGGCGGGGCCTTCTCCAAGCACCGGCGCCGGTGCCAGGACGAGCACGAGCAGCGCCCACAGCGTCGTAGTGGCTGCTCGCAGCATCGAGGGAACGTTAGGGGTCAGCCCGCCGCGCCCGCCGCGCCGGGGTGCGCGGCACGTAACCTTCCGCTCCGATGCGGGCCGGAATCGCCATCCTCGCTGCCCTCGCGGCTGTCGCAGCCGCGGTGCTGGTGATCGTCCTCTCCGATGCCGGCGACGGTTACTCCGCAATCCAGGCAAACGTGGATGCCGGAGACCCGGCTGTCGAAATCGTCTCGCCGCGCAACGGTGCCCGCCAGTCGAGCCGCGCAGTAGTCGTCAAGGCGAGGGTGCGCAACTTCACCCTCGCGCCGCGCCACTTCGGCGGCGAACCGGAGCTCGGCGAGGGCAACATTCGCTTCGCGCTCAACCGCGTGCCCGACTGCGTCGACCCGGTCAAACTGAAACGGGCGGAGGAGAGTCCGGTCGGCCGCGGCAGGCTGGTCGGGGCCTCTTTTGACTTCGCCCGCTATTCCGGTCCCAATGGTGCGCTCGCCGAGCGAATCGGCTCCAGTGGCAGCTACTCGCCGGCGACCCGGCCTGAGATCTACTACCACGACCTCCCCGCGGGCTTCTACCGATTGGTGGTCACGTTGGCGCTCAATAACGGTGCCACCACCCCCTACCACGCCGTCACCAATTTTCAGATCCTGCCTCGGCCCGGCCACGGCCCCAAGTGCACCGGAGGCAAAGTCTCCAGCGCCAAGGCCGCCGCCTTCGACTAACGCCTTCACCGGCACAGGGAATCGGCGTGCCGGGACTTAACCCACCCTGTGGGTGACCGACCCCGGCAGGTGGCCCGGAAGGCCTTTACTTCACTTTGTATAGTGACTTAGATGCGGACCTATCGCCGTCTGATGGGGTTCCTGCGCCCCTATCGCCGCCAGCTCTGGGGCTCGCTCGTCTTTGCCTGGGCCGCGATGGGGATGACGGTGCTGATCCCCTGGCTGATCGGCAGAGCGGTCAACGCGATCCAGAGCGGCGACAAGCCCGACCTACTACCACTTGCTCTCGCGATCATTGCCGCCGCGACGCTGCGACTGGGCTTGACCATGGTTCGCCGTGTCGTCGCCGGCAAGGTCTCGCTGGCGGTCGAGTTCGACCTGCGGGAGCGTTTCTACGCCCATCTACAGCGGCTCGAGCTGGGCTTCTTCGACAAACAGCAGACCGGTCAACTGATGTCACGGGCGACCGTCGATTTGCAGTCGATCCGCTTTTTCCTCGGCTACGGCCTCATCTTCATCACCCAGAACTTGTTGACGATCGTCCTCGCCAGCGCCGTGATGTTCGTCCTGCAGCCCTGGCTGGCGCTGGTCGCCCTCGCCCCGGCACCCTTCGTCATCTACGCCGCCTCGCGCTACAACCGCGTCTCGCGCCCCGCCGTTCAGGAGGTGCAGCAGCGGCTCGCCGAGCTGACCGCTGAAGCCGAGGAGAACGTCTCCGGAATCCGCATCGTCAAGGCCTTCGCGCGCGAGGAGCACCAGCTGCACCGCTTCCGGCGCGCCGTCACCCGCGTCTTCGACCAAAGCATCTACTCGACCCGCCTGCAGGCTTTCTTCTCGCCGCTGCTGGGCTTGCTTCCCCAGATCGGCATAGCCCTGGTGCTGCTGATTGGCGGCCGCCAGGTGATTGAGGGCAAGCTCAGCCTCGGCGACTTCACGGCCTTCTACACCTACGTGGCCATGCTCGCGGCACCGATGCGGATGCTCGGCATGGCGCTAGGGATGGCACAGCGGGCAATCGCCTCGGGCAACCGTCTCTTCGAGATCCTCGACCGCGAGCCGCAGATCGAAAGCCCGCCGGACGCGCCGGCGCTGCCGGCCGGGGGCGGACGGATAGAGATGCACGGGGTGACGCTGCGCTACGACGGAGCGGCGCCGGCCCTGACCGGCGTCGACCTCGCGGTTGAGGCGGGTCGCACGGTGGCATTGGTCGGTCCCTCCGGATCGGGCAAGACCAGCCTGGTGGCGCTGATCGCCAGGCTCTATGACCCAAGCGAGGGTGGCGTGGCAATCGACGGGGCCGACGTGCGCTCGGTGAACCTCGGCTCGCTGCGCTCGCAGGTCGCCTTCGTCGGCGACGACAGCTTCCTCTTCAGCGCCAGCGTCGCCGAGAACATCTCCTACGCGCGTTCAGGGGCGAGCCGGACCGAGGTCGAAGCCGCCGCACGCCGGGCACAGGCCGACGAGTTCATCCGCGACCTCCCGGGTGGCTACGACACCCTCGTCGGCGAGCGGGGCCTGACCCTCTCAGGCGGTCAGCGCCAGCGTGTGGCGATCGCCCGCGCCCTGCTCGCCGACCCTCGAATCCTGATCCTTGACGACGCCACCTCCTCGGTTGACGCGACCACCGAGCAAGCGATCAAGGCAGGGCTGCAGGAGGCGATGGCCGGACGGACGACCCTCGTCATCGCCCATCGCCTCTCCACCGTCTCGCTTGCCGACGAGGTCGTGGTGATGGACGGCGGTCAAATCGTGGACCGCGGCACCCACGAGGAGTTGCTCGAGGGCTGCGGCTTCTACCGCGAGATCGCCGAGCACGGGCTTGCCGACTCGGTCTTCCTGCAACGTGACCTCGAGCAGCGCGAGGAGGTGGCACGACTTTGAACAGGCTCTGGCAGATACTCCGTGGCGAGGATCAGCGCGGTCGCAAGCTGCGCTGGATGGCCGGCCTACTGCGCCCTTACCGCGGCCGGGTTGCGCTGACCTTCGTCGCGATGCTGGCCGCCACCGCGGCCGGGCTCGCCCCTCCCTACCTCGCCGGACAGGCGATCGATGCCGGCATCGTCACCGGTGACACCGCTGCGCTGACGCTGATCGTCGTCGCCTTCGTCGGCGTCGCGATCCTCTATGCCGTCGCCACCTACGCCCAGACCTACCTGGTCGGCTGGGTCGGCACGCGGGCCCTCCAGGACCTGCGCGAGCGCGTCTTCGCCCACCTGCAGTCGATGTCGATCGGCTTCTTCACGCGGCGCAGCCCCGGGGTGCTGATCAGCCGTATGACCAACGACATCGAGGCCCTCAATCAGCTCGTAACCAGTGGCGTCGTAACCCTGTTCACGAGCGGCCTGACCCTGATTGGCGTGGTCGTGATTATGTTCCTCCTCGACGCCAAGCTGGCCCTGGTCACCTTCCTCAGCTTCCCCTTGGTCGCCGTAGCCAGCATCATCTTCCGGATCGCGTCCCACGGCGCCTACCGGGCAACGCGCGAGCGAATCGCGGCTGTCACCGCCTATCTACAGGAGACGCTGAGCGGCGTGCGGGTAGTGCGCAGCTTCGGCCAAGAGCCCCGCCACACCGCCGCGATGACCGAGCTGAACGAAGCCAACCGCGAGGCAAACATGAAGACGGTCTACCTAAACGCCTCCTACTTTCCCGCGGTTGAACTGCTTGCCGCGGTCGGCACCTCAGCGATCATCCTCTACGGCGGCAGCCAGGCGATCGACGACGCGATCAAGATCGGCACGATCGTCGCCTTCATCGGCTACCTGCAGGTCTTTTTCCAACCCATCCAGGAACTCTCCCAGCTCTACACCACCTATCAGCAGGGCATGGCGGCCCTCGACAAGGTCTTTGAGCTGCTCGACACCGAGCCGGACATGATCGATGAGCCGGGTGCAATCGACCCCGGCACGCTGCGCGGCGAGATCGCTATGGAGGGTGTCTCGTTCGCCTATGCCGACGATGCCCTGGAGAAGGAGAAACGCGGCGAGCCGGTCGAGTGGGCATTACGCGAAGTCGACCTCCACGTCCCCCCGGGCCAAACCCTGGCCCTGGTCGGCGCGACCGGGGCCGGCAAGTCGACTTTTGCCAAGCTGGTGGCGCGTTTCTACGATCCGCAAGCGGGCCAGGTCTTTGTCGATGGTCACGACTTGCGCGGGGTGCGTCAGGAGGCGCTGCGACGTCAGCTCGGAATCGTGCCGCAGGAGGGATTCCTGTTCTCCGGCAGCGTCCGCGAGAACATCGCCTTCGGTCGGCCCGAGGCCAGCCCCGAGGAAATCGCCGACGCTGCCGCCGCGGTCGGCGCAACCGAGTTCATCGCGGCGCTCCCCGACGGGATCGAGACCGAGGTCGGCGAGCGAGGGGTCCAGCTCTCCGCCGGCCAGCGCCAGCTCGTCGCC